>WNGK01000989.1_pt1 | contig 30172 bp, 28 predicted proteins | sample 5400601 | NCBI WGS metagenome assembly WNGK01 (sample SAMN13153376, study PRJNA577476) | soil metagenome | isolation source: 60 cm soil or saprolite under Garry oak tree replicate 1 | place: USA:California | collected 2016-06-15 | reverse complement strand
CAGCGTATCCGGGTCTTCATCCGGGCATGCACACTGTTCCTGGGCAGCGCGCAGCTCCTTCTCGTAGGTGCAATACTGGAGAACGCTAAACACTCCTTCTCGCTCGTAGAGCGGAGTTAGACCGACCAGACGTTGAGCATCAACATCCATATCGACCTTGAACTTCCCACTACTGCGAACGCCGTCGAGGGTTTCGTCCAGTTCCAGCGTGACGCGCCAGAATTCGCGGATCAAGCTGTAACCCTCGCGCTCGAACAGGCTGCGCGCTTCTGCATTGCTGCTACTTACCTGGGCTTTCAAGTTCACTCGAACGTCTGGTAGGGCACTGCGCATCTGCTGGCGTGCGCGCTCTTCAACAAGGCGCAGCAGCAATGTGCCAATACCGCGTTTGCGGTACTGCGGATGCACGCAGACGAAGTTGTAGAACTCCTCGTGGTCGCGATGCCACACACAACCAAACCCGGCAAATTGTCCTTTCTTCGTGACAATCACCCAGGCATCGGTTGCCAGGTTAAAGCAAAAGTTCTGCCAGTGAGATTGCAGGTCCTGTATCGTACTACTCGTATCCCCGACAACTCCTCCAACTCCATGTTCAGCAATGTCACAGACCGCAACCAGTTGGGTAATCGAGTACAAATCCTCAATGTTCGGTGTACGCGCCAATAAATTTGTTAGTTGTACAGACATTGCCATTTCTCCGTTCTGTAGCCTATAGAGAAGGAGTGGATTGCTTCCGGCTTAAACCCTGATGGTTTGCGTGCTCAGTTCCACACCTGCACGCAACTCCTTCTCATATGTGATATTTATACGCGCAACGTGCATGCCGGCTCGTTCATAAAGCCGGGTTGCGCCGGTTAAGTTCTGTGAATCAACCCCTAAACCTACGGTGTGCCTGCCGCGCCGGTAAAACTCACCGAAGGAACGGAGTAGGAGCGCCATGCCCAGGCCCTTGTGCCGCCAGGGACGCAGCACGGCCAGGGTGTTTACCCAACCAAGCTCTCCCTCGTAGCTACACAATGAGCATCCGGCCAGCTTCACTCCATCAAAGGCCAGGAACCACAGCGATGGATCAAACGTTTCTCGCTCGACGGTCCAGTGCTTCCACTCTTCAAAGTCGCCCCGTATATGACCGAAGTGATCCTGGAACGCTTCATCAACGGTTTCGAAAACGGCGCGTTCATCTCCCGGTTGGAAGGTGCGAACGGTGACGTTCTCAGGCCATTCAGGAGCAGGTGGCATGTCCGACATATCAATTTCCATACGCCAGGATCGCCGTATCTCCTTGAAGCCCTGCCCCTCAAAAAGGCGCTTTGCCTCTTCATAGGAGCCACCGGTGAAACTACTCAGCGTGACACGCACTTCTGGAGCCGCCAGGGGAATCTGCTGGCGCGCCCATGCATCAGCCTGCTCAAGCAGGTATTCGCCAATACCGCGATCCATAAAGTCAGGATGCACACGCACGAGTGTGAAAATGCGCGCATGCTCTCTCTGCTCTATATCGGCATATCCAACCGGCTGACCTTGGGCCGAGGTGACTAGCCAGGCATCACTTTCCAGGTTGAAGGTGGACAGAATCCACAAGGTACGTAGGTCATCAAGTGTGATTTCGGGCCCACCGAACTCCGCGATTTCGCAGATCTCAAACAATCTATGAACCGCTTCCAGGTCGTCCATGGTTGGACGACGCGTCAGAAAACTCTGCGGAAGTGTATCAATCATATCTGCCATGATATTTTCTCCTGTATCTATGATCTGCGCGGCGTACTTTTCATACTCCAGGTAAGTATCGTCCTGTTGACGAAAGGTACACCGCAAAGACGCATGTTATCCATTTCTCTTCAGTCTGCCGGTGCGCTTCGCGTAGCGTTCAGCGATTCTGAAGATGTACACACTGACCGGAATGCTCACGATGCCTGTCAGAATCAATGGCCATGTGTAGCTCCAGATTTCTGACGACCAGATTACCTGGTTATTCTGCAACGCAGCCCGCAAGCCCTCCAGTACGTAGGTAGCCGGCGAGATGCGAGCCAGTGGCTGCATCCATCCTGGCAGCACACTGATCGGGTAGTAAACACCCGAAATCAGCAGGAGGATGGCACGTACGATGTACGACATCTGCGAACCACGCTCTGTGAAGAGCAGTGGCAAGACTGCTGCTCCGATACCAAAGCCGATGAACGAGATGCTGCCTATTAACAGCATGAACGTCGCCGTTACGTAGTTGGCGTGACTCAGGTCGAGATTGAAGAACGATGCCACAACGATCAGCTGTATAAAGGTGAACAGCAATCCATGGGCTATTGCGTACCAGCAGCTGCCAATCAGGTGTGTGAAACGCGAGATCGGAGCCATAAAGGTATGCTCAATGGTACCCTCCCAGCGCTCGATGGTGATCATATCGGTCACTCCTTCAAAAGTGACGCTGAGGTATGACCAGACTGCTGTCCCAATGAGCAGGTAAAGCACCAGGTAATTGGTATCAACCTTTGTATGAGTGAGGGTCTGGGCAGCCTTCCCAATATAGGTCACGCTCATGGCGTTCACGATATTGTAGACCAGCCAGACCACTTCCCAGGCCCAGTAACGCTTGCTCAGGTTCCAGTTGCGCTCGAAAAAGGCGTAGGATGCACGCCCCTGGTGTAACAATGAAGACATTAGTTTAGTTACTCCCTATCTGTTACCTCTCATCTTCTTTCTGCGCTTCAAGTGCTTCGAAGGCTTTTTCCCAGCTTCCGTAGCGTTCGATGTCGGCATCGGTAATCAGATGAGCGGCGGTATAATGCATAAACACTTCATTCATGGTGACGGGCGTGGTGCGCTCCATACGCTCCGCAGCCGCGCGTTTGAGTTCATCGACTTCGCCCATGGCGACAATACGTCCCTGGTCGATAATGGCAACCCGATCACATAGAGCCTCAGCCTCATCCATATCGTGGGTGGTAATCAGGATGGTCGCGTCGTGATCTTCGCGCAGTTGCCGAACAAAGGTCTGCACATCTATCTTTGAACGCGGGTCCAGTCCCGTTGTCGGCTCGTCCAGCAACAGCACTATGGGCGCGGTCAGAAAGGCGCGGGCAATGGCGACTTTCTGCTGCATGCCTCGTGACATATGCTCCAAAGGCTGGCCAATGCGATCTTGAGGGATACCCAGTCGTACCAGGATGCTTCGAATCTTCGCTCGCGCCTCCGCGCCCGGCATGTTATAGAGCCTTGCTGCATAGAGGAGATTCTCCATCGGAGAGAGCTTCTTGAAGAACGAGGCCTCAACGCTCACACGGTTGATGATGCGCTGCACCATGCGCTCGTCCTTCTCAACATCGTACCCAAAGATGCGCACGTACCCGGTATCCGGGATGAGCAAGGTCGAGAGGATGCGAATGAGGGTCGATTTCCCCGAACCATTCGCGCCCAGGATGCCCATGATCTCACGTCGCTTGACGCTCATGGTCACATTATCAACGGCGCACACTTCGCGCTTCCCCTCCTCTTTCTGCACTCTTCCAGGCCAGCGAAACAAGGGTTTGGACTTTTTGAATATCTTTGAAACGCCGACAATCTCTACGGCGTCTTTGCTTGTGTCAATAACGATTGCTTGCGAGAGATTCATACCCTCTAGTTGTTGGATAGCCACGAGTTTCCTCCTTTTCCATTCACCAGGTCAGTAGTACGTTTCTAGCGTACCGCCTTTCCTGAATGTCTACATCGATCATGAGAACAGATGTGTACCTGTACCAGTGGACATAAAACTGTGACGCATTTTTGTCATCACCCCCGTACATGACAAGGTTTGCCATTGTAGCAATCGTCTATAGCAATAGTACCTTGCTATTCATGACACCTGTTGTCAGTTTTTTCAACGTTTCCGTACATATGTTCAAAACTAAGGTAACGAGTAAAAGACCAATAAAAAACCGTGGAACTGAATTTTCGTTTTCGTCAGTGCCCACGGCTCAGGTATCTCTTGAATTGTCACCTAGTCATCGTAGAAAGGTGGAGACCCCCTGGAAATGGGCATACTGGGACCTTGTGCGAAGAAAACGATTGGCCCAGCAATATTGATATTGTTAAGAAAGGCACACTCGATGCACAGCTTCACCATGCTGCCAGGCAGAATATAGCCATGAAGGGCAGAATCGTAGCGCAGTCTGGTCATACCGAGCAGTCTGGTTTGATTAGCCATGTGTGCCTTTTCCTTTCGTTAGAATTTGCTTGAGCGCTGCTTTCAGGCGTAATGCCTGCGTTTTCTTGACAAGAGAAGAGATTGCTGCTGCAATCTCACTACAGCGAGTATACGGGATAACTTAGCAATTTGTCAAGGGCGATTTGTCGATTTAACAGGTTGTTAACCTGTATACACGTCTACTACAAGAACGATCATGCACATCTTTTTTTGGTGATGACTTTTCAACGGAGTTATTCGCGCACTCTCTCCAGTTTGGAGGTTGTCGTATGTTCAAGGCGCGATGCCAGGATAGACTTCCAGAAGAGCCTGTAGGCCAGTTGCGAGCCGCTATACACCAGAGAGGTGTCAACGATGACCGCGATCAAGGCCTCTGGCATACCTGCTGTCAGTTCTCCTGCCAGGGCGCTTGTACAGAGACCCAGGATGAGCGCGGGCAGGAAAGAAGCCAGGAATTTGATCTGGCCTGACCAGTTGGGGCGCATCGCCAACATCACTACTGGCGGCACGAGCATTCCGATGAGCAAAGGCGCTGTTTCACGCAGCAAATCCATGTTATTGATTACCTTTCTGCTGTTCAGAGCACACTGTCTATTTCTTCTCGGACCGAAATCTCATTATCCAGGCGCCGTTTGTGTCTCCTTGACCAACGCCGCCCGATAAATTGCCCTATGCTGTCAGGGAACCTGTGCAAGAAATGTGGATGGCGTAGGACATAAAGGAAAAGGCGTGGTTGCAATATCTTCCATATGCCGGGCAGTTCCTTTACTTCTCCGGTGCGGCGGGGATGCTCTGAGCTGGACGGATCTGCCCAACGGTCACGGACATAGATATCGCCCAGGCGTTCGATGGTGACAGCCTGCTCGGGTACGACCTCAGACAGGTCGTGGACATACTCATAGGGTGTCTGCGAACGTCGCAAGGAGATGCCTGCCCAGCTTGCCAGCAGGGACATACGCCCGAATATCTGCATGGGTATTCCATAGCCTCGGAACAGGCGGCGCCACCACAGGCTAAAGTAGATCAGGCTGGAAAGAATCAGTAGCACGAGGCCAAGCAGCACAATGCCCACATTCCGGAGTACCTGTCCCTGGGCACCCGTCTTTGCCAGCGTTGATGTAGCTGTATTGCCGCTGCCATCTGAACCGGGGTCATGCAGCGGCTTGTGCGGGCCACCCGTCGAATTTGAACCGGAGCCATTAGGAGTAACGGTAGGGATGCCGACCGTCGTATGAATTGGGCGAGTAAATGTAGCAAACGGGGCAGACGGCTCAAAATTGACCCAGCCATAAGTGGCGAAGTAAACCTGCGTCCAGGCGTGCGCATCGGAGCCGCGAACGACTAACTGATGAGTCCTGGGATCAAGCTTGCCATTGGTATATCCCGTGACGACGCGCGCCGGTATGCCTAGCTCACGCGCCATAACCGCCATAGCTGTCGCAAAGTAATTGCAGAATCCACGATGCCCACTACGGAACAGGAACCAGGAAACCCCTTCCTGCCCTGCCGGCAAATTGATATTGGTATCATAGGTAAAGCCGCGCAGGTACGTTTCCAGGGCCAATACCTTGCCATACATGGTCGGTTCTTGATCGGTGAGCGACTTCGCCGTCATCAGAATATTGGGATCAAGGTTGTTCGGCAGCTGCAGGTAGGTACTCAGTACATTGGGATCATAGTAACCGGCGGGCGGCCCCAGGTTGGGCTGATCAGGTTTGGGTATAAAGGATGGAGCGTTCTTCGGCAATGGTACCGCTTTCAGCGTGTTCACATCAGCCGAAGAGACAAAGGATGTAACAGCATAATGCTGACCCGCCACCAGTCTGCCATTCGTACGTATCCATGCCACAATTGAGCCATCAGATCTCCTTGTGACCACCTCGGCCCCCTGGTCTGTCGAGGCAATCTGAGGCGATCCAAGCAAGTAGGCATTCTGTTCGCCGGGGGGATTGACCACATTTATTTGCTGGTGGACGGCGGTTAAGTCTACGGCCGTGTCATAAGCGGTAGCATCGGCCTTTAAGGAGGTACCATCAGTCGGTCCATTCGACCAGCTGCGGCCGTCATAGTTGCTATAGCTGAGTGTTTCGAGGTATTGATTGGGATCGTCGGTTTTGAGCGTAAAGACGATATCATCGTTCAGATTGGGATTGCCTCCCAGCACGAGCGTATCGGTGAAATTGCCATGATTGAGCGCGTTATAACCGCCGGTTACGGCAACCAACCTGTTCCATTCATTTTGAAGCTGCACCCAGGGATTATTATCGGCGCTCCATATTTGCTCGGCGGCATCATTGACATAGCCCCAGGGCATGAACCAGGTGAGAATCAAAATGCCAATGGAGACCAGCGCCCCGGCCTGCATAAATTCCCATCCCAGGTCATCCGAGCAGCGCAATCCCTGCCGCTTCCAGCGCACCGATGATTCATACAGGTTGAAGCGCAGCAGCAGCAGCAAAGCGGCAATGAGAAAAATGATCAAGAAAATGATATATCCCGGATCAATGTTACTCAGGTTAATCAGTAGCACAACAGCATTGGCAAGGATCATCAGCCAGGGGCTGCGCGTGCGGTAGAGCAGCCAGGCGCTGGTGTAGGCCAGCAGAAAGCCCAGGGCGGTGATGAAGAAGAGGAAAATAGAATCGTCGTTGCTTGTCGCTGCGCCGAACGCAACGATAAACCATTGATGCATGCTATCCACCAGGGCCATGACGCTGCCGCCCTTGTCCGCTCCCGCGGTCTGCCAGAATGCCAGCAGCAGACCGAGTACTATGGCGATTGGATGCACGAGCCATCGAGGCAAGAGCCGTTGTTTTGCAGCAATCAGGCCACCCACCAGTCCAAGCGCGGTTGTGAGTGTGAGAATGTTAAGGTGATCCACCCAACCCGCGGCCTGCACGCTCCAGATCGTACTATAGACGACTGTTACCAGCAAGAACAACGAAAACCAGCCCTCCGCCAGCCTTAGATTGACATGCAAGAGCGTATTTCGTGGCTGCAAGCGCCCATTGCCGCCTGGGCCACTACTATTTTTGCGCGGTTCGCTGATTATTCTTGACAGTCTATCAACAGATGCATCCTGCATAAGGGTTTACCTCCGCAGTGCAAAGCGTGCCTGGGGGTCTTTTTCGAGCGCCTCGGCAATGGACTCCTCACATTTGACACGCAGCACCGGTATATTGGCGCCTTCAAGCAGAGCCAACGTATCTTCATCCGCGGGTGAATTTTCAAAGGAAGCCGCATCTAACCCAACCACAGCTACCTGCACACCTCGTCGCTGCAGGTGACGCACGCCGTCATGCCAATCACGCGACGAAGACGGCGTAATGATAATCGCTACAGTATTGCGCCCAAAATGGAACGCATCGAGAGCCAACGCCTCTTTCAAATCTGGACCAGGACCTGCCCGCACCACGGCGAGCATTTCCAGGACACGCTCGATCTGTCGATCACCACGATCCAGCGAGAGAAACTCGCGGTGCTCGGCATTGACGATCATACCCAGAGACAGGTCTTGACGCAAGAGAAAGGTAGCTATTGTGGCAGCGATGGTGACGCCGTATTCCTCAGTTGAATGTTCACCTTCGCCCGCCTGCACCCCATCGTGCAAGTCAAGAATGATCCAGGCATCCATTGCAGGATCGAGATCAAATTCCTTCACCATTAACTTATTATTATGCGCACTGGAACGCCAGTGGATACGATTGAGTGCATCGCCCGGCATATATTCACGAATGGTGGTAGCGTTGGTGGTGGCTTGCAAGGCACGGCGCGAGGTGCGGCCTCGACCCGGCAAGCCACCCGTAAACAGGACGAAATTGCTAATCGGCAGCACGCGCGGTAACACCATCAGCTCACGCTGCTCCGTCAGGAAAACACGCCTGCGGAACAGGCCGAAGGGGTCTCCACTGGTCGCCACGACGGGGCCCAGTTGGAAACGCCCGCGCTGCTTGCACATAGTGCGCGCGCGCCAGGTCGCACGCTTTCGTCCGCCCATGCTCGCTACGTAACCGGCGCGGTGGCCAGGCAAGGTCGAGCCATCGGCGATCTGTACCCACAACTTGGGCAGCGCGCTGACATTGTCGAGCATCAGGCGCTCATCGAACGTTTCGCCAACCTGCACCCGCCCACTGCTGGCGGTGCGGCGAAAGATCATCTTGCGCAGGCTGTAGCGCGCCCACAGCCAGGAGAGAACCAGCAGGCCGAGCAGGACATAGGTCAGGATATAGAGCACGTGCCAACCGCTGCTGATGGCAAAAAATGCCAGCAAGATGATGAGTATGATCGCTTGCCAGGGTCGCATAGATCAGCGCACCTTTCCACCACCGACCCAAGCGCCGGGCACAGGTACACTCTGCAAAATTTCATCCAGAATGGCGGTTGAGGTAATCGAGCGTACACGCGCCGCGGGTGTAACGATGATACGATGCGCCAGAGTCGGCTTTGCCAGCAGCTTCACATCATCTGGAATGACGTAGCCGCGCCCGCGCATAGCCGCCAGCGCCTGCGAGCCTCGATAAAGGGAAAGCGATCCACGCGGGCTGGCACCCAGGTAGATGTTATTGTGATTGCGCGTTGCATTGGTGATGGCCACAATATATTCGCGAATGGAGGGATCAACATGGATACTGCGCACCTGCTGCTGAATCTGCACCAGCTCATCGGCGGTCATAATCTGCGCGAGGTCATCCAATGGATGGTGAAATTGGTGCGAGTCCAGGATATTCATCTCGTCCGCGGGCTTGGGATACCCAAGTTTGATGTTCATCATGAAGCGGTCAAGCTGCGCCTCTGGCAGGGGAAAGGTTCCTTCATACTCGATGGGGTTTTGCGTGGCCATTACCATAAACGGCTCAGGTAGAAGATGGGTGATGCCATCAACAGTAATCTGGTTTTCTTCCATCGATTCAAGCAAGGCGGACTGGGTTTTGGGAGTGGCACGGTTAATCTCGTCGGCCAAAACAATCTGGGATAGAATAGGACCTGCGCGAAATTCAAAATTGCCCGTTTTTTGATTATAAATGGAGACGCCCGTTACGTCGCTCGGTAGAAGATCGGGGGTAAATTGAATACGTTTGAAGGTGCATCCTATCGAACGCGCGATAGCTTTCGTCAGCACCGTTTTTCCCACGCCGGGCACATCCTCGATCAGGACATGACCCCGGCAGATGACAGCAATCAAGCTGAAAGCGACAGGTTCAGCCTTGCCAACGATCACTTTTTCGACATTGTTAATCACTCGCTGTACAGCGCTAGCAAGGTCTTGTATAGACTGCATACATTTCTCTCCAACTGGCTGAGGTAACATCATCGGTGATGCGCTAAAATGTTTTCTGTAGTAACTTTTCTGCTTGCCACGCAGAGTTCTCGACGGCAAAGTTGACCTTCCCATAGTGTACCACGTGCGTGCAAAAGCTTGAAGGAATTGCTGGCACAACATGGGCAGCATGTCGGCTGTGTATAATACTACGTCACAAAACAACCATTTATTTCAACATTTCCATATTTTACCGGTGATTTCTGAAATAGTCCTGAATTTCAAAAGCTCAACCAGGGCGGGGACAAGCCCCATCAGTTGTATCAGTTGTTTTTCTGTGCTGGAAAATTGGCGAGATGAACCGGGCTATGCTATCATTCGGCCATGAACACAAACAATGACACCATCGAAGAGTTGCATGCTTACGTGCACGGACGAGTCCAGGGGGTCGGCTTTCGCTATTTTGTGGTGCAAAAGGCGCAATCGCTTGGGCTGCGCGGCTATGTGCGCAACGCATATGATGGCAGCGTCGAAGTGCTGGCGCAGGGACCGAGGCCAGCACTCGAACATTTGCTGACATATCTGCGACGGGGTCCATCAGCCGCACAGGTGCGCGATGTGCGCGTCACCTGGGAGAAGCCATCCGAGCATGTGAGCGGCTTTCACGTGCGCTGGTGATAACGCTCGACTTTTTTCCCCATGTCATGCTACAATAGGCCCGCACTCGTCTCGATGTAAATACTATCCTGAATGAAGTATATACACTGTTACATAGAACAGAGGTAGATAATGATTGATCGCGAAACCGTCAAGCACGTCGCAAAACTCGCGCGTTTAGGTATGACTGAAGAAGAAATCGACATTTTTGGGATTCAGCTTTCTGTGATCCTGGAGAACATCGCCATTTTGCAGGAGGTCGACGTGAGCGGCGTCTCACCGACCGCGCATGCATCACGCTTGAGCAATATTATGCGCGCCGACGTGCCACAGCCATCCTACTCACCCGAAGTACTCTTAGCGAATGCTCCTGAGCAGGAGGATAACTGTCTCAAAGTTCCCGCGGTGTTGGAGGAGTCTTAATCATGACCGAATTATATAAACTGAGCATACACGAGGCAGGAGAACTGCTGCGCGCGCGCAAAATCTCCTCGGTCGAATTGACGCGCGCGCATCTTGATCGCATTCGCGCCGTAGATGACAAGGTCAAAGCCTTTACCCTGGTGACTGATGATCTTGCCATGCAGCAAGCGAAAGAGGCGGATCGGCGTTTCCAGAATAGCTCTACCGTTTCGCCACTGACGGGTATTCCCCTGGCAATCAAAGACGTGATCTGCACGCTGGGTATCACCACCACCTGCGGCTCGAACATGCTCAAGGACTTCAAGCCGCCCTTTGATGCAACGGTGATGGAGCGGCTGAACGCAGCCGGGGCGGTCATGGTGGGCAAGACCAACATGGACGAGTTCGCGATGGGATCCTCCACCGAGCACTCGGCGTTTTTCACCACGCAAAACCCCTGGGACTTGCAGCGCGCGCCCGGCGGCAGCAGCGGCGGTTCGGCGGCGGCAGTGGCGGCAGGCATGGCCATGGGCGCCCTCGGCAGCGATACCGGCGGCTCGATTCGTCAACCCGGCGCGCTCTGCAACGTAGTGGGCCTTAAGCCGACGTATGGGCGTGTTTCGCGCTATGGGTTGGTGGCATTCGCCTCCTCGCTCGATCAAATCGGCCCTTTCGCGCGCAACGCACGCGATGCCGCGCTGATTTTGCAAGCCATTGCCGGCCCTGACCCGCGCGACTCCACGTGTTCACCCGAACCCGTTCCCGATTACAGCGCGGCGCTAATCGACAATATCAAAGGGCTGCGCATCGGCGTGCCGGAGGAATACTGGGTGGATGGCACGCAACCCGGTGTGGTGCAGGCTGTGCGCAAGGACATTGAAACGCTGCGCGAGCTGGGAGCCGAGGTGGGTGAAGTATCGCTGCCGCACACTAAGTACGGCGTACCCGTATACTATATCATTGCCCCGGCTGAGGCCAGCGCGAACCTCGCCCGCTACGATGGCGTGAAATACGGCTACTCCTATCGCGACACTAGCGACATATGGGAAGTGCTGGAGAAGACGCGCCAGTACGGTTTCGGCCAGGAGGTCAAGCGGCGTATCATGCTGGGCACCTACGCGCTCTCGTCCGGCTACTACGACGCCTATTACAAACGCGCGGAGAAGGTACGCTCGTTGATTACGCAGGACTTCGCCCGCGCCTTTGAACGCTTCGACGTGCTGGTCAGCCCGGCCTCGCCCTCGGTAGCCTTCAAGCTGGGTGAGATATCCGACCCGTACGAGATGTACCTGCAGGACGTGTTCACCATCCCGGCAAACCTGGCAGGCATCTGCGGCGTCTCCATTCCTGGCGGCTTCAGCCAGGGTCTCCCCGTCGGCCTGCAACTGCTGGGCAACTTCTTCGCTGAAGGGACTATCCTGCGCGTCGCTGACGCCTTCGAGCGCGTGACCGATTATCATACGAAGTGGCCGCAGGCGGTAGAGGGAATAACGAAACCGGTATAAATAATCCGTATGGACAGAATACATTGAGCCAATGATACGGCGCATTATCGCGATTATCCTACTGTTTACAGCAATCAGCCTGTTGATCGCTGTGCCCGTGCTTGCCTTCACGCCGCTGGGTGGACGGCTGTTCGGAGGGTCGGAGCAAGCTACCATCTCCCTATCGCCGACCTTCCTGCCTTTCACGCCAACGCCGCCTCCGAAACCGACGCCCATTCTCACGGCTAAAGGCAAACCACCGGCGATGACCGCGAACGAGGCGATGCTGCTGGATAACGATACGGGGCATATCCTGTTCGATCTGAACGGCGAAAGGCCGCAGCCGATGGCCAGCACTACCAAGATCATGACCGCGCTCATCGCCATCCAGGCGGAAGATCTGAATACGGTGGTGACGGTTCACCAGGACGCGGTTGACGAGTCAGCTTTACACAACGGTAGCAACGCGAGCTTGCGGGCAGGCGATCAATTAACGCTCAAAGAGCTGCTCTACGCGCTGCTGCTGCCCTCTGGGGATGACGCAGCCATTGCCATCGCGGATGCCGTAGGTGGCTCAACATCGAACTTTGTCAATACGATGAATTTGTTCGCCTATCGCCTGCGCCTGTTTCAGACGCATTACAACAATCCCGATGGGCTGACTTATTATGATGCGCATAACAATCCCATCCCAGGTCTCTACACTACTGCTTACGACCTTGTGCGCCTGGCGCGCTACGCTATGACCATCCCGCTTTTCGCGCAGATGGTCAGTACGCGGCACTTTGCCTTGCCTGCTACTGCATTACATCGTGCCTATATATGGGACAATACGAACAAGTTGCTCGCTACCTACCCGGGCATGACGGGCATCAAGACCGGCTATACCGTTGAGGCCGGTGGATGCCTGGTGTTCTCGGCGACGCGCAACGGGCATCACCTGGTTGGCGTGGTGATGCACAGCCGCGATGAGAATTACCGCTTCATCGATGCGAAAATCTTGCTGAATTGGGGGTTCGCGCTGCCGTTGGAGATACCGGGTCCGTGATCCTTCAGGCATAGATGGCTGGACGAACTGATTACGATGTCTCTAAACCACTGGCGCGGACGGCAACTTAGGGTGGTAATCCCCGTTCTGCGAGAAATCGAATACTTCCAGGAAATTCCCGATCTGTGTCAGGCCGTCGCGCGGCGGGGCGGGTGGGCCAGCAGTTTTGCCTGCCGCCGCGTCGTTGTACCGGGTGGGAGTCGAGGTGTCGAACTGGTGATTCATGCTGGCGAGCGAGGGAAGACCAAAGCGGCGTTCGATGAATTTCAGGATCGAGCCATGTTCGTACAACTGGCCGGAGATATAGCCGCGCTTGACCCAGGGTGAGACGACCAGCATGGGTACGCGCATCCCCATACCGCAGGCGTCCACCTGCGGTGGGGGAACGTGATCGAAGAAGCCGCCGCCCTCGTCGTAGGTGAGGAAAAGGACGGAGCTTGTCCAGCTGGATGAGGCCATGAGGGCGTTGATGATCTTCGCCATCTCGTGCTGGCCCAAGAGTATATCGGCGGGAGGATGTTCGCTGAAGAGGCCGTCCGAAATCATGAAGGAGACCTGCGGCAGTGTGCCGTGATCCAGGTCGCTCTGGTAATCACTTTCTCTGTACATCAAACGGCTGTCGGACTGCCACTTTTTGAAAAAGGGCAGCGGATTGAAAAATTCTATCTCAGGCACGCTGCCAAGTCCCAGGCCCAGGTTGTAACACTTCCAGCTGATGTGGTGCGCGTCCAACAGGTCTACAATCGTGGGAAAATCCAGGCTGCCGCTCGGAATCTTGTTCGCGGTGGTGATGCCGCCCGATGTTCCCGTCCAGAGCGCGATGCGATTGGGCAGCGTCGCTCCGAGTTGATAGCAAAAGTAGTTGCCGCATAGGGTGAATGAATCGGCCAGTCCGTAATAGAATGCGATATCGGAGCTATCATAGTAGCCCAGGGCATTATTGCCATCGGTGGTATAGAAGCCATCCATCGCGCCCTTGTCCCATTCGCCATGGATGGCTTTCCAGTCATGCATAATATTGCCGGTGATATGGGAGGTGAAATGATAGGGCTTGACTTTGCCACCCTTGCCATTCGGTACGGCAAAGTTTGCCGGGATGCCAAACTTGCCAGCTTTGGAGTATGCGCCAAAATAGGTATCGAAGGTGCGATTCTCCTGGATGGCGATTACTACATGGTTTATGGTGTTGAGGTCGGGATTTTTCGGAATAGGCCCGGAATTATTCGATCCGCACGCTCCCAGGGTCAAACTGACTGCGCCGAGCGCGCCGAGTGTGCGCAGGGCATCGCGCCGCGATTGCCGGGTCTCAAAAAGCCGTTGTAGATCCATGCTTTTGCCCTTCTCTCTGCGTATCTATATATCGGGATTGGTGGCAGAATTGTATCATGGACATGCAACTCGCGCAAATGATGATGGGAGTTGCCTCCCAAGGTGTAGGGACAAGGGGCTGTGGTGAAGAGGGGAAGGGGCCTTGTGCTTGTCCTCGTCCTTCTCCTCTCGACCGACCTGACTGCGGAGCAGTAGAGGCGCAGCCTCGTTGGTCGGGCGGGTAGGTGCCAAGGCGACCCCATTGAGGACAAGCACAAGGCCCCCGCATCCGCCCTACACCACCCCTTGTCCCTACATAATCCATCAGTTAAAACGTTGGTAGGCCGGGGTAGTAGTTCGGATTCTGTGCAAAGTCGAAGGCTTCGTAGAAATCACCGAGGTCTTTGATGCCATCACGCGGTGGGGCGGGGGGTCCCATCGAAGCGCCGTTAGCGGCATCATTGCTAGTGCCAGGCGTCGAAGTATCAAACTGGTGGTTGATGCTTGCCAGCGCGGGCAGGTTGAAACGACGTTCGATGAACTTCAGGATGGAGCTATGTTCGTATACCGCGCTGGAGACGTAGCCACGCTTCGCATAAGGAGAAACCACCAGCGTAGGCACGCGGAAGCCCAGACCGTATGCATCGAGCTGGGGAGGATCGACGTGATCGAAGTAGCCGCCGCCCTCGTCGTAAGTCAGGAAGAGGGAAGAACTTTGCCACGAATTGGAAGCCATCAGCTTGGCGATGACATCCGCCATCTTCTGCTGGCCCCACTGGATATCTACCGGAGGATGCTCGCTGATCAGTTCTTCCGTGATTAAAAACGAGACCTGGGGCAGCGTTCCTGCATCCAGGTCGGAGTGGTAATCATCCTCTTTGAATTGCAGATGCGAGTCGTTTTGCCATTTGCCGAAGAAGGCTAACCCGTTAAGATGTTCCAGGGAGGTGGTGCTGCCGAGGCCAAGACCCAGGTTGTAACACTTCCAGGTGATCTTATATTGATCCAGCAGGTCTGCAATGGTTGGCCAATCAACAGCGCCTCCCGATATGCTATCAGCAGTATAACCGCCGCAGGTGGCGGAGACAAGCGCGAGTCGATTCGGAACGGTTGGTCCAAGAATGGGACAGAAATAATTGCCACAGAGTGTGAAGGCGTCCGCTACAGCATAATAATATTGCAGGTCGGAGCCATCATAGTAGCCCAGGGCTTCAGAGCCGTCGGTCGTGTAAAATCCGTCCATGGCCCCTTTATCCCATTCACTATGAATGGATTGCCAGGTATGCGAGATGTCACTAAGACCGGAAAAGGGGTAAGATACGTGCTGCGGAGTGACGGTGCCGCCGTTGCCATCCGGCTGGGAATAGTTCGCCGGGATGCCAAATGACCCGGCATGGGGATAATAGCCAAAATAGTGGTCGAAGGAGCGGTTCTCCTGGCAGGCGATCAGGATATGGTTAATGGGGTTTGCATTGCCCGAAAGGTCATCTGCAGCCACTTTCCCGGCGGCCAGTACACCTGCATCAATCGCGAGTCCAGCGCCCGCCAGGATACCCAGGTTGCGCAGCGCCTTGCGGCGCGACTGACGAATTGTGAACCATTCTCGTGGATCCATGTCTATCCTTTCTCTTTACCAAAAACGATCTACAAAAAAAGATCAAAGGGTGCTGCATAATAAAACGCTTCCTTGCTGAGGATTTCCATATACCGTTGCTAGGTCTGCTGCTTTCATGCACCGGCGTTCGCTATCCACACAGCCGTAAAAAGGTCTCTTTGGGAGACGACGACTGCAGGAAAGCCGAACGCGTCCAGCCTGGGTAGTAGACCTTTCCCGAGGAGGTCGGGCGGGTCCGAGGGCCCGTCGGTGGCAACAGCAGCACCGCGCCTGTCCCCGTATAGGAGACAGGCTTGACCACAGGGTCAGTCATGGTAAAGGCGTGAGCCTTGTTCGTTCGTTGCAGGTGGGTGAGGAAGGTGACGCCTAATCTGGCAATGTTGAGGGCCGCCGCATAGTCGCGGTCGCCATTCCAGCCACAGGTCGGGTTCTCACACCACAGCCAGCGGCCCCACTTGACCGCCTCAGCTCGTTCGCTTGGGGAGCGATAGGTGTGAGCGGGTTTCCCGCAGCGCGGGCAGGTGTGGGACGTGTCTTTGGGGCGCTCGGAGCGAAAACGCAGGCCTGCCAGGTGACACTTGTATCTCAAGATGCGCCAGATCTCGCCCCGGATCGTGGAGTTGTTCCGGTAGTTGCGCCAGCGGCCCCGCACCCCTTTGCCTCGTCCGGTGGACTTCAAGGTTTTGAGCGACTCCATACACAGCAGCGAGCAGCCATGCACGGCACACAGCAGCAGCAGCACATTGGCTGCCAAATGGGCGAGCGTCTGGTTTCTCAGCTCATATTTACGCCAACACCGCTCAATTTCTCGGCGCAGCACGGCCAGTTTCCTGATCGATGGCTCACGCCTCGCATCACCTTCGGGAAAGCCGTCTCGTCGGACTTCCAGTTTAGTAATCCTGGCTTTCAGCTCATCAATTTGCCGGCGCGTGCGGGCCTGACGACCATCAAAGCCGCCTGTATCCAGAAAGAAAGGGCGCCCCACTTGCTGACTCGCGCTGTCGCAGGCGGTGGCGGTCAGTAGCGTCCTCACGCCCCAGTCTGCTCCCAGCACCCGTTCGATCTGCTCAAAGGGAGGCAGGGAAGCTTTGCTGACCGACACCACAAAATCCAGGACGGCGATACGACTGCCTTCGGGATGCACGTGTTCTCGCAGGGTCGGGGCAAGCTGCGAACCTTCTTTGAGGCGCTGCTTCACGATCTCCGGCAGCTTGATCACGGTAGGAGTCTCGCGCCAGCACCAGAGCCCGTGTTCATCGGGGAACCGAAAGAGCAGCGTGGCGGTGCCCGCCTCCTGATTCACGGAGAAACGGTAGGCTTGCCCTTTCGCTCCCCCATCATCCCCAGCAAAGGTCAGCAAGCCGATCGAAAGCCTCGGAAGGGGTTGCAGTTCCTCATAGGTCTCGGGAAAACCATCATGCTCGAAATAGTAATTGCAGCACTGCTCAACCACATTTTGCATGGTCACAAAGCCAGTGTCGTCATCCTCAAGGGACTTTTGCAGCTCGGTGATGGCCTCTTTGATGCCTGTGCGGTTCTTGGCTGCGGGGCGCTGCTCTTCTTTGGGCCGGATGAAGCCATCGGTGAGGATGGGCTGAATCGTTTGAAAGACCCGTTTGCGCTCTGCCTGGGCACGCATGATGCGTCCAGCCGTCTCCGCTTCGCAACGCCATTGTCGGTCCCCATGCGCATCGGGGGAGTCGATCAGTTCGACGACCTGCTTCCAGGCCGGGCCTCTGCGCTCTTGCATGAACTCGTCGAGATGCGGCCACAACAGCACCAGCGCCGCGTTGACCACCTGGCGGGACGCATCCAGCAGACGTAAGGCATCGGCCTGAGCTTCATCAGGCAGTCTGATATCATAACTTAAGGGCTGCTGATCACCGCCTGCACGCATGTTCTCTCCTGTGACGAACACCTGTCCTTGTTGGCACAAGGACAGCATAGCTCACGGTTGTGGGCAACTGTCATAAACCCTGGCTTCTGGATAGCAGGTGAAGACAACCTGTTTCCCCTGGTCTATTTGAGTGCCTATCTCCTGGTAGCTGAAGACTGTCTTCATTGAACTTCCTGCCTCGTTACGAAACACCCACAATGATAAGCAGGTGAATATGGGTTGTATCATCGGGAAGCGGTGCATTATCGGAAATACCGGCAATGGATATCCTTTGTATGCCTGGAAGCCCTAAAAGAAGTTGGATCGCCTCACTCCTGGGTTTGCCAGCAACCAGGTTTTTCATGCTCGTCTCGTTGATCTGGTAGACCCATACCCCTTGAGAAGAGAGAGAGAGCACCAGGGGGTATGGTGTGTGGGCTGTCTGCATTACCGTCACCTGTACGCTTCCAAACAACCGGTATCCCGCTCCTAGCAATTTTCGCGCCTGGTGCGTGAGTAACGCTGTAGCCTGGGTTTGGAGCGCGTCTTTGTTGTAGGCAACCGCGCTGCCGCATGTCTGTGAAACGGTCACTTTGACGGTCAAAGCTTCGTCTTCTGGTTGGTGATCGGCGCTCTCTGTTGTGGCGCAGGTCGGGCTAACAAGTGCCTCACCTGGTTGCAGTTGGGAAGTCAATGCCGCCTGGATACTTTGCGAAAGTTGCGGGCTTATGGCGCTAGTGGCTTGCTGTATGTCCGTACTTTTGACATAGGTAAAGTCCCTCGCGTTCCTGCCTCCGCTAAAATCACTCGTATTTTTGACAAATAACCCGGTTGATAACGTTGTGTTAATCTCCCCTGCCTGGATGTTGCCCGATGATCCCGGCTGTATCGCGTGCGCTGTGATACTCGTCTCTCCTAAGCTTGGTGGGTTGGCCGGTGGGATGGTCGCGGTCTCATCTGTTGTGATGGCGATACCGTCTCCTCCTGTCAATACCGTTCCAATGGCAACGTTTTGAGAAGTTGAGAGGCCGTTGTAAAAGGTCAAGCCTCCGGTTGCGGACCGGGCGTCCTGGTGGCCTTTGCCGGTTGCTTTCACTGTCAGCGATTGGGAAAGAGTCAGCGCGGGCAGCACGCGCCCTTGAAGCTCGGCAATGGGAAATGTTGCAGATGCCGCGATGGTTTGCGCTTTGGGAATGATGGTGATGGTAGCCGTCGGACTAAGATTAGCAAAAGCACTATCTAGATTGTCCAGCAAGATAAAAAAGAGCAAAAGCAGTATGAAATGCAGAAAATATGGCGGCTCTTTCTGTGGCGTTGCCGGTTGTGTTGTTGGAGGTGCACTTTCTTCTTGTGGGTCCTGGCTGTCAATAACCGTTGACGCTTGGATAAATTCGCTCGCTACTTCCTCTTTGGTGTAGAGGATACCTTGTACATTACCGATGTTGACAGGGTAAGCGTGGAGTATTTCATCTTCTTCATTTGGTAGCGGCTGTGTGTCGTCTCCCTTTGTGCCTGGCTCTTGCAGTGCTGCAAGAATAGATTTCATGTCTTGTGTGTACTGGCTCATGCGTTTCCTCTCTTCGTGGCTAGGAGATGAGATAGATTTCAAAGTGGGTAAGTTCACCATGCATCGCTCCCCCTTTACTGTGATTGCTGCGGAACGAACTTCCCGTTTTGGTTGAGATAGATAATCTCGCTTCCCTGGAAGTGGACAAGCATTTCAGGATGGCCGTTATGGTTCACATCCTGAAAAGTCAAGGTGATTGGCGCAAGATCAGCGCCCTGGCCGTAGAGAGTTGGGCCGCTATAGATAACCGACTTTGAAGAGCCGCCGCCTGGCAGTTCAATGATAATGATGTGAGCGTCCAGGTTAATCACGATGATGTGTGTCTTGTGGGCCAGACTATCGTTGTGGCCGACTACAACATCATACTGCGCCGTTCTCGGTCGCCCAAAGTGAAGATCATCCTGCCAGGTGGTGTACCAGGCAACACCATAGCTTAACCCGTTCCACAAAGCCAGCATGACAATCATCCCGATACCCAGGTACAACATCGGGTGTTTCGGTCTGCGAAAAAACAGAAATCCGCGCCTTTTGGCTTTCGGCGCTGGTTCTTCTGCATAGGTGCGCCGTTGAACTGGTGGCGTTTGGGTTGCGGTTCGCTTGGGCGGTACATTGATGTATTGGCCGGGGTGAGCCTGTACTTTGGGTCTTCCCTTTGGGGTTGCGGGCTGGTTGTAGCGTACCGCGCTGGTGTGCGGACGCCGCGGATAATATTGCTCGTCGTTCTCTTCGTCTATGTCGTAGTATTCCTGCACAGGTTCGCGGGTTCGGGGGGTGAGAAGATCAATAGCGCCGTATGGAACTTTCCGCCCTGGCTGCGCTTCCTCAGTCTGCCGGGTTTGCTGCCTGGTGTCTAGCTTTTGGGCTGATCGGTGGGGTGTCCGTTGCTGTCTCTCTCCGTTCATCTCTCCCCCTCCATCCGCTCTTCATCAATGAGCTTGGCCGCTTCTCTCAGTGATAATTCTCCATCAAGGACGCTTCCTAACAACCTTTTCACTTCCTGTTGTTTCCAATGACATTGACAGGTAGCGTCCTTGCAAAAAGGCTGTTCCAACGAGTGAAAATAGGAAACGGGTATCGTCTGTACGGGTGTTGCTGTATCCGTCACCAGTGGCGATAGGAGCGGGTACTCCGTCAGCGGTAAGTGAAACGGTGTGCTGCCTTGCATCTCTCTTCCTCTTCAATTGACAGGCAAGGCCATAGGTTTTATACTGTGAATAGACCTTTAGCCTGTCCTGGCAGCAAAAACAGCATAGTAAGCTGTTCTGCTGCCGTTGTGACAACAACACACTACAAGGGACAGCAATTGATATGTTTTGTACTGCAATGCTTTGTCAGGGCGGCAGTACGCAACATCGGGAGAATTGGTCTAACGGGAGACGCTTAGATCGGAGAGTCTAGGCGTTTTCTGGTTTTTGCATCTCCTTTCATACGTAGACAATCAAGAAAACTCAGGGATAAATAGCAATTTCGAGGTCTTCTATGGTAAGGGTGATGCCAAGCGCTTCCGCTAGTGCATCAGCTATTTGTGCCGCTTTCACATCCTGAATGGTTTGTCCCTCTTCAGCACGCCTTACCGTTCTCTCGTCAACCTTTGCCTGCCTTGCTAGCTCATTTTGTGACCACCTCGCTTTTAAGCGATACTCTCGTACTTTTGACATTCCTTACACTCTCCGATTGCTCCCGTATGCGGTTTTATGAAGCAATCAAGCTCATTATCCCGCGTGATACGGTACTATCATCTAGTATGCAGTGAAATCCTATGGTTTGTCAATCCTTTTCGCATAATTTTGCCGCTCCGCTTATGTAAGAATAGCCACGTAGGCAAAGAAAAATCGGGGTGTATGAATTGGTTGAGGCCTGATCATAAATAAGAAGCCAAGCTGGAGACTTGCTCCTCTCATTGCGGTAGTCACACACTACAAGGAGAGGAGACAATCCTATGGTATCCCAAGACTCATTACTTGTCATCTTGGTCAAACTGGTTGATCGGCTGCCTATGCCTCCCGCGAAACGTGGACGAGGGCATCCCAAAGTGTACCCAGATCGACTGTTCTTAAAGGCATTAGTCATCATGATCGTGCCTCACCTACATACGGTTCAAGAATTGCTGGGTGTCCTAAGCCCAACCGACGCCAGGAATTGTCACGCTGCGCGGCCTGTTGACAGAGCAGAGATGCTACCCCTCGCATCCCATCGGGAAACGGCGCTTGAAAGCTCTGCCAGACACGCTGCGCCAAATTGGTTGCCTGGGTCGTCACCTGATCGACCTGAACCAGCTCTTCACCCACGGGCAGTTGCCATCGACAGTACGCTGCTGCGATCTCGCGCAGGCGTCTGGCATCAAAAACACCACCACCAGGCAGTGGTACCACACACCTCGATTGATACCGAAGCCCATTGGACCAAATCAGGCTGGCATGCTCTCGTCTATGGCTGCAAACTGCATGTGGCCTGCGTTGTCGCTACTGTCTGGTTTCCCATGCGGCGGTGCTGACGCCTGCCAATGTGGCTGACAGTGATTCTGCCCCGAGCTGTTGCGGGAAGTTCCCGCAGACGTTCGGTTCATCCTGGGTGATCGCCATTACTACACCCCTGAACTCCACAGATCTGTGCACAAGATGCTCGTCCGCTGCTGGCCACCAAATATGGTCGCTACCCGCACACCGCTGACGGGGTCGAGGTATGACGCATCTTCCATAAGCTCCGTTCCATTGCTATGGAAAATCTTACTTAACACTTCAAAGGCATCTTTGACGGACGCGAACAGGTTCCCGACCTTTGGCTTGCTCGCTACTCAACGCTTCGCGTTGGGAGCCATCTTTGTCTACCAACTGGCCTTTCTGTACCGCTTTGAGCACGATCAGGAACTCTGTGTCGGTCTCAAAGCGGCCTAATGATTTATGACCAGGCCTCAGTTAGATCAGATGCTAACCCGCTCGATTCCCCCTTTCGAGTAAATTGTATTGCCGGACCAACCGCTCCGATAACTCCAGCGCATCTTTATAATCACGGACAATGTGGCGCAGTTCCATCGGAGTTCTGACTCCCAGTGCCGCCTGCCACTCTTCCGGGTATAGGTCTAACCCTGCGGATTCCGGCGATGTTCTGGGGAGCAGCGCTTGCTCAATCTCTAATTGTGCATCTGCAATGATTCCATCGATTTCCTTCTGGAGAAAGGCCCGATCTTTTCGCGCCAGCATACGTATCTGTGCCAGACTCGCACGCCAATTCTGCAAAGCCTTGCTTCGTTCATCTTCGTTACCAGAAGCCGCGCCAAGCGCCTGGTCTTTACTCAGCTGAAGTAGTTCTCCCCAGATTTCGTCACGAAGTGCTTCAGAGCCACGTCTCTTTAAAGCGAGTACCTGAATCACTGCATACGAATGACGAGTGAGTGCACGTCCTCCCCTACCAGTCAATCGTCCATTGATATCAATCTGCAATACACTTGGCCATATCTCATCTGTACGCGAACCAATGACTGCATAATAGCCAGATTTCAGACTCGCCACATTGAGATCCATAGCCAGAGTGAACACTTCGGTCTGCCCACCTTCTTGCGAAAAATAGCTGAGCAGATTTCCTACGATCTCTGTCAACTTAACGGCAACCGCTACATCTGGACGAATAACCGATACCTTCGCGGCAAGATCGAGTTGTTCGATCTTGTCCACCAGCGACTTCATGGGAGCGGCCCGTGTGATTGTATAGTTGAGGGCGAACTTAACCATATCTGTGCCACGCGCAGGTAACCAATTCGTCAGGTTTGTACTGATCCCCAGATGGCTTGGAATGTTCTTTTTGAGTAACGTCAGCTTGTGCAGGCTCTGAACCGGCGGCCCAGGTATAAAAGTACTTTCCACCGACGAGCTAAGGAGAAGGAAATCTGCCTGAGCAAGTGGGCCTGCTGGAAAGAAAGCCTGAGCGCTACAGAGATTGACCAGGAAGTAGCTATTGTCAAGTTCTAGTGGATAGGCCGTATCGGGTTGAATCGGATAGTAAAGCCCGCTGACTCCGGTTGGCATAGAATCCTCCTCTTGGTATTAGCGAACATCCATAATTCCACCGTACAGCTCTGGTCGTTGTTGCTCAATATTCGGCAGAATCGAGCTCAGCAAAGTTGCTTGCCTCAGTTGCTCATCTGTGTCCTCTCCATCGTGCAAGGCGATGGCGCGCCAGAGGTCCCAGGCTCTGTCGGGGCACTGTGTAGGATGCGATTAGATTGGTTGCCCTTGTACTTGATAAATCGACCTGTTGAGTTTTGTTGAGGCTGACCTTGCGGATGCTGGATCACGTAGAGTGTTGTTTGAACCGTAAGAGGCGCGTGTATATCCAGACCCAGTACGCCGCGCTTGCCGAGCGGATAATCTGGACGATCTTCCAGACGTAGCAACGCGTAATCCAGGGAGGAATCATAGGATTCTAAAGTGGCAACGCGGTATTCCACCCCTTGTCCGGGCAGAGTGTAATCAAATATCAGCACACTACTGATGATCTGCGCTTGCAGGTCGGCCTCACTTATGTTTTCTTCGAAGAGATTGCGGCCCTTGATGACATGCCAACAGGTCATTACCAGTCCTGGTGACACTAGCCAGCCAGTGCCGGTTGAGATAAAACCTGTCGCCCTTCCCTGTAGCATCTTCGGAACACTGACTTTACCCACAGCTTGTACACTCTTGACCAATCTGAGCAAATCCCCTGTAAAAATCATGCGCTGATTTTCGGGATTTGCCTCCTCCACCCTATGTGGTCGAGCAGGAAGGAGCATCGGATTGAGAGCAGCATCAAGTGCCTCTGTCAATTTTGCAAGACGAGTGTAACAGGCATCATGCTGATCTGTTCTGTCTCGCAACACAAGCAGGAGGAGTACCAGAGCGTTGGTCTGTGTCTCGGCACGTCTCCTCCCTATCAAGAAGCTTACGACGACATCTACACGATCCATAACGCTTCTGGCTTCTGGCACCTGATTGCGCCAGGGGGAAAGCAACTCATGTGCAAAAATAGCCCGGAGTTGTTCATCATTATCAAAAGACCCGCACTCTACCAGCGTCTCCCGCAAAGGAATATACAGGTTTTGGGGAATACCAGCCATATTACCGTCTCCAAAAGAACATTTTACCGGGAGACGATTATAGCACTTGTAGGCGTATATCACAAGCATTTCAACACATGTTGACACAACAATATAAGCAATATATGATAGGGTGAGGACTTGTCCGTTTTAGAAGGCATCGAAGCTAGTGACCTTACCCTACATTAGACCTTCAGTGTCTTTAAATTGATTTTCGAGAGGATAAGTGTGGTGACACTACCTGGCATACTTGTGGAACGCTGCCGCGAGACGCTGCTTAAAAGTGACAAATTTGACACAGATCAAAAGTTACAAACAGTATTCGTAATACAACAAGAATTAGCACCATATAGAGATGAATTACCAGAAGCCGACAGCCGTGGAGATCGGGTTGATAAAGTTATCGCTTTTCTGCTCCACAAAGACTCAATCGGCGAGCAGGCTGTTTTTTTGAAATTTTTACGCGCACTACTCCACCACACTTCTAAAGAAGAATACCTATTTACAGAGTTATGGCAACTTTGTATTGAGGTCGAGTCCGTCTACTTTGTTGCACAAAGTAGACAGGAACCTCTTGATCATAGCTTGGAAGTGACCGAAGATGGAAGTATTGGCTGGTATACTTCTAATACTCAAAAGCAGAATCAAATAATGGCTTCCCATCTCTTCCAAGCTCGAAAAACACAATCATTACCCCTACAATATCACAAACGAATTAAAATAGATAAAGATGTGATTGTGAGTTACGACTTAGACTCCCAGATGGCAAAGTTTAGAGAGCGGCTGGGGTATGAAGGAGCATTTTCTTTTGCCATAAGCGGTAATATGACTATTCTGGAGCAGTACATTATTGAGCGAATGATGCGCGAATTGCGGAGCAAAACAGGGCGACCGTGCATTCGCTTTTCTGTTCGCGTCTACCCTGATGATTTGCTGCCGGGTATATCGGCTATTGAACGTAAACTCGTAGCAAGCCAAATATGTGATAGTCTGCCCAGGTGGTTTGATGATAATCCAGATGTGGATATTGTCCTGATTGTCTGGAACTATGAAATTCCCCCTGTAGCTATGAAATTAGTGGCCAGCTCGTTTTGGGAAGCAATTAAGTCCCAGGTTATGCCTTGTTTAAGAAATCAGAGTCGTTGTTTTGTGGTTATCTGGGCCAATATTGGAAACAGGAAGTATATTATTGAACAATCAACCATTATTTCAGCTCCGGCAAAATTCGCAGTACCCGAGTTAGAGCAATGGTTTCGTGGCCAACTGAGGCAGTTGGGGATTGAAGAGAATGTCATTCAACAGTATCTCTTGCGCTTAAAAAATCAGCACGGTCATCTCATTGGAACCTTTCAAGAAATGCAGGGAATCATCCACGAACTTCAGGGAGGTATAACTTTCTATGGTTGAATCACTAGAGCGAACATACATCGGCGATGGGAAACGTCATTTTGAAGAACTTAAGGGAGCATGGCAGTATCCAGAACCTTACATTGCCAACAAATCACTGGTTGATGCAGTGAATATCGCGCTCTATCTACGCCGCCCTCTTCTGTTGGAAGGGGACCCTGGCTGTGGAAAGACCCGATTGGCTTATGCTCTTGCGTATGAGCTTGGCTATCCTCTTAAAGAATGTTATATACGTTCCACCACTCGGGCACAGGATTTACTCTATTCCTACGATGCTGTGGGCCGATTATACGATATTCAGGAGAGAAATATCGTTGGTGACGAGCAAGGGCTGCCGCCACGGAACAATTATATCACTCTAGGTAAACTGGGTGAAGCAATTGAACTTTCCCAAAGAGATATTCCAGCGGTTGTATTGATCGACGAAATTGATAAAGCCGACCTTGATTTTCCGAACGACCTCCTACAGGTACTTGATCTTTTGCAGTTCGAGATAGATGAGGTACATGATTGGAAGTTCGATGCCCTAAAAGGGCAAAGCCGCGAGGAGCGCCGGGATTTCCTTCCCGTTATCATCATTACCAGCAATAGAGAGAAAGAGCTACCCAAAGCCTTCTTAAGGCGCTGCCTTTTTTACTATATTGATTTTCCTGACCAATTTATCCTAACAAGTATTATCGAGAATCACTTCCAGAAGTTGATAACTCCCCTATTTGAGGAGGCGATCAAAAAATTCTGGAAGCTCCGCTATCAAGAAGTTTTCTTGTGGCGAAAAGAGCCGAGCACAAGTGAGTTGTTAGACTGGATACGGATCTTAGAGCAAGATGAGCAGGCGAATAAAATAACAGCGCAGCTGTTAAGCACTTTATCGTTGAGAGAACTCCCCCATTTGGAAATCTTAGTGAAAACGCAAAGCGATTTTGCTGCATTAAGCAAGGTTCGAAATGGCTGAGATTGATTCTTTATTATTCCCCATTTTTAATGAATTACGCAAACAGGGCGTACCATTAGGCGTGCAGGACTACCTATTAGCCATCAAAACTATGAGAACTGGCATTGGCCTGGAAAGCCCAGATGCTTTCAAACGGTTGTGCTCTGTACTGTGGGCAAAGTCGCTCGAAGATCAGGAACGATTGAATGTTGCTTTTTCCAGATGGGTTGAACCGGAGTTGCAATGGGCACCCCCCACCACCTTTACCCCATCAAATCTCCCCGCCCCCTTAGTAAACGATGAGCACTGGACTATACCTGCAGAAGAGAGTATGGCATCAACAAGAGGAACACAGCTTGCCTTTTCACCTCCCATGGATTCGCTCCCATTGCCCAGAGTGTCTTCGAAGCGCGCGAGGATAATATACCATCTCTCTCCACAGCTCTCACTTAATCAACGCGAGATGGCCGGAATCTGGCGTCAACTACGCCGTCTCCACCGGGAAGGTGTACCAGAAGAACTAGATATTGAAGGTACACTCAATAATTTATGTCAAACTGGCTACTTTCTTGGTCCAAAATTAAAGCCTCACCGACGAAATCAAGCAAAACTGGTGCTGTTGATAGATCAGCAAGGGTCTATGGCACCTTTTGCATTTCAATTAAAATCATTTATTGAAAGCATCTTACGTGGAGGCTCACTTAAGAAGGTTAGCTTATACTATTTTCACGACTGTCCCGAATTTATTTTATTTGAACGGCCTACCTTAACTGTTACGCGGCCTCTTGACGAAATCTTATCTTCTCAAGCAAAAGGAAGTAGCGTTCTAATCGTGAGTGATGCGGGTGCCGCGCGTGGATATTATGATGGGCAGCGAGTAGCAATTACAAGAACTTTCTTAAAAACCCTAAGCGTATATACCTATCTCTATGCCTGGCTCAATCCAGTACCCCGTAATAGATGGGAAGCGACGACAGCTGAGGACATTGCTTGTATGGTGCCCATGTTTCCATTAGATAGAGAAGGCCTCAACGATGTTATCGATATTCTACGTGGACACCCATTCCCTCCAGGAGTAAACCTCGATGCATGATCTACTTAGTGCTATTATCTCTGGCCCTAGCCTCGTTAGAGAGCAGTGGTTATCTCCTGAATTAGCCATTCGAGAAGTTATTGCATTCGAGCGGCGATTCGGATTAAAACATTTATTACTTGCCTGTCATGCTGCGTTACCTTTTATTGTCACTCCCGAATTACTCAATTTGATTCACATCAATTTTCTTGATAGAGAAAATATCCCCTCGATTGCGGAGGCAGATTTTCTTCTCTCACCACTCTGCCGCCCTTTAGGTGATGAAATGTTTGAAGTAGAACCGCAAATACGCGAGGTATTACTGGTTGAGTTAGGGAATCGTGCTAACCTGCAACGACCATTTGAGATTGCAAGTTTATTAAGAGCATTTCTAGATAAGAAGTCCGATTGGCAACAACCTTTAAGCATAACGCACCTTCAACGGTGGATCGCTCAGGCTTACCTTGACCCTGATAGTGTAATACACGAAATGAGCGTGATGTTAGAGAAAAGTTTCTCCTCTGAGGGGGAACAAATACTCAACTTGTCAAGCCATATTCAAATCACTACTGCATTGGAAATAGTAGCTGAACCTTTGGAGCGAGCGCACTCGCGCATAACGCATCAGTATCTACTCAATAATTCACGTGCTGTGTCCTACATACTTTATGGAGATGAGAATTTACCAGAGACAAATCATGCTCACAAAGTATCTCAACTAGAAAAACAGGAAAATGTAGCAATCTTCCTTTCTCCTGCTCTACTTAAGTGGTTTGAAAAAAATGGCAAAAAGATATCAGAGAATTCCGATACAAATTTAAAGAAAACAGATTTTGATCGAACGCTACACCGAATACGCCTAATGATGGAAGAAGGCCAGGAAGAAGTGGCTTTTGCATCATTGGAAGCAATACAAACAGATGACCCAAAACTACAACATGAAATCAACTATATACATGCCTGGTACTACACACGGAAAGAGCAATGGGAGAAAGCGGTGCAGTATCTCGAACCCCTGTATAATACCCGTGCTATCGAAGTCGATTGGAATGATGCCGACCATACCGAGCGCGAACGCCGCGCGTTTTACCTCCTCTGGCTTGGCAATGCCGCCGTGAATGTCTCTCGCTACGAAGATGCTGCAGAGTACTTCACCCAATGCCTGAAAATCCTTGAAAAACGAGGAGTGCATCTCCCCGTCGTGCGCATCAAGGCGCTCTGTGGGCAGGGCATGACTTGCATCATGTTCGGCTTGTACGCGGTTGCCATTCAATATTATAAAGAAGCTCTGGCAGTATGTGTTAAAGAGAAGCTGCAGGAGCGTCTACGGGAGGACGTAGCAGATATTTACTATGGGCTGAGCGATGCCTACCGGCTCTCAGGAGATTTTGATTCCGCATACACTTGTGGGAAGACGGCCTTACAGATGTACAGGGACTTACACGACAAATATATGGAATGTCGTGTACAAAATATACTTGGTAGGATTGCTTTCCAGTTTGGTGAACATCGAATGGCAGCTGACGATTTTATGGAATCCCTCTCTATCGCTACCCTCGAGAGCATGCCCGGCATGCAGATCATCAATTTTATCGCAATGGCCGATTTGCGCCTGGCAGAAAATCGCCTGGATGAGGCCAAACGCTATTGCGAGCGTGCCCTGGAAGCATCCGCGCAGGCGCAAAACGATCATTACCTCTGTGGCCTAATGTACATGGTCGCTGGAAAAATAGCTCAGGCTGCAGCAAAACAAGCACACGTTACAATGCATTCTCTGTTGCACGAAGCTCTGAACTCATATGAGCAGGCAAAGATTCACCTCTCTCAAACACAGGCAACCGCCCAAATTTCAGAATTATATGGGCGTTTTGCAGAAGTCTACGAAGCATTGCAGAACCCAGAAGAAGCTCTTGACTATTGGCGCCTCGCCTTCGATGCTATCACTAAACCTAAATGGGGTGGTTGGTATGAATGATAGGTCTTCATTAACCACTCCTTTGAATTGCTTTTTTGATCGAGAGGCGGGTTAGTTTCATAAGAGGAGGCCATGTGTAAAAGTAGTCTTGCTCCGCTTAAAGAGCGACTTAGCAGGATCTATCTAGTTGAGGCCTGATGATTTATGATCAGGCCTCAACTAATTCATACACCCGAAAAATGGCAACCCCTAGCAAGCTCGTGCCAAACATGGTAGAATAGCCTTGCTATCCGATACTCTATGTGCGAAATGAGTGAATTGTCTATGCGTTACGCTATTTTTACTGATATACATGCAAATCTGGAAGCGTTAGAGGCTGTACTGG
>WNGK01000988.1_pt1 | contig 30176 bp, 23 predicted proteins | sample 5400601 | NCBI WGS metagenome assembly WNGK01 (sample SAMN13153376, study PRJNA577476) | soil metagenome | isolation source: 60 cm soil or saprolite under Garry oak tree replicate 1 | place: USA:California | collected 2016-06-15 | reverse complement strand
ACCGTGACTCATCGTTCCGCTGCTACATCTCCCCCGACACCACGATCCTGACCCGCCCGCAGCAGGCCCGGGAAGCGACATCGTCAAAGAGCACGACCGGGCACCCGGCCGGCACGCTCAGATAGTCAGGCCGTCAACAGCGATATAGCGCCGTGAATCCACAGAAGGTGCTCTGTCTGGGCGGACTCATCAAGGCGCAGCAGGCAGCGGTGGAGCAGTTCCCGACCAGGGCCGCGGCCCGGGCCAGGGTCTCCGCATGGATCCAGGACTACAACCACAACCCAGGCACTCGGCCTGCCAGATGATGTCTCCAGTCGACTATGAGCGGAAACTTCAGGCCGGGGGAGGCAGCCTGAGATGCCCCGCTTCTCCGCCGGCCAGTATGGCCTGGTGCCCGGCCCCGTCCAGGTCGTTCCTCCTCGGGATGCCTGGCGGCGCCCGCCTGTGAGGGCTCCACCTGGACAGCGCCCGTGCTCCGGCGGTTACATGGCAGCTAACGAAGAAGCGGACAATCAAGATCAGCCCGATCAAAGTGTCCACGCTTTCAGGGAACCCCCGGTAGCTTGCCGACGCGGAGTTAGAGGACTGGAGACCGAGTATGGCTAAGACATGTGCCGCCACGGCGCAGATTCACGGCGTGTACCTGATTTGCGTGTTTCCCGAGGGCCATTCCTCCGAGCTTCACCGTGACGAGGCTGGCATCTACTGGACTCTGGCCGGGCCCGTTAAGACGCCAGACCCGAATGCCCTCCTGCGTCGTGCCCGTGAGGCCGTCGAGGCCATCCGGGCAGACGCGTCGGGCTACCTCAACCCGTCCACCATCCTCGCTGACGTACTTACTGAACTCGACGTGTGGCTGTCGGCTGGCGGCACGCTGCCTGATGACTGGCTCGGTTCGGGATCGGCGACCGGACACATCGGGACGTCGTAATCTCCGTAGTGAAGATCGGCCTTCTCATTCTCCCGCCATGCGGAAGCTGCCCGGCGGAACCGGTAGACATCAATTCGGACGTCCGGTGCATGTGCCGGCGATAATGGGATGCCAAGCCAAGTCAGTACCAACAGACCGAATCCGGACCAGGCCGCGTCAATGGCGAGAGTGGCCGGCCGGGGTAAGTTATTCGAGGGAACGGAGGGTCGCCATGGACACTGCACGTGTCTATGCCACGGCCGACGTGGACCAGCGCGCTCGGATTGGGCCCCGCACCACGGTGTGGCACCTCGCCCAGGTGCGCGAGAACGCTCGGCTTGGCAGCGACTGCGTCATAGGTCGGGGCGCATATGTCGGGCCAGGCGTAGTGATAGGCGACCGGGTGAAGCTGCAAAACTATGCCTTGGTATATGAGCCGGCCCTGCTGGAGGACGAGGTATTCATCGGGCCGGCCGTGGTGCTCACGAACGACGTCTACCCTCGCTCCACCGATGTGACCGGGAAGCTGAAGCGACCAGCAGATTGGGATGCCCTCGGGGTTGTCGTGCGGCAGGGCGCATCGATCGGCGCCCGGGCGGTCATCCTGGCAGGCGTCGAAATCGGACGCTGGGCACTGGTCGCGGCTGGTGCGGTGGTGACACGGCGGGTACCGGACTTCGCGCTGGTGGCCGGGGTGCCCGCCCGCACGATCGGCTGGGTGGGGCGCGCTGGATCACGGCTGGTCGCCCAGAACGATGGCCGGTGGCGCTGCCCGGAGACTGGCGAACAGTATGAGGAGGCCGACGGGGTGCTCACTCTGGTGGGCACATAGGGCTGGCGTTAGCAGCCCCGGCCGCCAGTCCCGGAGGCGCTCCCGTCATCTGGTCAGAACCGGGGACGGAGCCATGGCCTGAGCTTGAACCAGTTTTCTGCGCGCAGGATGTAGTTCTCGCCGCCCTGACCGCTGACCGGGCCGTCGTGCCAGTCGCCTGAATACCAGGCGCCGGCGCACCCCCACAGGTCGCCCGCGTGGTAGGCGCCACGGGACCGGTTCCCGTGATCGCGAAGCCACCACACCCAGCCGTTGTAGCATCCTCGCAGCCATCCTCCGAGCACGTCCACGGATGCAGCCGTCGAATCGCGGTTCCACGGGAAGATGCCTGGCCAGCTTGTGGACTTGGTGCCGACGATCCCAAAGGTCACCGGGCAAGGCAGCCTGGTGTATCCCGGCGGGCACTCCGCACGGTCACCGACGTAGTCGCCGAGGTTGGACTGGCGCCAACCCGACTCCATGTAGGCGATCGTCCGGAGCAGGTTGTCCGGCAGGCCCCACTTGGCCGCGGTCCACTGGAATATCTCATCGGTGGTACCACTGAAATTGCCGGTAATACGGTCGAGAATAAATTTGTTCCACTGGGGATCGTAGGCGTGGGCAGCCACTGTCTCCCGCTGGAGTCTTAGGTGGCCGGGAATCGCATGGTTGTACCGGGTGTTGTCCGCCCGCGGTTCCCATGTCGAGCGGTGGACCTCGGCTGCCGCCTTGGCATCGCTGGGCGATCCCGCATAGGAACCGACCGGCTGCAGCTGGAAATATCCGTAGGGCGGGGGAGGCATGTTCGAGTACCGCTTGCTTGGCGGGCGCGCCAGGTGCAGCGCCACGACCACACTGAAGCTCAGCATCACGACCACCAGGAGCGCCCCGAGTGCCCACCGCCAGTCGGCCGCAGCGCGCGTCTTCCCCCGTGTTCCTGTCAAAGTCAACATTCTGGGGCTCGTTCAGAATCCCGGATCGGTACCGGTACCGCCACCAGCGCCGATACCGGCCGGCTGAGCTAGCGGGCTGGGTGAGGCCATCGCGCCGCGCGGCGCCATGTACGGGTAGCTGCGGCGCAGTTCCGCGGCAATCTCCGGAGGCGTGAACCAGGCAGGCAGGTCCTGGCCCTCCGCGAGCCGCTGGCGGAGTTCGGTGCCCGAGATGGACAGTACGCGCGCGCCGGCAGGTGCCTCATCATCAGCCAGATAAGCGCCGTGCTCCGGCACGTAAACCAGCCGCCGGAACGTCATGATACCCATCCCAAGCTCGTGGCTGTGCCGGCGAAGCAGGTCCTGGGCGGCGTAAGGCTCATAGAAAGGGCGGCCATCGGAATCCTGGCCGGGCCCGGCGTGATCCCTGCCCACGATGAAATGGGTCGCACCGTAGTTTTTGCGGATGATGGCGTGCCAGAGCGCCTCGCGCGGCCCGGCCATGCGCATCGCAAGCGGAAGCAGCGACAGCAGCACCTGGCCTTCCGGGTAGTGCGGCAGGATCGCCTGATAGCACCGAACGCGGATGTGGTGGTCGATGTCACCTGGTTTGGTAACCCCGACCACCGGATGGATCAGGAGATGAGCATCAGCCTCACGCGCCGCCCGCAGCGTGAGCTCTTGATGGGCCCGGTGCAGCGGGTTCCGGGTCTGGAACGCGACCACCCGATGCCAGCCTCGTCGCGCGAACTCGGCCCTGACCTGTGCGGGCGTGTGCCGGAATTGCGGGAAGTCTGGATACGCGGGCAGCCGCAACACCTCAAGTTCGCCAGTGACATACCAGGGATGCACGTGGCGGAGCAGATATTCGGCACCCGGATGCGCGGGATCGGTCGTCCCGAACACGGCGGCCGCTTCCGCCGCCAGGTCAGGACGCCATGCCTGCGTGATGTGGAGCACGGCAAGCAAGGTGTCATCGGTGTCGCGGAGAGCCAGCGAACTTCCCGGCCCGGACAAGGTCACCAGATCATCCGGCAGGTCCAGCGCGATGGGGATGGGCCACAGGCCGCCATCTGCCAGCCGCATGGATTCGCATACGTGCGAGTAGTCCGCCTCACCCATGAAGGTGCGCAGCGGCGAGAATCCACCGGCGCCTAGCAATTCCAGATCACATCGCTGGCGCCGAGTCAGCCGCCAGCTGGGCCACTCGACTGCGCGCTTGGACAGATCCGTGGCCCTGTCGGGCTCCACGATCAGATCGACAAGCACGCCGCCATGGGGTAGGCCGTTGGTGACGATGGCCGACTCCCTCCTTCGCTCATGCAGGCTCTCCAGTGCCACGGAGCCTGCGACCTCGGCTCGGCTACTCGATTCCGCGGAAAGCTTCATAGACCCGCTGTGCCCTGTCCCGGAGCCGGGCCAGATCCGGGCGCGCCCACTGCTCGCGCAGTGCCGTCTTGGATCGCTCCCGGTCCTGGGACGGGATCCACGCGTCGGGGGTCGGTCCCTGACGGCGCGCTAGAATCTCGACTTCTGGGCGCAGCTCATCAGCGGTTACGCTGCCCGACTCGAAGCCAAGCAGGATCGGCGAGAGTGTGCTTCGCAGCTTGATGAGCTCGAAGCACCGGCGCACGTTCGGCTCGCTGGGCTCGAACTCAGCGAACGCGGTGCCGAACCGTTCATTGACCCGTCGGATCACCGCCCCGAAGTCCTTGGTGACTTCCTCGAAGTCAGCGACAACGAAGTGATCCCGGTACGGAAGCAGGCACTCGTAGAAGCGGGCGTAGGCGACGATCGCGTCCCGGAGCGCCACATCGGGCTCGCGAATCAACTGGGAGAGAACTGCTCCCTGGGGCTCACGGATGACCGCTAGCGCCGGAACCTTGTTGCGCGCCGCCTCAATGAGTTGGGCCGGTGCATGGAGGTGGTGGGCAAGCCGGATCGGCGTGGACTGAGCCAGCTGCAGGGCGTAAACAGCGAATGTGGAAGCCGACCTGGTATATCCGTCAATCACGAACTGGGTCTCTGAGCTGATCACTTCGGGGCTTGGCCCCGGGTATTTGCGCCGCGCGAAAGGCAGGTACAACGCCGGGATTTCGCAGAATCGCGTCCGCAGCCGGTGCCTGGCCCGGCGGGTGAGTGTGATCTGTGCCTGGGAAGCCATAAGCTCAAACCCTCTCCGCAATAAGATCTCCGGCATGGCCACGCCGACGGGACCGGCCAAGCAGCCGCTGGTATACCCCGATGTACGCCTCCTCCTGCCGGTCCCAGGCGAGGTGCTCTTCGATCCGGCGCCGCCCGGTTCGCGCCATCTGTGCCCGCCGCGCGGGGTCGCGAAGCAGCTCATCAATCAGCCGCGCGAAGCCGGGAACGTCCCCGGCCGGGGCATACGCGGCAGCGTCCGCAGCGAGCGCACGGGTCTCAGTGAGGTCGAAGCTCACGAAGGGAAGCCCGAAGGCCATGTACTCCATCCCTTTGACGGGGGACACGATCTCCTCGGTGTTCGGTTCAAGCCCGAGATCCGCAGTGGACAGGTAGGTGTAGGCGTCCTCCTGGTCCGCCCAGCCGGAGAACGTCACCCATCCGGATATCCCGAGCTCCGCCGCCAGTTGCTGAGATGGCGCCCTGGCCTCACCGTCCCCGACGAAGGTGAAATGGCAGTCGGTGCGGCCGATTACGTGGACCAGGTAATCGATGGCCCGCAGCGCCATGTCCACGCGGTCCTGGGGACCCATGAGACCCAGCCAGCAGCACAGGAAGGGTTTGTCGTGTTTCAGCTCTGCCCGCATGGGCCTGCGGCGGGTGAGTTCGAGGCTGGGCCCGTTCATCACCACGGTGACTCTCCCCTGGGGCAGGCGGCCGCGGGCGTACGCGATTTTTTCCAGCGAGGAGTTGACCGTGATCACATGGTCCGCCGCGCGATAACTTCTCCGCTCCAGCCAGCGGAGGAGCCGGTACACCGCGCCGTCGTGCCGCCCGTAGCGCAGTTCGTACAACTCTGGCGAGAGGTCCCGCTGGTCGAACACGAGTGGCCGCCCGATCAGTTTGAACGGTGCCGCGAGAGCGAAGTAGATGTCGGGGGTTCCGCTCACCTGGAGAGCATCGAAGCGGTCGGTCATGAATACCCGCGCTGCTAGCCAGCTAGCCATAACGAACGAGTATCCGTACTCCCGGATGAAGCCCAGCTTGCTCTGGGCATCGGCAGGTGCCCGGTAAGTTCGCAGCCGGGCCCGGCTGACGCGGTCATTTCCTGGGTCGCTGCGACAGATCACGGTGACCCGGTAGCCGTGAGTCTGCAAAGACGAAACCTGTTTCTGCAGACGGTGGTCACGGGCCAGGGCGACGTTCTCCACCATGAGCAGGACGTGCGGCCGCCGTGTCCGGGTATCCGCTGGCGTCACAGAGTTGCCGGTCGTGGCCTCCGTCAGGCTCATTCCCCAGCACCCCTGCGCCCGCTGAGCACCACATCCGGCGCGCCGCCCTCGGGTGGTGAGGTCAGGCAGATCGTGCCATCCCGGAGCTCGAAAGCGGTCACCGACCCGCGTCCCAACGGGACGCGCCAGTTCTCGCTGTCGACGCCACCGAGCGCCACCAGCGTCAGCCGGATCATAACTGCGTGGGTAACGGCCGCAACCGCCTCACCAGCATGCCGTGACCCCATGAGGAGCAGTGCATCGATCATTCGCTGCTGCGCATCGCTCAAGCGCTCACCGAGTGGGCAGACCGCCTGGCTTGGGGAGGTCCGGTAGAGGGAGAAGCCCTCCGGGTCGAACATCGCGGCCTCTTCGGCTGTCATGCCCTCCCACGCGCCGTAATCGACATTGTTCAGCCCATGCAGGATGCGGATGTCCGGTACCCGCGCCTCATCCGCGATGATCTGTGCGGTGGCGATCGTGCGGCGCAGCGGGCCGGTGTATACGGCGGCCAGGCCCTCACGAGAGAGCCGACGGGCTGCATCGACGGCGTCTTGGTATCCCTGTGCGTCGAGCGGTATATCCCGCCGGCCCCGGTACCGGTTCTCCACGTTAAGCGTGGTTGTTCCATGGCGTACCAGGTAAAGTCGGCAGGTGTCCATCGCAGGCTGCCCCAGCAGATTGGCGGGCGCCAGAATCTGGTCAGTCATCAGTCGTTTGCCTCCCTCGTGCGCGCTTGCCCGGCGCCCGTCACGCGGGGCCGCTGTTCATGGTGATGTTCTTGGACGGCCGACGGGAAGATGCGGCCTCGTGGCCGTCCACCGTGTCGTGCCGGGACCATACGTCCAGGTCGGGTGGTTCAACGGTGAATGCCGCCGGCGCCGAGGACCCGCGCAGCCAGCGGCGGCGGCCAACGTTGTAGAGCACGCAGCCGACCAGCTTGTCGGCCGCATCCCCCGCCTCGCGTATAGCGGCCCGCCCGTGCGCGCGGGTGGTCTTCCGGGCATCGGCCACGAACAGGACCATTTCCGCGAGGTGTGCCAACGGCGTGATGTCCGGGCTGGCCAGCAGGGGCGGCGCGTCGATGACGACGAAATCAGCCTGGCTGCGGATCTCACCGAGCACCGTGCGCAGGGTCGGCCGCTGAAGGAACGCCGCCGGGTCGGGCGGGAGCGGGCCCGGTGGGAGCACCCGCAGAGCGTGGACACGTGTGGTCCTCAGCGCCGCTGCAAGGTCAGTGCGCTGGTCGAGCAGCATCGTGAGCCCCTGGTCGTTGTCCACGCCGAAAAGCTCATGTGCGCGACCCCACCGCAGGTCCGCGCAGACCAGGACGGTACGCCGACCGGACTGGGCCAGCGCGACCGCGAGATTGGCGGCCACGGTGCTCCTGTTCTCCCAGGCGGGGCTGGTGACGAGCAGCGTCCTGACCCCGCGCGCGGCGGCCGCGGCCACCACCTGGGTCCGGAGACTGCGGTACGCCTCCGCGACCACCGAATCAGGGCTCCACACGAGTGCCAGTTCCCTGGCCGGGTCACGACTGATCGTGCGGAATGCGGGAACCAGCGCCAGGACCGGGGTGCCCGTCTGGGCTTCAAAGTCGAGCGGGCCGCGGAAGCGGTCGTCCAGACGGTCACGCATCGCAGCGGTCCCGATACTAAGGCCAAGGCCGACGACCAGCGCGGCAACGATGTCGATCATGTAATTGGGACTCGACGGGCGGGTGGGCAACGCCGCCGGCGTTATCAACGTGGCGTGGAGCGTTGCCAATGTCGGCGTGGTCGCCTTGGCGCCGCGCGGGGCTGGCGCGGGCTTCGGTGACCGGTAGGCGACGTAGGCCTCGGCGATGGCCTGCGCTCGCTCCTGGGCGATCCACGGCGCCGGGTTCGAGTAGGCGATCTGCATGATGGCTGAGCTGGCCGGCACCTTGAGGGAGAGTCCGCTGAGCAGTTCCGACTGTGGCACGCCCAGTGCCTTGGATGCGATGACAAGGACCGCGCCCGACGACGCGATCCCCTTCTCGGTCACCATGTTGGGTCCCTGCAGCGCGATGGGGTCGGCCGAGGTGAAATAGACGTTCACATCCGCCTCGGACTTGTACTGCGGCGTCTGGTGGTGGGCGTACGCTGCGGCGGCGCTCACCACCAGCAGCGTGACGATGAGGATCCAGCGCAGATGCGCGAGCAGGAACCTGGACCATCCGCCCGGGGTTCCGGGTCCAACGCGGAACTGCCGGGCCGCCACTCCGGCGAGCTGAGTCCCCCGCTCAACGACAGGATCACGGGCAGCAGAGAACCGTCTGAGCCTCCCGCCGGACAGGGGCTGGCGAGGGCGAACCGCCTCGCCATTCATCCTTGAAGTCTTCTTGTCCGGCATCACTTTCGAACCTCCATCACCAACGAAGGACTTTCATGCTCGTTACCTAGACCATCGGGTGGCCACCCGCGCAGAGCCGGCAACGATCGGGCACCATGCTTTTCGCCTGAACGGGAGCGGCCCGCACGCGGCGGCGCCAGCGACCGGGCGCCATGCTCTTCGCCTGACCCGTCGGGACGGTCCAGACGTGGCGCCGCCAGCGCCAGCAGGAAGACAAAGGCGTCCCCAGATCCCCGGTAGGTCAGGTGCGGGTCGAAAATCATCAAGGTGGTGATGACGAAGATCGCCGCGAAGACCGCGGTGCCGGCGAGGTTCTGTCCGTCCTGGCCGCCGCGTACCGCTTCCCAGCCTCTGCGGGCCGCCGCGTACACGAAGTAGAGGAAGCCTGCGAGAAGCGGTATCCCGCCTCCCCACAGCAGCCATGTGTAGCCGCTTTCGATCCACACATAGCCGGCGATCTGGCTGGGCACGGGGACGCGGCCTGCGGGCCGGACACCGAGGACGAAGTTCCAGTGCGAGAACAGCGTGGGCCAGAAGTAGGTCTGCAGGTTCTGCAGCCTGGTGGTCCAGCTGACCGGCAGACCGGACGCCGACTGGAACCCGCTCAGGCGCCCGGCGATCACCGGCCACAGGGCAAAGCCCGCACCCAAGGCCGCTGGCACGAAGGCGGCAAGCAGCCGCGGCCTGCGTGTCACGATCGCGACGCACGCGACGCCCACTGCCAGGCCGATGGCGCTTGAGAACTCGCCGGCCGATAGCGCCCCCATGACCAGCAGCGCCGCAGCCCCGGCCAGCGCGGGCCGGTACCGGTGATAACGCATCCACAGCGCTACCACGATCGCCAGGTTGAAGATGCACAAGTCCGCGGTTGCCGCTGGCAGGCCCAGCGTCGAAGCACCTCGGGTGCTCTGTAGCCCCGTGGTGACTCCGGATGCGTAGAACCTGCCGAGCATCTCCGGTACCCCGAACAATCGCAGCGATTGCAGCATCGCTAGCCCGGCTACCACGCACGCGGCCGCCACCGACAGCCACATGCAGCGCCGGATCTGCTGGCCTGTGGTGACCGCAGTGCGGACAATGGCATACAGGCCCAGGAACTTCCACAACACCAGGGCGTAGAGAAGATCATCCTGGGTGATCGGTTCTTGACGGACCGTCATCCACAGCAGCGGCACCAAGGAGTTGGTCACCGCCATCAGCACCATCGCGACCTCGACCCGGCCCAGCGGCACGCGCGGCAACTGCCCGGTGCGCAGCCTTACCAGCCCACGGACCGCAAGCGTCCCGCCGACCACGAACGCGAGCGCCTCGTTCGGCCGCAGCAGCGGTATCGCCGCGCCGCGGGTGATTCCAACGGTCAGCGGGGTTATCAGGATCACCAGGTAGGCGGCCAGCGCCGTCCACCTCCACACGCACGCCACCAGGATGAGCACCAGCAGACCCACCAGCGCCAGCAGGGGCGAAAGCGCGCACAACCCGCCCATCGCGACGGCCCCGATCAGCGTCAGCGCGACTACCCAGTGGCTGGAACGACGGCGCAACCCCCGTCCCGTCCACGGCAGGCCCGGCGATGGCGGAACCACTCGGTGCCGGTGTGCGGCGGGCCGCCGCGAAGCCACGCTAACCGTGGGTCCGCCTGCCGCCCCGCGCCCGGCCTTGTTGCGCAGGTGGCTGAAGCCTCCGGCGATCCAGCCCAGTTCAGGAGTCCGCCACAGGGCCTGTACGGCCAGGAACACGGCCGCGCCGACCAGGGCCGCGGCAATGATCCCGACCCTGGGGCCGAATGACCTTCCCAGCCAGTTCGGGACCGCCGTGGCGGTAAGCCAGGCGGGACCGGCCATGATCGTGGCACCGGCCAGGAATTTCAGGATCGATGGTGTGAGCCGCTGCGTGTCATGAGGCCGCTGCGTGTCACGTCGGCCCAGGTCGCGCCACACCCGCGCGGTCAGGTGGCAGGCACCAACGGTCACGGCGGCCGACAGGGCCAGCCCGAGTACCAGGAGCACGGCCGGTCCGTGGACAAGCAGCGCGGCAAAGACGAGGGCCAGGCAAACAGTGGCTTGGAGCAGCATGGAGACCAGGGGGGAACGCGTGTCCTTCCTGGCGTAGGACGCATAGGTGGCGATCATGAATGCGGTCTGGCCAACGACCGCCACCGACAGCGCCGCGAGCGACGCCGCAACCATGGTGACCCCGGCGTCGCCATCCATCCGGCCAAACGAGATGGCACGTGCCAGCGGTACTGCCAGCACAAAGTAACCAACGGCGGCCGGGATGGTGATGAAGAAGCCGAGCGCCAGGCCACGTACCAGCGTGGCGCGAAACGCCGCCACATCCCCGTCCAGGTGCATCCGGGCCAGCCGCGGCAGCAGGGAAAGCGCAACCGGCGTCGCTCCCACCGCGATGGCCAGGTAGTAAAAGTTCAAGGCGATCTGGAAGGCCACAACCCCGCCGGCCAGGCGGTTCGCCACCACCAGCAGGGTCAGCACCTGGAACGCCATGAGTCCCGCCTGCGCGAGCGACGGCAACGCTCGCCGGACGACCACCCGGACCTCGCTGTCGCGCCAGCCGGGCCGTGGCACGAGCAGCACCCCGGCGCGCCGGGCACCCCACCATTGGGTGGCCGCATGAACCGCGACCGCACCGGTCGAGCCAAGCCCGAGCAGCAGCATCTCTCCGCGCGGGATATTGGTAAGCTCGGTGCCTGTGCCATAAAGCACCGCGGTGGCTATCAGCACGGCGATGGTGCCAAGGTTCTCCACGGCGGGTGCACCGGCCGCCAGGGCGAAACGCTGACGTGAGTTCATCACTGCGGTGGCGGTGCCGACCATCCCGTAGCAGAAGATCTGCGGGACGAACATGATGATCAGCAGCCGCCCCACACGCTCCTCGGCCGCGCCCACCACGGGTGACGCACCGCTGAAGGCAGCAAACTTCAGCACCAGCGGACCCAGGATGATGGCCACGGGAGCAATCACGAGCAGCGCTACCAGGGTCATGCCGAGGAAGCCGCCGGCCACGCGCTCCGACGCGCGCCTGTTACCCGCATCGATGTGGCGCACTAGCGCGGGAACAAGCAGCGACGAGAACAGCGAGCCGGCCAGGAACCCGTAGTAGACCAGGTTGGGCAGGGAATTGGTGAACTGGTAGGTGTTACCGAAAAAGGTGGGCCCGAGCACCGCTCCGATGCACGCGAACTTGGCGACACCGGTGATGCGGCTCACGATGGTCCAGGTAGCCACCGTGATCGAGTCACCCGCGGCCGCGGCGGCGCCCTGTGACCCCTCGTGCGTACTTGCATCGCGCTGTGGCCCGGGGCGCTCCCGCTCCGCCACCGGGCCGCCCGCAGCCGACGCGTGCCGACCATGGCGTCCCAGGCTCACAGCGCACCGTGGGTGGAGAATACGGCCGGTACCGTCTTGAGGAGAATCCAGAGATCGAGGGCAAGGCCCTGCCTGCGCACGTACTCGAGGTCGAGTTCCAGGCCCTGCTTCATGGTGAGGCTGTTCCTGCCGCTGACCTGCCACAGTCCGGTGAGGCCCGGCGGGACCATGAAGCGCCTGAAATAGACGGCGTCGAACATCTCCGCTTCCCACTGAAGGGCAGGGCGCGGGCCGACGAGCGACATGTCGCCCCGCACCACATTGAGCAACTGGGGGAGCTCATCGATGCTGGTCCGCCGTATCAGCCGGCCGAGTGGCGTGATCCGCTCATCACGCTCAAGCTTGAAAACGCCAGGGCGGCCGCCGTCCGGCGGCTGGTCTTGCGTCAGGAGCTTGCGGACGTATTCCCGGTGAACCTCGTCGGGGCTGCCGGTGTACATGGTCCGGAATTTGTAGAGGACGAACGGGCGCCGGTCCCTGCCGAGCCGGGTCTGCCGGAACAGGGCGGGCCCAGGTGTGTTGAGCCGGATCAGCGCGGCCACGAGCACAAGCAGCGGAGCAAGCAACACGAGGCATGCCGTCGCCACGGTCAGATCAATCAGGCGCTTGGCCAATCGCGTCGCGAGCGACCTGGCACCGCCCCGCGCGGCGGCCCGCAACGGCGGTGCGGACGCGACAGATTCACGCAACGCGGTGCTCCTCTCCCGCCAGCGCCTCGTGGACCGCGTCGCAGACTCTTGCCACCTGATCGTCGCTCATGTGCGGGAACATCGGCAGCGAGAGCACCTCGCCGGCGGTGAGCTCGGCAATGGGCAGAGTGCGGTTCCCGAACCGCCGGTAGGGGGCTTGCCAATGGCAGGGGATCGGGTAGTGGATCTGCGTGTGGACGCCCATCGCCGCGAGTTCTGTTTGCGCCCGCGTCCGGTCGGGCACCCGCACCACGGCCAGGTGGTAGACCCCTCGGGCTCCCGGCACCTCCCCGATCAGCCGGGCCGGGCCATCCGCGAACGCCGTGCGGTACCGTGCCGCGATCGACCGGCGAGCCTCGTTCCAGGCATCCAGCCGGGCCAGCTTTGCCGTCAGGACCACCGCCTGGAGGGCATCGAGCCGGCTGTTGGTGCCCGCAAGCTCGTGCTCATAATGCGATCCCGCAGCGCGGCCGTGATCCCGCAGTACCTTGATCCGCTGCGCCAGGGACGAGTCCGCGGTTACCACGGCCCCGGCGTCGCCGAACGCCCCCAGGTTCTTGCCCGGGTAGAAGCTGAAGCAGCCAGCCAGCCCGATGGAGCCCGCCCGCCGCCCCTGCCAGGTCGCGCCGTGAGCCTGGGCCGCGTCCTCGATGACCGCGATGCCGGCCCTTTCCGCCACGCGGCACAGAGCAGCCATGTCGGGCATCTGACCGTACAGGTGTACGATGATGACCGCCTTTGTCCGGCGGGTTATGGCGGCTTGGAGATGCTCAGGTGTGAGCAGCAGCGTGTGCTGGCTCACATCGGCGAACGCCGGCGCGGCGCCAGCAAGCACGACTGCTTCGGCCGTGGCCACGAAGGTGTTCGCCGGGACGACCACCTCATCGCCGGGCCCGATTCCCAGGGCGGCCAGCGTGAGCTGGAGCGCGTCGGTGCCATTTCCCACTCCGACCGCGTGCGCCATGCCGCAGTAGGAGGCCCAGGCCGCCTCGAACTCCTCGACCGCCGTGCCGCCGATGAACCGGCCCGAGTCCACCACCTGTCCCCATGCCGACTCGACCGTGCCGCGGACCTCGCGCGTCATGGCGGCCAGGTCAAGGAAGGGGATGTCGCCGGTCATCGTGCCCCCTGGCTAGGGAACGTCGGTGGCGGCGCCGCAGCACTCAGCCTGCCAGGCACCGCGACGACCCGGGTGGCCGAACCTGGCGAGTGCCCGTTGCCCGAGCTGGGCGAGTGTCCGTTGCCCGAGCTGGGCGAGTGTCCGTTGCCCAAGCTGAACGACTGGGTGAAACGGCCGACGGAGCTGAGTTCCTCAAGCAGCACCGGGCGGCCAAGACGCCGCGACAACTCCGCCGCTTCAAGGGCCTCCACGACGGCAAGCCCGTTCTGGCCATCGGTCAGGGGCCGGGCACCACTCGCGATGCACTCGATGAAGTGCCGGTCCTGCACGGCGAGCGGCTCGTCGGGTGCGATGAACGGAACGACGATGTCGCCGTAGCGGTAGGACGTCGGCGGCTGCGTCATGTTGTCACCGTCTGCCGGGAGGCAAACGCCCTTGTCCAGCACGCGGATCCGGTCATCCGCGGCCAGGTCGTCATAGACGGCCATCTTCTGGCTGCCGACCGCCGTCACCCGCCGCACCTTGCACGGGTCGAGCCAGCTCACGTGGATGTTCGCGGACAGGCCGCGGTCGTCGAAAAAGTCGTCGTAGAACAAGCGCAGGTAAGCGACGTCCTCAAAACGCCTGTGAGCGTGCCGGGACGCCCACGCCTGGGCCGCGACCGGCTTGCGGCCAAGCACGTGGTTGATGATGGAGATATCGTGCGGTGCCAGGTCGAGGATGACGTTCACGTCGTTCTGGTACAGGCCCAGGTTGAGCCGGGCACTGTCGATGTAGTACACCTCGCCAAGCTCTTCGTTTTGGACAAGCTCGCGCAGCTTCCGGACGGCCGGGTTGTACTCGAACGTGTGCCCGACCATGAGGACCACGCCCGCCGCGCGCGCCGCGCTCTCCAGCCGGCGCGCGCCTTCGGAGGTTGGTGCCAGCGGCTTTTCCACCAGGACGTGCTTGCCGGCTTCGATCGCCTGCAGGGCGACGGCCACGTGCGTGCTTGGGGGGGTTGCCACCACCACCGCGTCCACGTGCGCCAGGGCCGGCGCCAGGGCGTTATGCCAGGGCGCTGTCTTATAGCTGCGGGCCAGGTTCCGTATCCGGTCCTCGCGGGAATCGACGAGGACCACTTCCTCGACGCCGTCCGCCGCATGCAGCACGCGGACATGTTTGGATCCCCAGTAGCCACAGCCAACTACTGCGACTCGGATAGCTCTGCCATTCGAAGATTGCGTCAATTCAGTCAACGTCCCCACCCTGGACTAGCCGCGTTACCCGGCCCGTCAATAGACTATTCCTATATATTGGGCAGGAATTCATCCGGCCGTCACTAATCTAAGCGCGGTCTGACCTGCCCGCATCCCCCATCTGTCGTAGCCTTATTCAGCATCGTTGGGGGTCCGGCCGGCCGGGCGACCGCCACCACACGTAATGGCCCGCCGGGAAACAGAATTATCTGAGCGCGATTCCCACGACTGCGGGCCGCAAACGGTTTCCTAATACCGCCGCTCCCGCTCCCGCGGAGGGGAGCGGGAGCGGGAGCGGGAATCGAGCAGGACCGGAAGGAACGCGAACAGGTATTCCCATGCCGTCACGCCCAGCTTGTTTTGCCTGGTAATCCCGGCTGGTTCACGGTTTGCTGTGGCAGCTGGCCGACCCGGAGTCGGTGAAGCTGCTTTCGCCATTGTTGATGAACTGTCAGCTGTAGCTTCCGTTGTGCAGTGTCATCTTGTGTGCAGTGTCATCTTGACGATGCCGTGGGTGGTGGCGTTCAGTACCTGACTGTTTGGACCTTCCGTTCCTGGTGGTTCAAGACCAGTACCACCTGTGCCCACGATGAATTCGCGCACGCCGAATGTATTGTCTACGGCACCTGATGCGTTCTGTGGTGCGAATCGCTCGTACCAGTGCGAGTCGCCGTTCAGCACAACGTCCGCATCGCCGTTGTACAAGTCTTGCCACAGTTGCTTCATGGTGTTGTCGCCGCCCGAGCCGGATGCGGTCGAGGCAAATCGCGGGTTCTGGTAGTAGGCCAGCGTGCACGCGGCCGTGTCATGGGCCAGGTCGTTTTGCAGCCACAGGTCCTGCGCCGAGCCCGCCGCACAGAACCCTGGGTCGGTCAGGTCGCAAGGTGAGGTATTGAGGGCGATGATGTGCCAGCTGCCGAGGTTGTGGCTGTAGTAAGCGGTGGAGTCATTGCCATCGCATTCAAGCATGGTGACCGGCGGCTGAGTGTCCGGGCCGTTCATGATCCGTTCATCACCTGGGTCATCGTCTTCGTTACGGTGCCCGCCGGAGCGCCGCCTGACTGTCCAGCGTTCTGCAGCCAGTCGAGCAGGGCGTTCAGGGTACTGAGTTCCACCGGCCCCCAGTCGGAAATGCAGCCGCTGTAGTTGGACGGGTCAAGGGCCTGGGAGCAGATCTGGTGGAAGGCGAAGGTGATCCAGCCGCCGCCGTTGGCGGCCGCGCCGTTGACCGCGGCCTGCATGTCGGAGAGCTGCAGTGGTGGAACGTTCGGCGGGTTCCCGGTCGGCGCGTTGTAATCCGTCCGGACCGCCAGCGTGTTCTTGGGCGGAATACTCTCCGAGTACACTGGTCCGCCGCCCGGGCTGCTCACGTCGATGCCGCCCGCCGCCCGGGCTCCGGTGTACCCGCAGCCCTGCACGATGCTCTCCGCGTTCGCGTCGTAAGCACCGAACGGATAGGCGAAGTCGACCGGGTTGAACCCGTGGCTGACGAGGTTCTGGCGGTCCTGGCACACCTCGTTGGTACACGTTTGCTGGTTGGTGCAGCCCTTGATGTTGTACTCGTCGAGTGTATGCCCGCCGATCTCATTTCCGGCGTTACTAAGCGCGGTGATCTGATTCCATGTCATTGAGCCGCTTTGGCCGGTGATCCCGGTGTTGATAAAGAACGTCCCGGTCATGTTGTGTGGCTGCAGGGCATGCAGGAACGCCAGCGTGTATTCGTTATCGATGCCATCGTCGAATGTCAGCGTGACGACGACCGTGAACGCGATTGCTTGGGTATTGACTTGTTCGGCATTGCCGGCCAGGTCGGTCGAGAAGAATTTCACGGTGGTGTTCTGCTTGACCGTCAACGAACCGGTGTACACGGTGCTGGATATGGTCGGTGTGGACCCGTCGGTGGTGTAGTAGGTCTTGGCCACTCCCCAGCCGCCCGGGTTGTCAGTCGCGGCCAGGGTCACCGTGACCGGGGCCGTATAACCGTTATTACTGCATGCCGCCCCGTTGCACGAGATCGTGGTGGTCGGCGGTGTGGTGTCAGCTGACTGCTGAAGCGTGATCACCTGGGAGTGCGCGGTTTCGGCGTTGCCTGCGTTGTCCCACGAGGCGTACTGGACGGTCGTCGTCTGCGCCACCGGGAACGGGCTGGTGTAGGTCGGGCTGGACAGCGTGGGAGTCGACCCGTCGGTGGTGTAGTGGGTGCTCGCCACTCCCGATCCGGTGTCGGTCGCGGCCAGCACCACAGAGACCGTGCTGGTGTAAGCGCTCGACTGGCAAGGCGACCCGTTACAAGAAATGGTCGTCACCGGGGCAGTTGTGTCGACCGAGGTGACGGTCGCCCCCATGGTGCCGAAGGTGGTCGCGGCCGGCGCCCCGCCCGACTGCCCGGCGTTCTGTACCCAGCTCAGGAACGTGTTCAGGTCAGCGAGGTCGATCCATCCCGACGAGGCCGTGCAGGTGCTGTAGTTGTTCGGGTCGGCGGTCTGCGAGCAGACCTTGCCTATCACGATCGGTACCCAGCCTCCCCCGTGAGAGCCCGCGCCGGTAACCAGCGACTCCAGGTTCGCCAGGCTGATCTGCCCCGTCGGGGCGTAGGCGCGCAGCGCCAGCCACGTCTTGGGCGGCTGCGTCTCCGCGTAGGTGGGGCCGGTCGGGGACAGGCTGCCCGCGGTCCGGGCGTTGCCGTAACCGCAGTTCTGCACCTCGGTCTCGATGGTGGTGTTGAATGCGCCGCCGGGGTAGGCGAAGGTGTCGGGCTTCAGGCCGTGGGAGATGAGGTTCTGCCGGTCGTTGCAGATCTCGCTGATCTGCTGCGACGTGGACAGGGTGGTCAAGCTGGTGCCATCGACGGTCTTACCGCCGATGTCGTTGCCGGCCGCCGCCAGCGCCGAAAGCTGCGACCAGGACATGTACTTAGTGGATGAGCTGTTGCTCACGCTTCCGCTGCTGACGTAGAAGGTGGCGTTCACCCCGTGCGGCTGCAGCGCCTGCTGGTAGCCGAGGGCGTACTGGCTGAGCGTGTTGTTGTCAAAGGTCAACGACACCGTGGTGCCCGTCGCTGACCTGGCGGCGGGGGCCATGGCCACGAACCCGACCACGGCGGCCAAGGCGGCAAACAACGCTGCCGCCCTCCGGGCATGCCTTCGTAGGACGCGGACAAGTTTCCGCGCGCTGCCATTGCGCCTAAGGCCCATGGCTCCCCTCCAATTGTCCCGGGCGGCACGCACGGCAGGCCGGACGGGGACCGGTCCCCCGTCTCCCGCGCAAACTATGGGCGTCACCGAACGGACGCCCGGCGTTATGCCGGTGGTGAAGCTATCCTGCTCTGCTGTCTGGTCGGTCAGCCAGCCTCATCCGACGTAGTTCGCTTGCGCATTCGGTTCGATTCGAGGTTTCTCCGGTGATCTGCGCGGTTGCGCATCGACACAGTTCGTCCGTCAGCTCACCACGCCCAGCCGACCCACATAGTGCGCGACTGGCACCAGTGGTCCGACCGCCCGGCGGAACCGCCGGGCGGTCGGAAACGGCCAGTTCTAGCAGTGCAGGACTTCCTGCGCTGCCCATTCGAACGAGTCAGAATCCGATGCGGTCCAGCCGAGGACCTGCGACCCGGTGCCGCTCGCGGCCAGCCGCCCGATCGCGCCGTCGTTGCCGGAGGCTGGATCGTTCCACACGTTCACGTTGACCTGGCCGCCCACCGGGGTGAGGGTGGCGGACGAGTCACCGTTCCCGACCGCTACGTACAGCCACGACCCGGACTGGGTGTTAGTCAGGGCATGGGTCTGGTTGGCCGTCCCGGTCGCCGCGTTATAGGTTCCGGCGGCCGCCCCGGCCTGGCTCGCGGCGGCACCGTCCAGCACCTGGACGGCTAGCTGCAGGGTGCCGAGCTGGGAACCCGCCTGGTGCGCGGTGACCGTCAGCGGACCGGGGGCGGACGTTTCGTAAGACTGGAAGAACCACGACGAATTCGGCGCATTCGTCCCAGCGACGTGGGGACCGGCGGTGAACGTGTCCCCCTTGGAATCCGTGACGGTTACCGTGTCGCCGCCGGGTGCCGCCTGCAGTGCATTCACCGTCACTTGCAGCAGGCTCCCCGCGGGCGGGGAGAAACTGGCCGTGGACAGGGAAGCGGCTCCGTACCCGCTATGGGCGACGGCGGGGCTCGACGCGTCCGCTGTGATGCTTCCCGGGCACGTTGTGCTCCCGGTCGGGGTCGGAGACGGACTGGTGGTCGTGGGGGTGGGGCTAGGGCTGGTCGTGGTGGGCGTGGGGCTGGGGCTGGGGCTGGTCGTCGTCGGCGTGGGGCTCGGCGTGGCGGACGTGCTAGTGCCGGTAGGGCTGGGCGATGGTCCCGGGCCACCGAAGGGCACCGGGGTGGCCGCGGCGCCGTTGTTGGGCGCGGCGCCCAGGCCGAAGTAGCGGTAGAGGCCAGCCTCGAGGCCATAGTGGGTGTAGGCAGTGCCGTCCGTGGACCCCGGTGTCACCCCCGCCCCGGCCTCGACCGCCACGAGGTGCTCAGGCGGGGTGGTGCTCATCGACCCTTCGTCCCAGGTGATCAGCACGGTCACGCCGGGCTGAGCCAGCAGCGATGGGACCACCTTGGCCAGCCAGTTGTCGCCCAGGCTGATGAGGCTGCTCCCGGTATTGGAGCCGAAGTAGGCCGGGCAGGCCTGACCGCCACCAGGGAGGGTGTGCATGTCGTTGCACTCGTTTGGCACGATGTAGCTGAAGCTCGGCAGGTTAGCCGGGTTGAAGGTATTGCTGTTCATCGGCACGTCATTGGTGCTGCAGGTGGTGTTGCCGCGGTAGGAGTAGGCCGGGTCATGATCAGCGGTGTAGAGCGCGACGCTGCTGCCCGGAATGTTGGCGCTGTTCCCGTTGGCGCAGTTGCCCGGCGCTGACTCCATGAACTCCTTCCACGTCAGCGCGCCGTGGGTGCCGTCGATGGCCTGGAAGATGTTCGGCGACGGCGGAGACTTCTCGGAGGTCAGGCCGCTCGTCATGGCCAGGTAATTCGGGTTGCTGCCGTCAGCCACGCCCGCATAGTTTGTGAGCAGTTCTCCCTGGCTGATCAGTTGGTTCAGATAGGGGGCCTGGCTGTTGCCGGCGATGTTGGCATACGTCTCGTTCTCCTCCACGATCACGACGAGCTTGCCGGCCTGCGCCTTCCCGATCCCCTGAATCATCCCGGTCAGGCCGGCGGCCAGCAGCAGACAGCCCACGATCAATCCCATTTTACGCATGACAACCCCTCCCTGGCGGGACCAGAACCAGCACACAGGTACGTGCCTGCCGACCGGCGCAGGCACCTTCGCTCCACGTCTTCCGCATCCCGTACGGCGGGACCTGAAGAGCCGCGAGGAAGCGCAGGTGGTGCCTTATCCCGACCTAACGTGCATCACATACAACCCTCGCGCACCGCGACGGCGATACCAATCCTGTCCAACCGGTTAACGGCCGAACATCCTCATCTGGCGTAAGTTGCCTGCGCACCGCGAGCCGGATGTCAGACCCGGCGGCGGTGATAACGGGCTGGGGTTCCAGAGAGGCTGCGCCTCGGACCGCCGAGTTTCGTGGTTCCGACCGCGCGGAGCTGACCGCGGGTTCATCCTCAGACCGTAAAGGCGCGGGCTGAAGGTGATCACAGTGGAACGTCATGAACTTCCTGCGGCCGGGCCGGCGGTGGTGACTGCGGCGGATCTGGTGGCCGGGCATGTCACGCTGGATATCTCCTGCCCGGACCGGGTGTACCTCAACGGCTATGTGGCCAAGCTGCAGACCCCGGGCGGGGTGGTGTACTTCTTCCGCGACCACCGGGGCAAGCCGATCATCTCCCCGGCGCTGTTCGAGCCGATCGGGGAGAAGTTCCGGCGCGACATCAAGGACTGGGCGCTGGCCAACGGCATCCCGCTGATCCGGTTCAGGGGCGGGGAACGCAAAGCCGACGTGATGGCCCCCTACTTGGACGCCGCTGCCGCGACCGGGCGCTCGCAGGTCGCGCTCCAGCAGATCTGCGGCCGGTTCGGCCCGGGCACGGTGCAGGTGTGGTTCGAGCGGTGGATGGCCCGGATCCCGCTGCCGCTGTCCGGCGTTGACCGGGACGCCGGGTACTGGCGGGAGCTATCGATGCGGCAGGTGGAGACCTCCCGGACCCTGGTCTTCAACCAGGACGTCCACGCCCGCGCGTTCTTCGAGGCGCTGCTGTGCGAGAACATGGACCTGGGCCGCCCAGGGTTATGGGTCTCCACGGGCTCTGTGTTCCCGGCGTTGTCCACAGCGACGTACTTGATGGTGGTGGTCTGCTGCAGCAGGATTGGCGTCCGGTACGTCGGGCTGGCGGTGGTGGGTTGGAACCGTCGGTGGTGTAGTAGACGTTCCGCACTCCGACCCCGCCGGTGTCGCTGGACGACAAGCTGACGCTGACCGAGCCGCTGTAGACGCCCTGGCACGGCGATCCGTTGCACAGGGCAGTGGTGGTGGGGACGCCATTCACGGTGTCATGGCCTGGCGCATGGTTTGCACCGTCACGCCTGCGGGTGCGCCGCCCGGCTGTCCCGCGTTCTGCAGCCAGTCCAGGAACTGGCCGAGCACGGTGTCCTGGATCGGCCCGTAGGTCGACGTGCAGTTGCTCCAGTCGGAAGCGGCCTGATCGCAGACGTCGTGGAAGGTGAGCGGCAGCCAGCCGCCGCCGTGGGCAGCTGCGGCGGCCACGAAGCTCTCGAGGTCCGACAGCTGCATCGCGCTCGACCCATCCACCGCGATGGTGCGCACCGCAAACGGATCCCTCGGCGGAAGCGTCTCGGCCCACGGCGGGCCGGGCGTGGTATTGGACGAGGAGATGCCGCCGCCTTGCCGCGCGTTAGTGAACCCGCACTGCTGGACAATGCTTTCCACCGTCGAGTTGTACGACCCGAACGGGTAGGCGAACGACACCGGGGCCTGGATGCCGTTGTTAAGCATGTCCTGCCGGGAACCGCAGATCTCCTGGGTGATCTGGGCGGTGGTCAGCGTCGGATCGGTCAGGTTCGGGTGGTCGATCGTGTGCGAGCCGATGTCGTCGCCTTCGCCTTGCATGGTGCGCAGCTGCGCCCAGGACATGCAGCACTGGTAGGGCACGTCGGAGTCGGAGGTGATCGGGTAGATCGTCGCGTTCATGTTGTGCGACCTGAGCAGCGGCCGCGCGTACAGCCACTGGTTCTCGTACGCGTCATCGAACGTCAGCGACACCACCGTCTTGTACGGCTGCAACTGGACCTGCTGGGACTGCGCCTGCTCGGCGTTGCCGGCCAGGTCGGTGGAGAAGAACTCCACCGACGAGGTCTGAGTGAGCGTGAACGGGCCCGCGTACACAGTGCTCGACGTAGTGGGGGTCGACCCGTCGGTCGTGTAGTAGGTCTTATCCACGCCCCAGCCACCGGGGTTGTCGGTCGCGCTGAGCGTCAACGTGACCTGCCCGGTGTACGGCGTGCTTGCGCACGCCGACCCGTTACACGAGATCGTGGTGGTCGGCGGCGTGGTATCCGCCGACTGCTGGATACTGATCGCCTGCGATTTCACCGCTTCGGCGTTCCCGGCGGTGTCCCAGGACCGGAAGTTCACCGTCGCCGAGGAAGTCAGGTTGAACGCACCGGTATAGGCGGGGCTGGACAGCGTGGGCGTCGACCCGTCGGTCGTATAGTGAGTGCTGGCCAGTCCCGATCCCAGGTCAGTTGCCGTCAGTGACACATTGACGGTGCTGCTGTAGGCGCTGGACTGGCACGCGGCACCGTTGCAGCTGATGACGGTTGTCGGCGCGGCCGCGTCCGCCGACGCGGCCGCGGCCGCGGCCGTCTTGAACACCGTCCCGGCCGGGGCGTTGTTCGCCTGCCCCGCGCCCTGCACCCAGGAGATAAATGCCTGCAGGTCGCCCAGGTCGACCCATCCGGACGACGACGTGCAGGTGCTGTAGTTCGACGGATCCAGCGCCTGAGAACATACCTTCTGGATCACGACCGGGATCCATCCGCCGCCATGCGAGGCGGCGCCGCTCACTATCGACTCCAGGTTCGCCAGCGTGACCTGGCCGGACGGGGCATATGCCCGCAGCGCCAGCCAGCTCTTGGGCGGCAGGGTCTCCGCATAGGTGGAACCGGTCGGGGACAGGCTGCCGGCGGTCCTGGCGTTGCCGTACCCGCAGTTCTGCACCTCGGCCTGGATGGTGGAGTTGCTGGTGCCGACCGGGTACGCAAACGTGAACGGCGTGATGCCGTGAGAGATGATGTTCTGCCGGTCGTTGCAGATCTCAGCGATCTGCTGCGATGCGGTCAGGGTGGTAAGGCTGATGCCATCGACGGTCTTCCCGCCGATCTCGTTCCCCGCCGTCGCCAGAGTACCCAGCTGCGACCAGGACATGAATTTCGACGGACTCGTGCCGGCGGTTCCGCTGTTGACGTAATACGTGGCATGGGCTCCGCTTGGCTGCAGGGCCTGCTGATACCCCAGCGTGTACGAACTGATCGTGTCGTTGTCGAACGTCAGCGACACGACCGTCTGGGTCGCAGCGGCCATAGCCGCCGGGACGGCCACCGCGGTAACCCCGGCGGCCAGCAACACCGAAAGGCCCGTAGCTGCCAGCCGGGTGTGCCTGTGCTGGCCGCGCCTGCTGTGCCAGATGTGGTTCTCAAACCAAGTTCCAGCCTGGAACACCCTCGCTCAGCCCCTCCCCAGGAGATCCCACTCACCGCCACGGGCGAAGGGACAGATCCAGTAGTTGTCCCGACCCACCCGAATGCTGACCCGAGCATGACCGATGAGCGTCGAATGACGCCTAAGGAGACCTATCTTGTCCCAGGGGACGGAGCGGGCAACATCCTCATCCAGCGTAGGCTCCCTACGCGAAAGGCGAGGCCAGCCTGATCAGAGATCTTGCCACTTGTGCCACAAAACGCTCGCGGGGCCGCTCGAGAACAGCGCAGGCGGAGTTTTACCGGCGGTGAACCCGCCACGCCGAGACTGGGTGGATTTCCCAGCCGGTTTCGTAGTGGCCGAGGATGTACCGGCTCGGTGCGCTGTCGAGCGGCACGCCCTCCGAGCTATGCGGGATGTCCCAGTAGATATAGCCCTGGATATCGATAGGGGTACGCATCGGAAAGTCCGGCGGCGCCCACCCGCGCGCCTTCCACTGCCCATCTATCTCGATGTGGATGCAGGTGAGATTGCTCCGGGGTCGGCCAACCATGCAGGCATTCCCCGACGTGTCGTGGTCGGTTCCCGGCACGCGGCCGTTGTCGGATATCCAGACGATCTCGAGATTGTCCACCTGCACGAAGACGGGCACTGGCCCCACCCACGCCGGGGGCGCGACCAGCCGTTTCTGGTCGGCGCCGCTGACAACCCGCGTGCCGACCCAGTGCCTGCGGTCGGCCAGCGACACCCCTCCGCCCCACCCTCCGACCCGCGTGGCGCCGCCCGGCGCATTCGTCTGCGATCCCAGGATCTGGGCGAGCGTGGTGGGCACCGGCGACGCTGCCACATGCTTGTTCCACGAAACGGGCCCCGCGTGGGTCGCATTCGCTCCGCCACAGCCGGCGAGGCACATCAGTGCCACGGTCAGCGTGGCTGTCACCGCGACGGTGCCGGCTCGCGGCCTGGACCGGGCGATCACCGGCCTGGACGGGGCAGCCATCAGTTCGCGCTGGGACGGACCAGCTCCAGATGAGGCCGGCACATCGCCACGGCTTCGAGCGTGGAGTGGACGCCGAGCTTCGCCATGAGATTCTGCAGGTGGGTCCGGACGGTGTTGGAGGATAGCTGTAGCCTCTCGGCTACCTCGCGCCGTCCCGCGCCGTCGGCCAGGCAGGTCAGTACTTCCCGCTCGCGCGGCGTAAGCGCGGCGAGGAGCCCGTCGTTGTCCTGCTGCTGCTGGCGTTCGGCCATGAGCAGGTGTAGCACATGGCCCGCCTCGGCCGGAGGCAGCCACGTCTCCCCCCGCGCTACGCCACGGATCACGCGCAGCAGGTGCTCAAGTGATTCGTCCTTGCGTACCCAGGCCACCGCCCCGGCCCGGACGGCGTCCACGATGCGTTCAGCCTCGGAAGAGTAACTGAGCACGATGACGCGGGGGGCTTCGTCGCGGCCGCATAGTTCCTCACACAGGCGGATCGCGGCGCGCTCGGGCAGGTCACCGTCAAGCAGCATGACGTCGGCGTGCCGCCCCACGATCAGGCACTGGGCCGGTGTCCGGGCGTGCACGGCCGCTACGACCGCCACGTCCTCCTCGACCTCCAGCCGGGCTGCCAGGGCGTCGGCGAAGATACGTTCGGAGTCGATGACAAAGACACTAATTCTTCCCATGGCCGCGAGCGTGGCTCACTTCTCTCCACGGGAGAACCCCTGCCTGCCGTGGCCGTGCTACGACAAGTGAGGGTGGCAGCGGTACCCGGCTGCTGCCGATGGCGCAGCCACTCATGCGGACAGCTCGCTGACCAGTCCCTCCCGGCTTGCGAGTGCGGCGGCTTGGAGCCTGCTGTGCGTACCAAGCTTGGTGAGCAGGTTCTTTACATAGCTCCGCAGGGTGCTGGTGGCAATGTTCATCTCATTGGCCATTTGCCCGGTGTTCTGGCCGCCGACGATCCGGTGCAGCACTTCTAGCTCACGCGGCGTGAGTTCGTACAGCGGGCGAGCCCGCCGTGACACCACGGTGCGCTCACCGCTCGGCAGCGCCGAGTCATAAGCGGCTCCACCCGAGGCAACCACGTCGAGGGCCTGCGCGATATGGTCCACGTTCTGGTCCTTGCGGAGGATGCCGACCACTCCCAGCCGCCTCGCCTCCCATACTGCCGTCGGTTCAGGCATGCCCGAGAGGATCACCACGGCCGTACCCGGGCACTCCCCCCGGATAACGCGAACCGCGGCGAGACCGTCCTGCCCACCGGGGAACCGCAGATCGAGAAGGCATGCGTCGGGCAGGTATTCACTTACCGCGGCAATGCCATCAGCCACGGATGTCGTTACCGACACTACCTCGTGACCGCGCGCCGTCAGCGCCACTGCCAGCGCCTCGCCGAGAATCCGGTTGTCATCGCACAGAACAAGTCGCATTGGCCCCACCCCTTGTGCTCTCCCGGGGCTAAGCTTGCGGCACCAGGCGTGGGTCCGCAATGCCGTTGAGGCCAATTGGGCGCTTAGTTCTCTAAGCGCCCACGGAAAAGCTCGGCGGCAGCCGCCCGGTCGGCCACCGCCAGCTTGCGCACGATCGAGGTGATGTGCGCCCGCACCGCGCTTGCCGAAAGCACAAGCCGCTGCGCGATTTCCGCCGTCGAGCGTCTCTGCGCGAGCAACTCAAGCACCTCCCACTCCCGGCTTGTCAGCCGCTCGCCGGTTTCGGCCGCGGCGAGCGACCGCCAGCGCGGCCCATGCCCATGAAATTGTTCAAGCACGCGCGCGACGAGGGCCCGTGGCATAGCCGCTTCCCCGGAACAGACACCGTGCAGCGCATCCGGCAGTCGCTTCAGATTCATCGTCTTCAGCAGATACCCATGTGCGCCAGCCCGGAGCGCGGCGAAGATGTCGGTGTCCTCCTCAGACACGGTCAGCATCACGATCTTCACAAGAGGCAGCCTCGACTCGATCTCCCAGGCGGCGGCAAGCCCGCTGCCGGGCATCCGGATGTCGAGCAGGCAGACATCGGGCCGCTCGCGAAGGGCGGCCTGGACGGCCTCGACGGCGTCTGCCACCACCGCACATATGCTGAATCGCTCGTCACCTTCGAGTGCCCGCCGCACATCCTCGCGGGTCGGCGCATGATCATCGGCGATCAGCACCTGCAGTGGCTTCGCCTCAGGGCTCACACCGACACCTCCACCTCACTCCCCCGGCCCGGAGCCGAACAGATGCGCAGCTCACCGCCGACCGAGCGGGCACGATCACGCATGGAGATGAGCCCAAAACCGCTCCCAGGGACGGTGGTATCGAAGCCGCGGCCCCGATCGCTGACCCGCAGCCTCACCAGAGAACCGTCGCGCTCCAGCCGAAGCGTTACTTTCGCGGCGCCGCTATGGCGGGCAGCGTTGGTGATGGCTTCACAGGCGATCCGCACGATCGCCTCGGCCCGGGTCGGCGACAACTGTACGCCGGGAACGAGATCAAGTTCGAGGTCGACCCGAAACCGTTCCGCGATCTCGGCTGCCGCTTCAGCCAGCGCGATCTCCACGGCCCGGTTCCGGGCGGGCGCGAGTGCATTGATTGTCCGCCGCGACTCAAGCTGCGCCCGCTCGGCCGCCTGCCGCAAGCGCTCTACCACGTCACCGTCCACTCCTCCGGTGACCAAATCAAGGTTGCGGGAAATGTAGGCCAGTTCCTGGGCCAGTCCATCATGCAGGTCACGCGAGATGCGCCGCCGGTCCTCGAGTATCGCTGCTTCCGAAAGCGCCTGCCAGTATGAGGAGATCTCCCGCAGGGAGCCGACCAGAAGGGCGACGTAGAAGGCGAAGCGGAAAACATCGCCGGTGTACAGCACGGACTGAGAATACAAAGAAGGGAAGAGTGAGTAATTGACGTGCGAGATCACCGCCAGGACGGCGGCAATGGCGAGCCAGCCGAAGAACTCGTCGTTGAACCGCCGGGAGCGGTTGAGGAGCCCAACCGCCGCCAAGCCATAAAGCGCTGCCAGGAGCAGTTCGAACGCGAGCAGTGCTGGATAGGTGCGAAAGGCCGGATGCGCTACCGCCTCCGGCGTGACGGTAGCGGCGTATTCCGGTGGCCAGCGCTCGGCGAACGTATGAACGAAGATAGCGGCCAGGCCCAGCGCCGTAATCACGCCGACCGCCGACAGCGCGAGCAACGGTCCCGACCGCCGCAGCGGGCGATGCGGGACGAACGCCGCCACAGCGAACAGCGCGGCGCCAAGAGAGCGGGCGAAGGGAGCGGCCCAGACCGTCAGATCGTCGGGTGCCCACCCTGCCACCGACGGCACTGTCACGAAGAACAGGTTGGACAGCGCAAGCACCGCAAGCGCACACGCCAGCAGTAGCTCGTTGAGGTAGGTGCGCCGCAGCAGTCGGCCGAAAACCAGGAACGTGGCGACCAGCACGATCAGCGACCCCGACGCTTCGAGCGCGAGGCGCACCGACGGCCATTGATAGTCCAGGTGAAGTTGTGGCAGCAGCGCAAACCCGACGGTGGCCACACCGCCGACCACCGCCGTCACACCTGCGACCGCACGCGTCGTTTGCATTAGACGGGCACCATCTGCACTGGCCCCAGGCAAATCGCGGTGCGGCTGACCTGGTGCATTGTCTTAGCCGCTCCGGCAAGGGCCGCTGCGGTGTGGCCGACTTGCTGACACGGTCAGCCTTCCCTGGTGGCGCCCGCTTGTGAACTACCGGCAGTCCGCAACCCAGAGGCTTTCCGCACAGCGGCAGGAACGGTGATGTCAGCGCCGCCCGCAAGCGGCTGGCCCCAGGTGAGGGGCAACCAAAGACTCACACGCGTCCGGCCGCTGGCACCACAGCCGCGCTCAAGCCTCCCGCCGTACCTGACGGCGAGTCCGGACACGATGGCCAGACCGATCCCGAGGCCCGTTGTGATCTTCCCGAAGCCTGGACCCGTGTCCTCGGTCGCGAACAGCGCCGAGTTCTGCTCGCGGCCGACCTCCACCGTCACCATTCCCGACGGCCCTGCCGCGCGGGTCGCGTTACTGAGCAGATTCGCGGTCATCCGGCGGAGCAGGACGGGGTGGATGGCAGCGAAGACCGGCTCGGCCGGGCTTACCATCCGTATTTTTCCCGCCCAGGTCACGCGCTCCGCGGCGACTGCCTCGCTGGTGACCCGCACCAAGTCGGCCAGGCGGGAATCTGGCAGACCAGGTTCCACGGTTTGCAACGAGTGCTGGATAAGGTCTGCCAGCCACTCGGCCTGATCGACTATCTGTTCCAGGCGCACACGCGCGGCCGCCGGCAGGCCCGGTTCGGCCAGCGCCGCCGCCGCCAGTGCGAACACGCTCGCGATCGGCTGCCGCATGTCGTGACACGTCTCCCGCAGTCCCTCCAGGTTCCTAGGCGCTGCCTCAACGTCAAGGCTTGGCAACCACATCATTCGTCCCCACTCGTCCCTCCCGCAAGGTGCCGCGACATTCCACACAGGAGTCGCGTCCCCAGCTGCCCCTGCTAAAGTTAACAAGAGGCAAACCCACACCAGCGCTAATGTATCGCGGAAGTTAACACGTAACAATAATAAACCGTCCCAATCCGGCATGTTCCCGCGCTCACGTCCGGAGATGCGAGGAACCTGCCTGTGCAACACTTAACGTGACAAATAAGGTACTCTCAGTCGTCCGCTCCCAGCAGCGCACCAGCTCTAGGTAACGGCGCGCGGCCACACGCAGCTCCATCTCAGGATCACAGCCCGCCGCACGGGCCTTCGCGACCAGCCGGAAAAGCTCGCGGCCGATGTCCTCGCCGGAGTTGGCCGGCGCACCGGAGCCTGCTTCCTCGTCGAGGCGGGCCAGCTCGTCAGGCACCCCGGCCCGCGCCGCCCGGCGCTGCAACTGCGCGGCCAGCGCGAGAGCAGGCTGCCCGAACGGCACGCCATCCAGCGCTGACGGAGCAGCAGGCCGTCCGCGCCGTTCGGCCAGAGCTCTTTTCTCTTCTCGCTTGATCTCGTCCCAGTTGCGCTTGACCTCATCGGCGCCGGAGACGGTCACGCCGCCGAACACGTGCGGATGCCGCCGGACCAGCTTGGCCACGATCCCGTCCGCGATGTCATCGATTGTGAACGAGGTCCGGTCCTCGCGCTCGGCCGCGATGCGCGCGTGGAACACCACCTGCAGCAGCACGTCGCCTAGTTCCTCGCAGAAGGCCTGCTCATCGCCGGACTCAAAAGCCTCGAGAGCCTCGTAGGGCTCTTCAAGCAGGTGCGGCGCGAGCGACTCGTGGGTCTGGCGAGCATCCCAGGGGCACTTCACGCGCAACCGGTCCATGGTGGCCACCAAGTCGATCAGGCGTGCGCCCGGCAGGTCGGCCGAACCATGCAGCAGCTGCGCGCCCGGCGGGACCGGCGGGTCAGCGCCTGGCTCGGGCAACCACACCACAACTCCGTCTGCGGCGAGCGACCCAATATCGGGCTCGTTCACCATCCGGTACGTGATCCCCGCCTCGTCCAGGGCGGGCAGCTGGGGATGACCGGCCGGGGCGAGCACGACGGCCGCGGACCGCAGGGCCTGCCAGGCCGGCCAGCTGAGCAGCCCGGGTGCGACCCGCGGGCTGGTCACCAGGACGGTCAGCAAGCCGGCGTCAGCCCGGACTGCGGCGTCGCCTTGGCGGGACCCGGG
>WNGK01003024.1_pt1 | contig 30182 bp, 28 predicted proteins | sample 5400601 | NCBI WGS metagenome assembly WNGK01 (sample SAMN13153376, study PRJNA577476) | soil metagenome | isolation source: 60 cm soil or saprolite under Garry oak tree replicate 1 | place: USA:California | collected 2016-06-15 | reverse complement strand
AGAAACGTGGGAACAATACCATTCACAATCTCCAGTCTCTACCTTAACGGGTCACAGACTGGTGTCACTAGGATGATCAACGTTACCCAAGTATACGGCTTCGCGATACCGTATACTTCTTTCACAAGTTCAGCTCCGGCACATGGAGATATCCAGAAAATTACCGTCGCGACATCTAGGGGCACCGTCGTACAAACAACTTGGGTGTCATAGACACATGCGGATCTACAGAAGATTCCTCCGTGCAAAGAAGGGCATGAGCACAGTATTCGGAGGACTCTTCTTCGTCATTCTCATACTCATGGGATTCAACCTGATGCTGTGGAGCTTCATCCAATACGACGCCTACAATACCACCCTTCGCTCGATGAACCAGAACGATCAACTTTCCATTTCTGAAAACCTAGTCCCTGCAAACCCCGGAGCCCAGAACTTCAGCAGTGTAGGTTTCAATATTCCGGTCAACAATCTTGGCGGGACAACCGTTAGCATCGCAAGAATCTACATAACCAACATCTCGCCCACGGGATCGCTTAATTGCACCAGTAGTCCATGCATAATCGACCCAAGCAGTCCTGTCAATTGCACTGGCAACGGCGTCTGCTTCTTCACGAACGGGAACATAGCAGCCGGAGAAATCAACCACCTCATACATGTCACGATGCCAACATCCCTCTCAGGACAAACACTAAATGACGGCAGCGGATACAAGGTCATTCTCAGCTCTACAAGAGGTCGCGTGTTCAGCTTCTTCTATCCATGGCCTGTAACCTTCAGCACTAGCAATACCCCTGGGGGGAACTTTGTCTCAAACATCGGACCCCTGTCGATCTATTTCGACTACAAGTCCTTCAACTTCACACAAGGAGCCCAAACCATCTCCCAAACAGCATTCTGCGTTCCTTCTGGAACACCCATCGTGTTCTGGGTAAGAATTGCGAACAATGCGATGGATAGCTCAGTTACTTTGAAATCCACTAGTGTGATAGAGTTCAAAGGATATGGCTTAACCGGAGCCGGACTCGTTATCGACGATTTCATAGATAACCAGACCACGGTCAACCCTAACGGCGTCATTGCATACAACGATGCTCAGCCTACCATTCTCCCTGCCGCACCTTCCAACGGTGCTGCACTCTTAACGCTAATCAAGTTCTCAGCAGGTAGCGCGGGGGGAACCGGTGCGGGTTCTTTCGGCAAGGATACCAACTGGATCACGTTCATGGGGTTCTACTACGTTTATCGAGGTCTAGTCCAGGGTGAGACAATTCCGTTCATTGACCTCAAGACCACTGGTGGGTACCCGGGTTCGTGTTGAGTGAGACCTGGGATGGCTAATGAGTTATGATGATCAGGGACAGCCAGCAAACAACGACCCTTACTCGTACCAGGACCCCTCGCAATACGACCCTTCACAAGGCTATACTGGGTACGAGTCCGGTTCTTATGAGAACCAGGGATATGACAACTCAGGGTACGCTCCAACTCCGCCACCGCAAGAGCAGCCACCGGCACGCCCTCAACTCCAGCAGCTCCAGAGAATACCGTCCGGAATTCCCGGTTTCGACCAGATCGTCGGCGGCGGGCTCATACGTGACAGAGTCTATCTCTTAGCAGGGCCTGCAGGTGCGGGCAAGACGATCTTCTCAACACAGTTTCTCTACAACGGGATATCAAAGTACAACGAAAACGGGATCTATGTTGTGCTAGAAGAGACTCCTCAGCAGCTCCGAGAAAACATGTACAACAGCTTCGGCTGGAATATCCAGACATACGAGGACAATGGCAACATTATCGTCTTAGACGCGATTTCCAGCAGGCTGGGACTAAGCAGCGCCGAACGGTTCGTCGTACCTCGACCCTTCACCCTAGAATCGCTACTATACGAGATCCAAACCGCCATACAAACTGTAAACGCTCGGAGAGTTGTCATTGACTCACTAGACGCAATGAGTCTGGAGCTAACCCAAGTGGATCTTAGAAGCCTCATACAGAGACTTACTATGATTCTCAAATCCTTCGGCTGCACCACGCTACTCGTCAGCGGACAAGCAGAGATGACCAATCAAGGACGGAAGTCGGTCGAGGAATACGTCGTCGACGGAATGATCAGGCTTCACCACAACCTCGAAGAGAGCGTCAGCGGTGAAACCACACTCGAACAGAACGCCCTCCAAGGAAATTCCCTAGAGGAGGACTCGTTCTCCATGAAGGTACGCGCTCGAAAAATCGAGATTCCCAAAATGCGCGGTACATCGCACTCCCAATATCAACATCCTTTTCACATCACCGAAAACGGGATCGAGATCAAATCAGAGCCTGAGGTCACCAAGCGTTTGAGACGCGCAATCTTCAAGGCGAAACAGGTTGATTAGAGCCAGACCCCCAGAGAGAATCCGCCGAATCCGGGTAGGCATGGGTGGCCTGGACGAGAAACTGGGCGGTGGAATTCCAGCCGGTAGCACCGTACTCCTAATCAGCAATCAAGAGGGTCCCGTCCGTCTCTTCTGCCAGCAAATCGCCTATCTACTTAGCACGGAGGGACATCGAATCTTCTATTTCACAATTGTCCGGGACCCTGCATACATCAGAGAAGAAATGATGGTCTACGAATGGGATACCGGCGAAATGGAGCAAGGGAGACAGTGGACCTTTATTGACGCATACAGTCCAAGAGTGCAGTCCCTCCAACAAGGAGGTCAGGGAGCGCATTCGATGGGTGGTGGGCTCCTCGGGCCCGGGGCAATGAGTCCCGGTTCGAGAAGCCTCGGCTCGGACCTCTTTGTCACACTCCGGAGGGAGATACTGTCACAACTGGATGAAGGAGACATAGTAATGATAGATTCGCTCTCGGACCTGCTGGTCAATCATGATGCCGCATCGGTTCGTGAGCTCTTGGAGATTCTAGGGAGCCAGATTCACCAGCGAAACGGTCTCGTTTTCATGCCCATCTTGTCAGACATGCACGATCCACACATCGTCGCCACCTTGTCCCACATGTCCGATGTGGTTGTCGAATTCGAGCTTGAATCTGAGCACCTAGAGGGCAAACTTCGGTTTTACAAGATGAGGAGAGCACAGCTTCGACCAATGCTCCTGCCCTTCTCAATCACAGACAGAGGAGTCATGGCCGAAACATTCGGCAGAGTAATCTGATAATCATGTCAAAAACCGCGAAGCTGGAAAAGACCGACAAGATAGACAACATTGTCGGCATGCTGATGGAATACGAAAAGATGACTATAGATCTGATGAAAAAGGCATCAGACACCCCGGTTCTCGATCAATACGACCTCAACGCGCCTTATGCAAAGGCCCGGATCGTCAAAGAAGATGGCGCGATCAAGTATCAGATAGTAGAGGTACAGCTAAGCGATGACGAGAAGAAGAAGCTCAAAGAGATCGGAGAGCTTCTCATCGAAGAGTTAGACGTTGATGTTAAAAGACTAGGTGGCAACGAAAACGCCGCAGCGTACATTCGAAAACTCGTTGAGAAGATCATCAAGAACTACAAGATCAAGATCACACCCGACGGACTGGATCGTATGATGTACTACGTTATCCGGGATTTTGTACACTTCGACAAAATAGACCCAATGATGCGGGATCCCTGGATCGAAGATATCTCCTGCAACGGCATGGGGATACCGATCTACATATGGCATCGAAAACATGAATCGATTCCCACCAACGTTATCTTCAACACTTCGGAAGAGCTCGACAAGTTCATTCTCAAACTCAGCTACATGACAGGCCGCGCCATATCCATCGCCCAACCTGTCCTCGACGCCACACTACCCGACGGAAGTCGAGTCCAAATGACCTACGAGAAAGAGGTCACTAGACGCGGATCAACTTTCACCATACGAAAGTTCAGAGAGAGACCTCTGACCTGCTCGGACCTGATAATCTACAACACAATGTCTGCTGAGATGGCCGCATGGTACTGGTACATCATAGAGAAACAAGCCTCGGTCATCGTTGTAGGAGGCACAGCCTCAGGTAAGACAACATGCATCAACACTCTTGCAATGTTCATCAAGCCCAACGCCAAAATAGTCTCAATCGAGGATACATCTGAAATCCAATTACCCCACGAGAACTGGCTATCATCCGTCGTCAGAACAGGATTCGGAGTAACAGGCGAAGTCTCCGAGATCACCCTCTTCGACTTGCTCAAGAACGCCATGAGGCAGCGCCCTGAGTATATCATCGTCGGAGAAGTCAGAGGCAACGAAGCCTACACATTGATGCAGGCAATCGCCACTGGTCACGGAGGCCCATGAACATACCACGACCCCTAATCCCAACCATCGATGTCATCGGCGTCCAGACAAGAGTCCAGGTCGGCGACAAGAGCGTACGACGCATGGTCAACATCGCCGAGGTTGTCGGGCTCGATCCTACGACGAAGGACGTGCTAACCAACGATGTCTTCAAGTGGAATCCAAAGACGGACACCTATGTGTTCTACGGACGAAGCTACGTTCTAGAGAACATCATGAAACGCCACGGTTACAAACACGAGGAAGTCATGGAGGAGCTCAACAACAGACGCCTCGTCCTCGAGTGGATGGTGCGTAACAACATCCGCGACTTCAAAGACGTCGTCGAAGTCATACGCACATACTACGTCAACCCGCAACAACTGCTAGACCGGGTCAAACGGGAGAAGATGGTACAGCCCACTGGAGGCACCTCGCCATGAGCCTGATAGGCCCTATCGTCCCCTTCCTGGGACCGCTCGGACAGATCCTATCGACAAACTCGAACGACATTCTCACAGTAGGGCTCGGACTACTCGCACTGGTCTGTTTAGGTCTCTACTCCGTAAAGAAGAGCATCTTTGAGACCAGCAAGGCGTGGGTGGGAGCGACAGTCGTACTCTCCTTCGTCACCTTGCTATTCAGAGGAATGGGCGCGTACTGCGGCTGCACATGGTACACAGACCCCAACACTGGCGACATTCAGCAACTTGTCCCAATCACCTATTTGCTCATAGCAGGCTCCTTCTTCGGAATACTGTACAACTTCAACATCCCCGCGCTGAAAAAACGGAAATGGTTCATCAGCATCCCGCTGTCCGTCCCGCTGGCCATTGTCTCCAACATGTTCTTCCCTCTAGTTGCCGGCAGCCCGCCCTGGCTGATCATCGAAATCGCATTGCTGTCGCCACTAGGCGCCATATACAGCAGCTTCGTCTACGAAAAAGCCGTGCTCCATATGGGAGACTACCGGACCAGAATGCGACGCTTCCTCGAACAGACCGAAAAGGGAAAGAAAGGCGGACCAGCTCTACCGGTCGAGAAAGAAGGCTTCTCCTATTTCACCTATGGATTGCTGGGTAGAAGGATAGGCAAACTCCTTGGGGTTTTCGGCGGCCTCAAAACGGTACTCTCCCTCGCTGGAATGAAAATCGGCTTCAAAGCCTACGTCAGCAGCATGGTCTTCGCCGCCATGGTCGGAGGGGGCATCTCCTTCTTCGTATGGTTCCTCATCCTCAATTTGGGACTCGCAAGTGCTCTAGGGCTCAGCTTCACAATAACCTCCATCCTCCTGGAGATCATACTCTCCATTGCCCTTGCGGTAATGACAGGTGTGGTCATTCTCGGGGTATTCTATATGCTCCCATACATGAAAGTGGGCTCTCGAAGAAATCGCCTTGACCAGTTCTTACCATTCACGTCAAGCTACATGACCGTGCTCGCGTCCGCCGGCGTTACGCCCGAGCGAATACTAAGGTCCACTGCCGAGAAAGACCCCAAGTTCATGCTCTCCGACGAGATTGCGAACGTCATCGGAAGGATCGACCTTCTTGGATACGATGTGATCAATGCGATGAATGCAGAGGTAGAGCGCTCGCCTTCGACAAACTACCAGGATCTTCTGCGAGGTTTCGCAGGTGTCATCCGGACCGGTGGGGACATGAAGAAGTTCTTCCAAGGCATAACGGACCACTTGTTCCAGAAACGAGCTCTCTCCGTCCAATCATTCCTCGACTCACTAGGAATCATCGCTGAGACCTACGTGCTCATGCTCATCGCCTTCCCACTAATGCTCGTCGTCATGCTCTCGATCATGGCCTCTATCGGAGGAAACCTTGGGGGAGTGGACGTTTTCTCCTTCATGTACCTCCTAGCCTTCATACTCATACCAATATGCGGCGTAATGTTCCTCTTCATCCTGGACACTATGCAGCCGAAAGGTTAGGAAAAAAGAAAAATGTCACAACCCAACGAACCACCATCGGCACCGGCCCCACAGACTCCAGACGCCGCAGTCCCCTCCAAGAAAGTCAAAAAGATCAAAGCGGATTCCGGCGGCGGGGGAGTGAGAGGGATCTTTGGCAAGATCACTCGCAAACTTGTCTGGGTCTTCAGTGGCGTGATCTTCGCTGGAATATTTTTCTGGGGACTCGTAGAAATCGCCCTCTTCGGCCCCACGCCTAGCGTTCCAATCGCTGGCTTGGTAGGCAAGTTTAGCATCGACCGTTTCCTCCTCTTGGCCGGAATAATCGCGCTCATACCTCCAGCAATAGTCTACCTTGGAGAGTCCAAGCGACGAGACTCCATCGATAACAACATTCCACACCTGATCCGGGACATCGCCGACGCGGGTCGAAGCGGCATGACTCTGACGAGGTCTATCGAAATATCGGCAGAACGGGAATATGGTCCTTTAACGAAAGAGCTCAAAAAGCTAATCGCCAAGATCAGCTTCAGAGTCCCCCTTGAGAGAGCTCTCCAGTACTTTGCAGATGCCACTGGTACAACCCTTTCCAGAAGGAGCGCCATGTTGATCTCTGAAGCTAACAAGTCCGGAGGAGACATTCAAGAAAGCATGGAGTCGGTGGCCAAGCACGTGCAAGAAATACAGTACTTGGAAAACAAGAGGCGCGCGACTCTAAGGCCTTTCATAGGAGTCATGTACATCAGCTTCGCAGTATTCCTCGTCACGGTGTACCTCCTCATATCGAGCTTCTTCAAACAACTGGCCAACTCGACCTTCGGCGCTGGCTCGGGAAGCGGAGGGGGGTTCGGGGGAGGGTTCAGCTTCGTCAGTCTCCCGCTTGACAAGATTACCGCGGTATTCCTGTACATGGCCATGATAGAAGCACTGTTCGCGGGGTTGGTGGGTGGAAAGATGGCAACAGGCTATCTCAAAGACGGGTTGAAGCATGCTATACTGCTCATGATGATATGCTTCGTAACCTTCGTCTTCTTCATCTAGCTCGTCATACTGGCGATAATCGGTTACAAGCCCCGTGCTTTCTTCCGTGATTGAATGACTCCGCCGAACGCAAGTATCGGGCTATATTGCAAGAATACCGGTTTGAGAAGCAAGCGTGGCCCCAAGAAAGTAGACCGCTCCAGCTATCACACCGTCAAAAACCGCTCTTCTCTCACATGTCATGTATAGCTACCAAGGACGCAGTCCACCTCGCTTCTCCCCCATCGCAGCAAAGTTTTTGCCTAGACCGCACCATAGGGTTGGACCAGTAGAATGCAATCTTGGAATATTCTGGGACTTATCAGACACCGATTTCGCAGCTTCTAGCTGAAAAGAGCTATTCTGTCTCCGTTCAAACCGCCTGAACGGACGTTTAGATGGCATCCGGCATCGCCATTTCAGTGTTCAAATTTGTGGGCTTATACCGATCTATACCACAATGTATCTGTCATGGCCAAGTTTATCTTCTCAATGGGGAACGAGAACTACCGGAAGCTGCAGCTCGAAGCCAGGACGAGAGACGTGACCATCCAAGCGCTGATCCGCACCGTGGTCATACCTGAGTGGATTAGGACCCACATCGACACGACTGCAACGAACACGCACGCGAGCGTCACCGACACATCGTCTCTTCTCAGCCACACAACCGGATTCCTCGGCCAATCGCATCGTTCCCTGCCCCCCTCGGTTGGGCGGTCCCGGACCTAACCCAACCTCCCGCCTTTTTTCGACCGGCCGCGCTCCCGCCCCGTCTCAGAAGTCATTCATCTCAACTCATCTACGCTGGCGCAGGAACTTTTTGAAGGCCTGTCTTAGTGTCGGCAAACTGTTGCGAGAAGCGCTCGTACATTCTAAGCTCCTGGCCAGAAATCGGCTTAACCTTCTGCATAGCCTCATCAAAATGACGCTTAGCCACCTTCAACCCCTTAGCCTTCTTCTTCGCATCCTCCGCATCCTTCGCCTTCCCGATATGCTCTTTGATTGACAGCATCACGGCAGTGTTGCAGATAGACGCGATATCGGCTCCAGTGTACCCTTCTGTCTTCCTAGCAAGCTCGTCTAGCTTCACGTCCTCAGCCAAAGGCGTCTTCTTCGTATGGATCCGAAATATCTGCTTCCTTGCCTCCAGATCCGGCGGAGGGACGAGCAGTAGCCTGTCGAATCTACCCGGACGTAGTAGCGCCGGGTCCACGATATCGGGTCGATTCGTGGCTGCGATTATGATGACATTCCTAAGCTCTTCCAGCCCGTCCATCTCGGTCAGAAACTGGCTGATCACCCTCTCCGTCACATTAGAGTCTCCCGAGCTGCTCCCCCGGACAGGTGCGACTGAGTCGATTTCGTCGAAGAAGATGATGCATGGCGATGCTTGGCGCGCCTTGCGAAAGACCTCTCTAATCGCCTTCTCAGACTCGCCAACAAACTTGTTGAGTAGTTCCGGGCCCTTGACGCTGATGAAGTTCGCCTCGCTCTCGTTCGCCGCCGCTTTCGCCAAGAGCGTCTTCCCAGTTCCAGGCGGACCGTACAACAGCAGCCCCTTTGGGGGAACGGCGTTCATCTGGGCAAAGAGTTCCGGGTATTTCAGCGGCCATTCTATAGCCTCTCGAAGCTCCTCCTTGACCCCTTCCAGCCCGCCAATATCCCCCCATTTGATATCGGGAACCTCCACCAGGACCTCCCGCATCGCCGACGGTTCCACCTCTTTCAGCGCTTCTTGGAAGTCGGCCATTCGGACGATGATCTTGTTGAGGACTTCCACCGGGATGTTCTCCGCTTCCAAGTTGATCTCTGGTAGAATTCTACGAAGCGCACGGATAGCCGCCTCCTTAGCCAGCGCCTCGAGGTCCGCGCCTACAAACCCGTGTGTAACATCGGCCAGCTTCTTCAGGTCCACATCTTCTGCCAAAGGCATTCCTCGCGTGTGAATCTGCAAGATCTCCAGTCTTCCATCCCGGTCAGGGACACCGATCTCGATTTCCCGGTCAAACCTTCCCGGGCGGCGGAGAGCAGGGTCTATCGAATTGATCCGGTTCGTCGCGCCTATGACAACTACTTTGCCCCGAGACTGCAGACCGTCCATCACTGAAAGTAGCTGCGACACGACACGTTTCTCGACCTCCCCTGTAACCTCTTCCCGTTTCGGCGCGATCGAGTCTATCTCGTCGATGAATATGATCGATGGCGCGTTCTCTTGGGCCTCTTTGAAAATCTCTCTGAGCCTCTCTTCGCTCTCGCCGTAGAACTTACTCATTATCTCCGGCCCACCAATACTGTAGAAATTGGCATTCGTCTCGCTCGCAACCGCCTTGGCAAGCAACGTTTTCCCCGTACCTGGCGGACCGTGAAGAAGGACCCCCTTTGGGGCCTCGACCCCCAGCCGCTCAAACAGTTCCGGATGTCTCAGTGGAAGTTCTATCATCTCCCGGACTTTTTGGATGACGGGCCGAAGGCCTCCAATGTCTTCGTACGCGATCCTCGGGATCGCTCTAGGTGCTTCCTTCACCTGTTCGCCGACTGTGACTTGTGTCTGCTCTGTGACGATGACGGCTTCCGCGGTCGGAGTCGTGCTTGTAACAACAAGGTCGATCTTGCGACCCATCACGTTTATCGGAACATAATCTCCCCGCGCTAAGACTCGGCCTTCCAGGATCTGGCTGAGATATTCCTCTCCTCCCACAATCCGGAGTGGTTCGGTTGGAGCTAGGGTAAGTCGCTGGGCGATCTTCGCCTCTATCTTCCTAATCGTGACCTTATCATCTATTGAAACGCCAGCGTTATTCCTGAGATAGCCATCGATACGGATCGTTCCCTTACCAGAATCCGACTCGTATCCAGGCCATGAAAGAGCGGTTGTCTTCTTCTTGCCAACAATCTGGATCACATCTCCTGAAGTCAGACCAAGTTCGTCCACAACTTTCGGGTCTACTCGAGCAATACCCCGGCCCACATCTCTCTGATACGCGTCTGCGACTCTAAGCGTAAGGGTCTTTTCGGGCAAAGTTGATCCTCTGAACTTCCGTCAGAGCGAAATCATCCTTGGAGTAATAACTCTACCTGACTGCAATCAAGACACGTTACTATCGTTATTTCGGGAAAATTTCTACCTTGATCGTGGAGTCTGCAAGAGTTGTGGCTTCCGGAAAACATCTATCATTGCTCTTGCGAATTCGGGGAGATCGCTGGGGACTCTTGAGGTGATGAGGTTTCCGTCACTCACAACAGCCTTATCGACATAGCGGGCGCCGGCGTTGATCATGTCGTCTCTTATTCCCGCCACACAGGTTAGCGTCCTGTTCTTCACAATCCCCGCGGACGCTAGCACCTGGCCAGCGTGGCAGATCGCGGCAATAGGTTTGCCCTCGGTGTCGAAATCTTTGACAAATTTGAGGATCTTGTTGTTGAGTCGTAGCTTCTCTGGCGATTTTCCTCCGGGAACAACTAGAAAGTCGAAGCTCTCCGCATTTACCTCGTCAATCGATGCGCTAGGTGTGATCGAGTAGCCCTTCTTGCCCTTGATAGGGTCCCGGGTCAGTCCGATGACGATTGTCCTGATTCCTTCCTCTTGTAGACGGTACATCGGGTGGAATAGCTCTAGGTCCTCGAAGTCGTCTGTGGCAATTAGGGCTGCTGTCTTTCCCTTCAGATCGTTTGGCACTGCCTACAATCGCCTAGGCCTTAGCCTATGTTACCCAGAGTTGTCTGGCTATAATGGCTTTTGGGCACTTTGGACGATTTCGGAGTTTCAACGCTGTCCTGACGCTCTTATCGACTACCCCGGTCCCGCGCGATTTATAGCGTGCTGAGCACCCTATTCATGTCAGGTCGAACTTGTCAGAGGATGTGAAGCGTATGGCAGACCTGTTAAAGTCAGGCGCCACCATGCTCTCTGACGTCTGTCCCGTGTGCGGAACGCCCCTGTTCAAGGTGAAGGGCGAGGTTTTCTGCGCGAAATGTAACAAGCCTGTGGTCTATCAGAAGGCTATGTCGCCTCAAGCCACCCTCTCTCCAGGCTATCTCCTGGATTCGCTTGAGATGACGATCGTCGGCAAGATCAGTGAGGCAAATGATGTTTTGAAATCGGAGAAGGATCCTGAGAAGTTATCGGCGTACAGCAATCTCGTTTTCGGCTGGCTGTCGATGCTGGAGAAGCTGCGGAGCCTAAAAGAGTCTTTCAAGGAATAACTGCTAGGTTCTTCGGGTCGAACAGTTTTCCATCAGCTAGATTTGTCAGCTCTACCCTCCGTCTCCTTCGTTTGGCCAGTATTATCGGCATGCCTGCTTGCTCAGCCAGTCCTAGAAGCTCTTTCTTCCTGTCCTTTCCCAGGAACGATCTGTCTGTTTTGCATTCTATCAAAAACGACTTCCCATCTCTCATACAGACTAGGTCAATTGGTTTCGATTGAGCCGCCCTTATGACCAAGTATCCTTCTCTTCGAAAGATATCTCTGATCCGGTACTCCAGCCTTCTGCCCGTCTCGTAGTTCGACAAGTTCTTACGGCTTTGGAACATTCAGTCTCTTAAGAACAGCGGACACTGGCGAAACTATTCAGCCATACCAATAGGGGGAGGCGCTCTTTTTCTCAAGCAAGGAGAAGGCACGTATCGAATTCGGCACAACTTGGCGTACCCCGACACGATCTCAGAAAACCGTTGAGACTCTTCTCGAAACGGAATCTTGCTAGCCCCAGCTAGGCAAATCGCCTCTTATTAGCCCTGATCTCGATTCTGGGACATGCTGAAATCTCGCCCATGATTCGTTCGGGAACTTCCCTAGATTTCCGTCTTTTTGCCCTGCCGTCAAAAGCCTGGATTTTACCCTGAATTCCCTGTCTCGCCCAGAAAACCTGCCAGACTCTCCGTCAAAAATAGGGGGGTATAGTGCAGAGCATCTCGCGGCGAAGGAATGCCTGGAGCAATTCCTCGAATTAATCCCCGCGAATCTGAGCCGATCTTGGACAACATGCATCCACCACCTAACCCTCGCAGACAAGTTGCCCACTGCTTTCCGATTCCGTTGTCCCGGGAGCGCTTCTGTCAAATGGAAATCTTTTAATCAGAACCCAGCTCCTCCTCGCCTTCTGGGCTAGGATGCATACAGAGCCAAGACGCCCCTCCTACAAACTGGTGAAAGCGCCTGCAAAAAGCAAAACGGAAAGAAGAATACGAGACGCGGATAAAACAAGCCCTAGCCGTACTCAACGAGGTCTCCAATGACAACACCACCCCAAGAAACATCCGACGCGCAGCCAAAGGCGCCATGGACGCGCTCCAAGCACAAGGACACACAATAGGAGTCCGCGCCTCAAACGCCATCTCGACACTGGACGAGATCAGCCAAGACCCTAACATGCCTCCGTACACCCGCGTAAAACTCTGGAACGTCGCCAGCATTCTCGAAGCAGTGAAAGACTAGCTGGCTGTTCGCGCCTTTCTCTTCGGCCTTGACGAAGCGGACTCCAGCTCCGCATCCTGGGTTTGAGAACCTGTTTTTCGGACAAGTATTTATCGCCAGTCCCCACAATCCTAGCCTGCTTGGAGCGGGAACCCTGAGAGGAAACCGGCTTCTACCCTTCCTTGTCGCGCTCATACTCCTAGCGTTCGCCCTTGGCTCCATTTCAAGGAGCCAACCTGGAGGATCGCTACTACTTGACTCCTATTGGCTGATCTACATTCTCTCACTCGCACCCGTCATCGGCATGGGGCTCATCATAGTAATGATAATCTTTCTAATTTACAACTGGCGCTTACTCTCTGATGCCCTGGGCTTTGGAATCGCGAGAAAGAGAAGCCGGCAGAAGAAGGGGAAGTCAAAGACCCTCACGATAATTATCTGGATGGCTGCTTGGGCCCTCGCCATAGTGGTCCTTACCGTACGGTGTGGAGGCCTCATCTGCCGGGCCACTCCAGATTTGAATGTCACCTCCCAATTCACCGGCCCGGTGTTAGGAGCGGGAACAATCTCGACGCTTCCTCTACTGGGAACCGTTGCCCAGCTGAGCAACCTTGCTCAGTCAGACTGGTTCTACTTCGCCATACTGGGCCTGATAATCTTAAGCTCCTTGATCGTCGTCCGTGGCATCAAAGTTTCCTGGCAGGAAACCCAGGCAGAATTGATTACTCAAATGCCCCTGCCCCGCCCTGAGGGGATCGAAGCCGTCGAGGACGCAATTCACATTCTGAAGACTGAAACGAGCGTTGACCCGCGAATGAGAATAATCAACAGCTACCAGAGCATGGTCCAACGAGCCCAAGGTGTGGGCACCAGAGTAACATCAGATCAGACCGCTCGAGAACTGGAGGCGGCTATACGCAATTTGCTCGGAGTCAACAGCCCTGCCATCAGGGACCTTACTAGGCTGTTCGAGGAGGCACGGTACAGCCTTCATCCTATCACTGAGGATGATGCTGGACGAGCGCAACGATGCTTAATGGCCATCAGCGAACAGATGGACGTTCGACTAAATGTTATGAAAATTGAAACGTAGAACCCTAAGACTTTTGGCCTTTGCCTCAGCAGTCTACGTTCTCCTCCTCGTAATGCTTCGAAGCCTCGTTCCTGAGGCGCTAACCTCTACCGTGACTCTCCTAGCTCTTCCCCTAGTCTTGTTAGCTTTGATTCTCGCCGTCGACCTTTCGGATCGAGCTACGGTCCCTTCGGAGACCATCGCCCGAGAGGACCCCAGAAGACTACGCGCGAGAGACATACAGTTTCTCACGAGACAGGTGGAGGTTGCAGCCAAGGCAAGCCCAGCCTATTTCGAGACTATCCTACGCGGTCGCCTTCGCGATCTCCTGGTGGAGAAAGTGAGCTTGGAAACCGGAACAGAAAATGAATATGTGAAGCGTGCCCTCGCAGACCATGATCTCGGTCCGCGACTGCTCAAAGATCCAGAGCTCTACAAGCTACTATATTACTCTCCACCTCGGGGAGGGGAAGCGCGTCTCCAATTGCTTCGACAAATTATCGATAGAATCGAAGGCTGGAAGGCTTGAAGGTAGAGGAAGCAGGCGAGAAATGCCAACAAGTTGTAAACCAGGTCAAGAAGGTCATCGTTGGAAAAGAAACAGTTCTGGAGAAGGTCATGCTTGCGATTCTGGCAAACTCGCACATACTCTTCGAGGACTACCCCGGTCTTGCAAAGACCCTACTAGCGCGAAGCTTCGCCATGAGCATGGGCTGCGACTTCTCAAGAATACAATTCACTCCCGACCTCCTACCCTCCGATATTACAGGGACGTACGTTTACAATGTCAAGAACGGCGAATTCGATCTCAGAAGAGGCCCAGTTTTCACCAACATACTGCTAGCCGACGAGATAAACAGAGCTCCTCCCAAGACGCAGGCTGCTCTCTTGGAGGCAATGCAGGAACGGCAGACAACTCTGGACGGGAAGACGCACCTTCTCACAGACCCCTTTATTGTCATCGCGACGCAGAACCCAATCGAGTACGAAGGAGTCTATCCTCTGCCTGAAGCGCAGCTCGACCGTTTCCTAGTCAGGCTCCAGCTGGGATACCCGAACCGTGCAGAGGAGGTGGAGATTTTGAGGAGACGGATGCAACGTGGCCGTGAAGACGTTCAGCTTGAGCCTGCTGCCAGTGCCGAGACGATTCTTGCTCTTCAAAAGACTGTTGAGGGGATCCATGTTGACGATGACGTTCTAGGATATGTAACGGATATTGTCCAGGCGACGAGGGCCCAGAGGCAGGTCGAGGTTGGTGCTAGTCCGCGAGGCTCTCTTGCAATATTCAAGATGGCTAGAGCGAGAGCGGTTTTCCACGGTCGAGACTTTGTCATACCTGACGATGTAAAGGAGGTCGCTGCGCCAGCTCTGATGCACCGGATGATCATGAAAGCGGAGTCATGGGTCAAAGGGGTTGACCCGCGGCTTGTCGTCGAGGAGATCTTGAAGGCTGTTCCTGTTCCCAAGGCCAAGTGATCCTGTAGCACTTGTTTACTCGGAAGGCAAGTCTCTATTTTGCGCTGGCAGCTTTCGTGCTGATCCTCGGGCTGCTTCTCCAGGACTGGCAGCTAGCGTCGATGGTTCTTCCACTCGCCTCCATGTTCTTCCTCGCTAACTTCTTGGGCCTTCCCGAGACGGTCGAGCTGGGGATAAGTCATCTGGTCGTTCCAGCTGACAGCTTCGGAGACGAGGACATATCAGTCCGGATCGTGATCTCGAACAACACCGGCTATCAGCTCGGAAACGTCGAAGTTGACGAGCTTCTTCCTGACGAGATTAAACTCAAGTCAGGAGCGAGTCGTGTATTGATCGGGCTCGGTGCTCGCGAGAATTTTGCGCTAGGGCTGGAATTCCACAGCCCGATCCGGGGACACTATCAGATCGGACCCTTAGTCGCACGGGTCCAGGATCCATTCGGATTCTATCTCGTCGAGGAAAGATCCGAGGCGGAGATTCTTTCAATAATGCCTCGGCCGGAAAGAATTAGAGGAGCTCAGCTCAGGCCGCGACATTTGGGTCCTTGGCCTGGAACAATCCCGGCAAGAACGTTAGGTCCTGGAACCGAGTTCTATAGCATGCGCGACTATGTGGCAGGAGATGATCCAAAGCGGATCAACTGGAAAACCTCAGCCAAACACGCGCGCTTGATCGTGAACGAGATGGAGGCTGAAAGAGTCACCGATGTAATGATCGTTCTCGACACGGACGTCAGCTATTATGAGGCCGCTGAGGCGGAGTTGTTCGAGCGTGGAGTTAGAGCCGCTGCTTCCATGGCCAGCCTTCTGCTAAGGCAGGGGAACAGGGTTGGGATGGTACTGCAAGGAGAGGAGCGTGGAACCGTCTCACCTAGGTTCGGCAAGAGGCATGAGCGAAACATTCTCTTTCTCCTCGCGGCAGCGAAGCCTGGAAAAGCGTTGCTCTCGACCAGTTATGTCATCACGTTGCTTGCTCGTCTTATGCTGCCTGCTAAGGCTCAGATAATAATCATCTCTCCACTTCTCGACGCAACACTCGCCGATGGCATCCGACAACTCGCTGCGACTGGATACAGCATGCTGGTTCTATCGCCTTTGCCAAAGGCGCCTGCCAGGTTCACGTCTGAAGAGGAAGAGATCGCGTATCGAATGCTAATGCTCGGACGATCCAACACGCTACTGGCGCTAGAGAAGATCTGCACGGTTAGCCAGTGGCCGGCTGGCATTCCCCTCTCGGCAATTCTCAGCGAGGTAAGGCCTACACGACCAATCATACGAGTCTAACACTAGGTGTCAAGGCCGCTAGTCTGATCGTGAAACTCCACTATCTGTTCTTGGCGCCTTTGATCGTTCTCGTGGTGCCATCGCAGGTGTTTCTGGGACTCGGGATTCTGATCGTGCTTGTCGTCGGGTTTCTTGGACTGTATGGAATGTTTGCAAAGAAGCAAGCGTTTACGATTCTGGCTTCCGTAATGCTGCTATTATCGCTCGTGGCGGGGAAGGCAGGAACGGATCTCACTAAGGCTTCGAGCCCTGATACTGCGGTTTTGCTTCTCCAGCTCGTTGCGATCATATTCTTTATGGAGGCATCGAGAGTAGTCTTGTCCTTCGACAAGGAGATGGGCGAGCTGCGAGGGAGAACGGATGATATGTCGCAGGCTGTCAGAGGGAGACTCGCGATGTGGGTCACAGGCCAGCTGAGCAGGCAAGCACGACTGATGATTGGCGCCCTAGGACTTTCCCTGGTCCTTCTGGTCTTGGGAGGCTTCACCAGCGTATCCATCAACCAACCAGCACTTTCAGCGATCCTTGTCTTGCTAGTGGTTGGTGCTCTTCTCTTCCTCATAACGCAACGACGAGAACCAGAAACGCGCCAGCCATAGCTTAGAACGAGGGATATTACTCGCCGACGCCGTCTCGGGACTCTTGCGTCGCGAGATGGTCTGTGCAATACCCCCATCCCCCTTTTCTGGAGAAAATTTCCTGTCTGGCATTGATAACGGGCGACTCAAGCTGATCCAAGCAAGATCCGGGCTTAGGTCAAATGGCAAAAAGACGGGAAATCTAGAACAATCCCCGAACGATTTCAGGGAAGTCTAGGGCCTCCCTCCCAGATACGGGATCAGGGCTTGAAATGGGCGAGTCTTGGACCCTCTCTCCGGAAACGCCTCTCTGGGTTCTTGGCAAGTTCTTGGGACCACTCACAGGCGGGGGCATTGACGTCGAGTGTCGGTGACAATCCAACGCTAGGCTCCGGAACAGCTCCGAACCGGCTTTCTGCAAGATGCTATTAGCACGCCCATAAAGCCATAGATTCGTGAAAGAGCAGAGCCTGAGACAGGCCTTCCATTACATCGAGAAAAACCGAGAGCCATTCCTCAGAGACTTCCGCACACTCCTCCGACAACCAAGCGTATCTGCCCAGGGACAAGGTATCGCGGACTGTGCCCGGATCGTCAAGAAAAACATGGACGCCGCTGGAATAAAGACCCAGATTCTCCCAGAGAAAAATGGCAACCCGATCGTCTACGGTGAAGTAAGATCGAAATCTTCTAGCAAAACCCTGCTAATCTACGGCCACTACGACGTCCAACCAGTAGAGCCATTGGAAGAATGGGACTCGGGACCCTTCGATGCAAAACTGCAGGGCAAGAAGATAGTATCGAGGGGAGCGGCTGACAGCAAAAACAATGTTACGAGTTGTATCAAAGCGACTGAGAGCTTTCTGAAAGCAACTGGTGATGTGCCGCTGAATCTGAAATTTCTCTTCGAAGGAGAAGAAGAGATTGGTAGCCCGCACCTTCCAGGATTTATCGACGAGAACAAAGAACGATTGAAGGCCGACAGTGTAGTCTGCTACGATGGAGATTTCGACGAGACAGGCCGACCAAAGATCAGTCTGGGTGTCAAAGGACTACTCTACGTCGAACTAAGATGCAAGAAGGCTAGAGAAGATCTTCACTCATCCTACGCGCCACTAGTCGACAACCCTGCTTGGCGGCTGGTCTGGGCGTTGAACACGATGAAAGGCCCAGAGGGAAAAATCCTGATCAAAGGATGGTACGATGACGTCGAACCATTCACTCCCGCCCAGTCAAAGCTCGTAGGCAAGATTCCATTCCGCGGAGGAAACTATCTCAAAGAATGGGGCCTGAAAAAATTCCTCAACGCAAAAACCAACAGAGAAGCATTGAAGAAATACCTGATGGAGCCTACGTGCACCATCTGCGGCTTCAAGACAGGCTACATTGGACAAGGATCCAAAACCGTTCTGCCCGGAAGCGCGATGTTGAAGATCGACTTCCGCCTCGTATACAACCAGAACCCGAAAAAACTACTCTCCTCCTTGAGAGATCATCTGCACCAACATGGTTTCGATGACATCCAAGTCAAAGCTCTAGGATTCTTGGAACCCTCCCGGACGAAACCTTCTGCACCAATCGCCCGGGCGGCCGCCAAAGCCGCAAAGATAGTCTACAGGCGCGGCCCAGTGGTTCTGCCGAGAAACCCGGCGTCAGGCCCGGATTACCTCTTCACCAAACGACTCGGCTTAGACAGTATCTGGACGGGAAGCGGGCCGCCCTCGGCTTACAGCCACGCCCATGCGCCAAACGAGTATACAACAACAGACGACTTCATAGCAGGAATACGATACATTGGCGCGATCATGCAAGAATACGCCAGGATAAGCTAGCGTCTGTAGTGGTCTGTCGGACCATTTTTTCTCTAGAGAATCTCTGTCGTGACAAAACCCATCTCCTGATGCCTGCTCATTACAAGCTTCCCGTGGGACCTTCTAAGAACAAGAATCACGAATAGATAGCATATCGTGGCTCCCAGCCCGAACCAGAATAGATCTCCATAGACACCGGAAACATTTACACCGCCAGTTTCGAGGACCCCGACCCAGCCGAGAGCATTCAGAAACTTGCCACCGAGATGGTATGCAAGATAGGTGGAAATGAACACGCCGGTCAGAACATACTGCCACCCCCAGCCCCTTCGAGATGAAGCAGACCACGGTAGGCCTATCACTAGAACTGCCATGACTCCCTGGAAGACGAGACCCGATCGGAGAAAGTCGAGAAAGAGGCCCGTGCTCGAGCCATACTGAGTGATCAAACTGGCCGTCGTTCCATTTGGATTTATGCCAAGCTCAAGGGCACTATTGACTGCGAGATATTGCGGGACGGACAAGAGAAAATTCGCCAGGGTCGCGAGAGCGTAAATCGCGAGATGTTCGCGGGCATTGACTCTCAACACCTCACGCCATGACAATGTATTCTAGATACTACGTTTCTTGCCGACTTCTAAAAGCTGGCGCTGAAGAATCTGCCAATGGATCGAGTAATGTAATAAGCAACCCGAACCGGTTTGATTATCTCTTGCCCTCCCGTCTCATCGCGCTAGAAGGTATTGACCAAGCAGGGAAGAAGACTCAGACCAGACTCTTGTCGGCCAGCTTGCGACGTGAAGGATTCAAGGTCGGCACTCTGAGCTTTCCAATCTACTCTACCAGTTCCGGACGACTTATCCGATCCTTCCTCGCGGGGAGAGCAAACACCTTACCGCACGCATTGCATATGCTCTATTCCCTTAACCGTTGGGAGAATATGGAAACGATTAACGGCGCTCTGAAAAAGAACGATTTTGTCATATGTAACCGGTACACACCTTCCAACCTGGCCTACGGGGAAGCAAGGGGGTTGAGCGTCCAGTGGCTCGCAGACCTTGACGCTGGTCTCCCAGAGGCTCGCGCAGTCTTCGTCTTGGATGTTCCCATTCCCAGGTCGTTCTCGAGAAAGACAAGGCGTCGGGACGTCAACGAGAGAGACCGTGTTTTCCTAGAAAAAGTGCGGAGAAACTATCGTTCCCTAGCCCACAAATTTGGATGGCATCTCGTGGATGGCACAAGGCCTCCTATCGAAGTTCACCATCGAATACTTCTGGGTCTACGAAGCGCTTTCCTCTAGGGACCGAATTTGTTCCGATGGAATAGAGCTCAGCTGTACGCGGCTAGTCTCTGGATCTTCTTGAAAATTCTCCGAATTTTGTGATCTCGTTCGCCATTTCAGCCAGTCGTTTGTTGACCTTGAAATGGACCGTGTCTGCCTCATAGTTTCCATCGTTTTTCAACGCTCCGGCCTTTACGCCAGTTAGAATTTCAATACCATCGTCAATCGTGCCTATTGGGTAGATATGGAACCGTCCTTTTTTGACAGCTTCCACTACCTCTTCGCTTAGCATTAGATGCTGGACATTACTCTGTGGTATGAGGACTCCCTCGTCACCCTTCAAGCCTTTGGCCTTGCAGGTATGGTAGAATCCTTCGATCTTCTCGTTTACTCCACCTATTGCCTGAACCTCTCCCTTCTGGTTTACGGAGCCTGTGACCGCGAAGTTCTGCTTGATGGGAAGGTCTCCCAGGGCTGAGAGGATCGCGTAGAGTTCGGTGCTGGACGCGCTGTCACCGTCTACTCCGCCATAGCTTTGTTCGAAGACGAGTCTACACGAGACGCTCAAGGGTTTGTCACGAGCATACTTGTTCTCCAGATAACCCGATATTATCAGGACCCCTTTCGTGTGTATTTGTCCGCCGAGCTTGGCTTGGCGTTCGATGTCGATGACTCCTTCTCTTCCGAGACCAACGCTCACGGTTATCCTGGAAGGTTGGCCGAAGTCGAAGTCGCCTAGGCCGATGACTGAAAGACCATTCACCTGGCCTGTTTTCGTCCCTGAGGTGTCGATGAGTATGACGCCTCTCTCGATCATCTCTTTGGTTTTTTCGTCGAGGAGGTTGGATCGGTAGATCTTCTCACGTAAAGCCTTCAGGATGTGGGTGTCCTTGATGTATTTTGAATCGTCTTGGGATGCGTAGAGGTTGGCTTCTCTGACTAGGTCAGCGATTTCAGGGAATTTTGTGGAGAGCTTGGTCTGGTCCTCTGCAAGTCTTGATCCGTATTCCACGACCTTTGCTATGGCAGCTGCTTCAAGATGATTCATGTTCTCCTTCTCGCAAAGAGTGTGGACAAATTTTCCGTAGGTTTTCATGTTCTCATCATTCCTATCGATAGTGTCGTCGAAGTGTGCCTTGACCTTGAAGAGCAAGCCAAAGTCGGGGTCGGCAACGTAGAGAGCTTGGTATATCTGATGGTCGCCCGCCAAGACAATTTTCACGTTCAACGGTATAGGTTGCGGGGTGAGACTCTTTGTACTCGCAACGCCGAGCCTCTGGCCCGTTTCTTCGATGGCGATGCTTCCGCTCTGAAGTGCTCTCTTGAGCCCCTCGTATGATAACTGGCTGGTTAGAAGCTCCCTGGCTCCTAGTATGAGGAAGCCGCCGTTAGCTTTGTGGATCGATCCCCCTTTGATCAGGGTGAAGTCTGTCGAGAGAGTTCCAAACTTGGCCTCGTTCTCGATTCTGCCAAGCAGATTCGTTACCGTCGGGTTATCCTCGGCGATCACCGGTGCGCCCTTCAGTTCGGAATTGTCGACGATGACGTTGACCTGGTACCTTCTGAATAGAAGGTCAGGCAAGCCACTCTCCGTTAGACTCGGTGGCGCGTCAGGATCCTTCTTCTGCTGTTCCGTTCCACTCAGAGTGAACAGCTCCGTGTTTTCTAGGACGTCATCTCTCATATCGTCGAGATACTGTATGACGTCTGGCTGGTCCTGATAACGAGAGGTGAGCGTGCTGATTAGGCCGCCCATTGAATAGTGGACAGTATCGTCTCTGAGTTTCTTCAGCTCATCGAGCGTCTTCACTTCGAGTTCGTTGACTTGTTTCCCGGCTTTGTCCAGTGCGTTTCTTACCGTCTCCCTACTCTGCTCGAATTTCTTCTTAACAGTCGGTGGCAAGGCGTCAAATTCCTCTTGACTGAGAGGCTTTCCTGAGCGGATAGGGACTATTCCGATGCCTAGCTGATTCATTCGGACGGCATAACTTGACTGTTTGGCCTCATCATTGAGTTCGTTGAGAATCTTGTCTCTCTCTTCTACCGATTTCTTCGTTATGCTGTTTGTTCGGGCCACAAATTCCTCGCTCTGAAGAGCTGCAGGAACGGCTCTCTTGACCTGGTCTATCAGATTCTTCAGGTCTTTCTGGAAGGTCTTAGCTTTGCCGGCCGGGAGCTTGAGGGCTTTCGGCTCGTAAGGATTTTGGAAATTGTAACTTCTAGTCGCAGGCCTCTTACCTGTGACAGGAGGACCAGCGGCGAAGATGTTGAATCCTTTTCCCTTCATCTCCACGCCGAATATGAGAGCTTTGAGGGCCCGATCTTGTCCAACGATTCCTTCGAGAGGAGATAGTTCTTCACTGGTTTTGCATTCGACCTTTCCAGGCGGACACTCCAACCGCAATTTTTCCGGAGGAAGCTCACTAATCGCCAATTAGGTTCCAAGACTCATCAACTACGAGCAGTATCTAAAGAAAACTCGCTAGATGATGGAGGATTCTCGCTTGCTTTCATCGTCGGACCTTATACGGCGTTGTTGACATTTCATTTTGAAAGGGCTTGAGCGACATCTTGGAGAGGCCTCCGCCTCCTTTCGACAAGCGTCTCCAGTACGGCCAGAACCCTCTGCACTTTGCTGAGTTGCGATTACCCGATGGCCGGGGGCCCTTCCCGTTCCTGTTCGTGATCCATGGCGGTTTCTGGCAATCCGCGTATGACTTATCGCACATTGGCCACCTCTGCGCCGCCCTCACCCGCAAAGGAACCATTACCTGCAACGTCGAATACAGACGGCTCGGAAACCCTGGTGGCGGTTGGCCAGGAACGTTTCAGGATGTCAGCCTCGCGACTGGCCACATTCTGAAAACAATCTCTTCAGACCCACGCGTCGACGCGGCCCGAACAGCTGTCCTAGGACACTCGGCTGGAGGGCACCTTGCACTATGGCTGGTGAGCAGACACAGCATATCCAAAGCTTCACCCCTACACAATGCTCAGAAGTACCGTCTCGGCAGTGCAGTTTCGCTTGCGGGCGTGTGCGACCTTCGGAGAGCCTTTCAGCAGCGGCTGGGAAACGGCGTCGTTGCAAGGCTCATTGGCGGAACACCCGACCAATATCCAGAAAGATATCAAGCCGGCAGTCCTATCGAACTCCTCCCCACTGGAACAAGACAAGTCCTAGTCCACGGAACGGCCGACAACATAGTCCCCGTCTCTCAGTCCGAAAATTTCGTCAAGAGAGCTGAACAGGTAGGCGAACACGCCACCCTGGTCAAACTCGACGGTGTTGGCCATTTCGAGCTAATTGACCCAGAATCAGACGCATGGCCCGCCGTCGTTGGAGCTGTTCAGTCCCTATGGGCCTGAGCTAGACGATCAGAGGGGTCTGTTGCGCAAGTCTGATTTTGTTTCTGCCGTATGTCGAGATTTTGGGTACTCTCGGTTATTTTACGTACGTTTCGACTTCGATATTGCGTGGCTCGTAGTCGATGAGTTTTCCTGCCAAGAAATCCTCGTAGGCTTTGATGTCGAGTAGACCGTGGCCACAGTTGTTGAAGGCAAGGACTTTCTCCTCGCCGGTCTTCTTGCACTGGATAGCTTGGTCTATGATGTATTTGATGCAGTGGGCGGTTTCGGGGGCTGGGATGACTCCTTCTGTCTTGGCGAAGGTCGTTGCGGCTTGGAATACTTCGTTCTGGTGGTATGCTACGGAGCGCACATGGCCTTTGTTTATGAGATAGCATAGTGATGGCGCCTTTCCGTGGTATCTTAGGCCTCCTGAATGGATGGGAGGTGATTGGTACTTGTGGCCAACAGTGTACATTTTCAGGAGTGGTGTCATTTCGGCGGTGTCTCCAAAATCGTACGTGTAGATTCCTCGAGTCGTGGATGGGACGGCTTTTGGTTCGCAGGCCACGAACTCCGCATCTAGCTTTCCATGGAGTTTGTCTGCGAGAAATGGGTAGGCGAAGCCTGCGAAGTTGGAACCACCCCCGATACATCCTGCGATGACGTCCGGCCGGACGTCAATGGAGTCGAACTGTTTCTTTGCCTCGAGACCTATGATCGACTGGTGTGTTAGAACATGGTTCATGACAGAACCTAGACAATATCTCGTGTTCTCGTGGGTCACAGTGTCTTCAAGCGCTTCGCTTATTGCGATACCGAGCGTTCCCGGATGGTTCTTGTCTTGGGCTAGCAAGGACCTTCCAAAATTCGTGTCCTCGCTGGGTGAGGGCCGGACCTCCGCTCCGTACGTCTCCATCATGACGCGTCTGCCGGGCTTCTGCTGGTAGCTAACCCGGACCATGTACACTTTGCACTTCAATCCGAACATCTCAGAGCCTAGCGCTAGCGCAGATCCCCATTGGCCTGCGCCGGTTTCTGTCGCTAGTCTTTCGGTTCCCTGTTTCTTGTTGTAGTAGGCTTGCGCTATGGCGGTGTTGGGTTTGTGGCTGCCTGTCGGGCTGAGGTATTCTGCCTTGTAGAATATCTTAGCGGGAGTCTTGAGAAATCTCTCTAACCGGGTCGCTCGGACCAGAGGGGTCGGCCGGCCGATCTCGAGATATGCTCGTAGGACTTCGTCTGGTATAGTGATGTAACGCTCTGAGCTGATCTCTTGGCGGATGAGTTCTTTGGCGAAGATCCTTTCGAGGGTAGCTGGGTTGACTGGTTGCTTGGTTTTCGGGTCGAGCGGTGGAGGAAGAGGTTCTCTAAGGTCAGCTTGTATGTTGTAGTATTGTGTTGGGATCTCATCTTCCTCTAGATTGACTCGGTTCTGGGGGTGCATCGTCCGTTCGGTCTCGTCCATGGCAGTTATTGTGACTTTACGTAAAATTTTAAGCTTGCTTGTACAATCTAGTACATAGGTCTATGTGGAACAAGATCCAGCAACAACTGGGACCTAACCATCCTGAACGACTCAAAGTCGCCCGGCTATGCATAGAGAATGGCTTGGCCATACGCGATGACGGAATCTATCTTAACCAAATAGAGATCCCGACAGCCCGAATCGCTAGAGCAGCGGGAGTCGACAGGAGGACCGTTGTTGAAGCTGTGCGAATGATACAACGCGATAGGGATCTACGAGTTATCTTCGAACAGCTACAGTCAGCTGGACTCTCCCTCAAAGGGATAGCTAAGCAGTTGGGCTTCGGCGTCGTGGAGATTACCGCGAGCGATCCGAAAGATGTCGGCATACTCGCCGGTGCGTCCAAGCTCTTAGCTGACGCTGGCATTAGCATACGTCAAGCCCTTGTTGACGATCCCGAACTGTCCCCCGAACCGAAACTTACCCTCATCGGAGACTCAAGCGTGCCGGGCAACATAATCCCTGAGATGCTGAAGATCAAAGGAGTTGCTCGAATCTCAGTCTATTGACTCCCGACATTTTCCTTAATCTTTCCAGAAGCCTTCAGAGATGGAATCCGACTAGGAAACCACTTTTCGCATCATCCATTTACTTGTACCGAGGGCACCGAGCGGACGAAATCCAAGCTCGGCGAACATTGCCTCAGTTCCACCCCACAAGAACGAACTCGAGTATGGTTTTCCTCGTGTGTCGATCGGATATCCGTCAACCGTCCCGCCCCCCTTGGTGGCGATAATGCGTAGCGCGCCCTCTAGGGCTGCCTTCGCGACTCCCTCCCGCCGGTGGTCGCGGTCGACGAAGAAGCACGTAATCCTCCAGTCGGGCGGAGCCTCATCCAATTTGCCGTAACCGCTCATTCGGCCCGGGAGCTCGACTGGGGGCCCGAACTGACACCAACCAACAACATCCGCACCGTCATAGACGAGGGCCGCGTGGGACTGATTCGCTCGAACAAGCTTCTCTTTCAACGCCCTGTGCTTTCCAGTCCACTGTTTCTCCTCGCTGCGCCTGAGGTGGAAGGCGACGCACCAGCACCCGCCCCAGACTCCATTGTGTTTTTCGACCACTCGCTCAAAGTCGGGCCATGTCGCAGATCCGAGCTCACGGACAGAGAATCGTGGAGTGGACCCTTTCCGGTGCTTCCGATCAGACCGCGGGTCGCGCTTGGACCCCACACGCGAGGTAGTTGACTTTTTCATGATTCGGATATCCCGACTCTTCGAAGCGATCCGCATATCATACTAGGGGTCTGCTCTAGGAGCGGCCAGGCCGGCTTTAAAAATAGAAAGACCCAATATTCCGAACCAATACGTTCCAACCGATGGTTCTCTCCACCTCAAAACAACAGTTTTCTTTCCGAGAAGAATGGTTGAAGAACGGAAGCGTCCGCCTCCACTACGTTGAGAGCGGCTGGGATTCACCCACCAACCTCACGCCTGTAGTCTATGTGCATAGCGGGTTTGGTACTGCTGAGGTCTTCATCCCAGAAATGAAGGCACTTTCACCTAGGAGGTGCGTTTCGTGCAGTCTGAGAGGACGAGGCAATAGCGACGCTCCAGAGGCGGGCTACTCCTTCGACGAGAACGTCTCGGATCTTGACGCGGTCGTCAACCATCTAGCTCTCAATAGGATTTGCGTCATGGGCTGGTCTCTCGGAGTAACCTACTCAATAGCCTACACCGCTCAGCATCCGGAACTTGTCTTAGGACTAGTCCTCCTAGACTATCCCGCACGGCATCCCAAGTTCTCGGCCGGATGGGCGGAGAGATGGTCATCCGAGCCATCAATAAAGGACAACCCCCACAGGATGAGAGGAATGCGCGGGCTGGAACGAGACTCAACAGAGATACTCCTCTGGGACAGGCTGGACACGATACGATCTCCAATTCTTCTAGTAGGCGGAGGCTCCGAAGGAGCCCTGCTCAAACAAGAACACATCGAAATGTACCGACAACACTGCCGAAACTTGGAAGTTGCCATCTTTCCTGACTCTGGCCACATGGTCTGGCAACCCGACTACGACAGGTTCATCAGCAGAGTAAACAAGTTCCTCGATCACATCGACGACCGGCGTGGTCGATAGATTCCTGGCGCGCACCCACCGGGTTAGTTCATGGTGCCGAGGGCAGTATCTAAGGAGGAGCTCATGGTTCCGGATTTTTCAAATCACTTTCCTCACGCTTGGCCTTCCCAAGAAAAAGTGTCACGAAAGCACTCTGGACACACTGATGTAATACTTCAAAGTCTAGACACACACGGCTAAGAGTCCGGACGATTCGTGACCACAAATTTCCCTCCTCCAGCCCTCTTCAGCGACGTCGAAGCAGGGCCGCAATTATCCAAATCCATTGAAAAGGGAGGGCAAGAAAGAGCCGTTGCAAAAGTCCCACCTACTGGAACGAAGTTAGGACAGCTATAGAAAATGCAGTGAAGAGTCCGATACTTGCTAGTCCAGTTACTAGAGAGTAAGAGCGGTAAGATGACCAGAACTGATCCCGGTTCAAACCAATTCCCTACGAACAGCGGGAATATTCCGAACGAGCCAAAGAAGACTACTGCAATTCCCGTGTGAATTAGCTGTGAAGAAGACCCCGTAAGAGGACAGCCGGGATCGCAGGGAAATATTCCGGTCGCTACTTCTCCTACGCCAGCGATTGCAAGGAAGATCAAACCGACTTGCGACCATTTTCCCGCATCGATATTTCTCAGAAGACCGAAGCAGAATATCAAGATCAGCAGGCCCGTTACGACAAAATTAGCATTCATGACGAGAGAATTCGCACCGGTGCCTAGCTCGCTCCCCTTCTGCGTCAACTGGTCGTAACCCGGTCTGAGAGCACTTGCGAATGCCCACAGACTAACCATGACGGGTGGGGCAGCCATTCCACAGATCGCTGGAACTGTAAGTTCTCTCTTCAACCTTGGAATCAGTTGGTTAGGCTCGTGAGGTTGTTCTTTGGTGCCGAGGGCAGGATTTGAACCTGCGACTGGGCCGGTCTCTGTTAAGGGACCGTCAGCCCGGTATCAGATGTTACCATCTTCAGCCGGGTGCTCTCCCTCGCCTCCTCTTCCGAGAGGATCAGGCTGAGCTACCTCGGCGGGCCTCGGCAAGCACGACGCTTTTCTAGAGCAGAATTAAATGTCCGAGGTATCAAAAGGTCTTAACTGCTCGCCCCTGTGAGCTTGCCGAGCCATAGAAACGTGTCTACCTGTTGACTGTTGAATCTCAAGCGCAAGGCTCCGGTCCAAGTCCCGGCTGGCTAGCCAAGCTAGGAACATTGTCCATTCTGTATCTTGCAGTCTTTCTCACTCGGATAGGGTTTGGTCTCATCTTGGTCCTCTTTCCTCTCTACCTTCCGATTCCAAAAACCGAATCCGCACTCGCAGCCGCTGTAACGGCAATCTATCCAGTTGTCGAGGGAGTTTCAGCTCTCCCTGTTGGTGCTTACGTGGATCGCAAGGGACGAAGAAAGGTGTTCGTGGCGGGATTGGGGCTGATCGCAATCCTGAGTCTACTCATCGGGCTATCCAACAACCTCGTGCTAGTCGGCGGTGCCCACGGATTGGAGGGCTTGGCGGCGGCTATGGTAACGGTTGCCTCTCTCACGATGATTACCGACCTGACAGTTGTAACGAACCGCGGCGTTGGGATGGGTGGATTTGACCTTGCGAACCTCGGAGGCTACGGAGTAGGCATAGTTCTTGGTGTGGCGTTCAGCAGCGTCTTCGCCGCGGACCTAGGCGCAAGTTTCCTTGTCGTTTCTGCTATCCTCGGGGTCTCAGCTGTTGCTGTGTATTTCATCCTTCGCGAACCAGTACACATCTCTCAAGGACGAAGAAGTCTGAAGGAGATGTATTCTAGCCTCACAAGCGATGTAGCGGCTATTCTTCCAGTATGGTTCGCTCTCACGGTGGTATTGGGGTTCTACATCTTCTTGCCTAGGCTTGCCGCAAGGATGGGAAAGACAAATCTTTCCCAGGCCGCACTCCCCATACTTCTTGGGCTGGTACTTCTCGGGGCGGGGGCTCTCTTGTTCGGGCGGTTGTCTGACAAAATCGGCCGAACCAAGACAATGGCCCTGGGAACTTTAGGGGAAATAGGGTTCCTTCTAGTTCTTCCGGAAGTTTTCGGGCCACTGATCAGCATTCCTCCCGGCACACCTTGGATTGACTCTTACAACATGGTCGGACCCATCATCATTGTTGCCGGGTTCTTGTTCTTTCTCGGGTCGGCATTGGTCCCTTCTATCCTCGCGTTCATTGGGGACAAGGCCGCCAAGGAGTTTCGGGGCTCAGCTATGGGATTGTACAGTCTCATGCTAAGCGCAGGAATAGCCTCCGGCCTCGTACTAGCTGGAATAGCTGACGACCTAGGTGGTGTCCAGGCGGTCTTCTACTCCGCGGCCATAATTTTCTCAGGCCTTAGCCTGACTAGCGGATACCTTCTATACCGCAACAAGCAATTTGAGAACTCAGCTAGTGTCGTTAGCCAGGCTCCCAAAGGTTCAGCCTAGGCTGTTCGCTAGAGGAATCTCGTAAGAGATAAGTCTCTTAGCCTCCAACAGTATTCTGATCTTTCTTGGCCGAGTATTCCGTTCACACTACTCGGGTTGCGAAGAAGTTCGAATGGTTTGGAATGACCGCAGTCAAACGGTACCTGACGATGGACATAGATAGCAGGGATCTTCGGGATGTGCATTCCAATCCGGAGTTCTACGATAAGGGCATCGACTTTGTTCTCAACCTTCCAAACGCTCGGACAAGGACAATTGATCTCAAGGTCGACTCATACTACGGGTCTGATCCATCGCGCAAGATAAGAGGTCTATGCAATCCAGACAGTGGTTTCATTCTATTTGAAATAATCAGCCAACTCCAATATGATCGATCAAGAAAGATTTCAACAAATGGTACTCTGCTCGTTAGGCAAAAGGCAGATGTCCCTGGTTGGTTCTTTACAAGCTCTGCCGATGAGGTCTATTATTACTTCCTCGCCCTGCTCAACACAGAGAACGAGCTAAACCCACTCTACGCGGAATATGTGGAACTTGTAAAGGGCAATCAACCGACAGATGAAGTTGAAAATCGTCTATTGCGAGAATTGCGCGTAGATAGGGACTTGTTAGTGAGTTTTTCACTTTCAGAGGCGAGAGCCTGGTATGATACTGCCCCTGAGACGGTGTTTCA
>WNGK01000986.1_pt1 | contig 30183 bp, 24 predicted proteins | sample 5400601 | NCBI WGS metagenome assembly WNGK01 (sample SAMN13153376, study PRJNA577476) | soil metagenome | isolation source: 60 cm soil or saprolite under Garry oak tree replicate 1 | place: USA:California | collected 2016-06-15 | reverse complement strand
AGTGACGCCGCCGGGTAATTGAAGTAAGGCGCGTCCGTGGAAGTTGGAGTTCAGAGCGTGTAACTTTGAAGTACTCGCACGGACCGGCAGGGTGTTTGGCGAACAAGAATTCGCTTACGTGTTGCAGAACTTCATCGCGGTAAAGACCCGGCGCTTCCGCGCTGCCAGACTGCCCGCTGATCCGTCGAGTCCGTAGCGTCAGCCAGCGTTGCCCTTTGCAGTCTCACAGCCGCCTCTCTGACTTCATTGCGCTGGAAAAAGAACAGATACAAGAATCTGGTGTGAGCTTCCCGCAACTGGTAGGGCTTCGCCTCGCGCATGGCTTGGGCAATCTATGGCTAGCCGAAGAGGTGTGTCAAGAGACTTTCCAAAACAGTTGCGGAACTGACGCTCCGACCTGCCGGATAGATCGACGAGCCTGCGGCCCTGGCTAGTATTCACTTCGCGTTTTCGCCTGTCTCAGGTATACTCGCCGTAGCTCGCCCTGCCGGAAGTTTTTATTTCGGCGTGCTGTGTGCCGACCGAAGCAATTGAAGCACGAAGCAAATATCACAAGAGTTTTCCGTGCGCCCGACAGGCGAGATGCGGATTTTTGGTTGCTAATGCAGCGGCCTGAGTATTGACTATTATCGGGACCGCTCACCCTGGCTCTGCGCCAACACGTGACGCACGCGACATATGCGGAAGCGTCGAACGCCGAAAGGATCTGGAGACAGGTTTCGAGCACATCGAGGCAGCAATTGCAGGCTCTTGGGCCCCAGCAATGCTGATTGAATGTTCGCTCCCTCGTTTGCAGGTTAGACGGCGCAAGTCCCCGAGCGGTTGATAGGTTCTCAGTTGAAGAGTTCAAACCACTGTCGCGCAGTGGAAGCGGCCTGTTTATGCGAGGCCCGCTTCGAGCGCGATCCACACGACAACCTTCACGGGACGGACGGCAAAGCTTTTCGAGCATTGTCCACTCGTCGTTCCGGCAATTCCACGAAATCAATCACTGCAAAGGTATTCGTACCTCAGTTTTCGCGCGCCCAGCGCGCGCCTCGCCTACGGGTTGATGGCTGCGCCGCTTTGCCGCTTCACATTTTTTACATGACGCAGGCCATAACGTTAGACGACCGACTGCAAGCTGCCACGGCAGAGTGGAGATCACTCTGCGCGACAAGAGCGGCGAGCACGTCACCGCTTCGCTGGCCGGTGCCTCAGGAGACAAACATTTCAGTATGGCAAAAGAATTAATTGTAAGCCTCAACGGACGCGAAAAAAAGATCGCGATCATCGAGAACGAGAAGGTTACCGAGTTTTACATCGAGCGCGGCGAAAGCAATCAGGGCATCGTCGGCAACATTTATAAAGGGCGGGTGATGCGCGTCTTGCCGGGAATGCAATCTGCCTTCGTCGATATCGGACTCGAACGTGACGCCTTTCTTTATGTCTCGGATTTCTTCGACGAAGAGGAAGAGTTTGAGCGGATCGTCATCGATAAGGCGAAGAAGGGTGATGCTGCTGGTGCTGAGCGCGCGGCCGCCGAACAGATCGCGCAAGCCCGAGTCGAACGAGAACATCACATCGAAGCGACTCACGCGCGCGCCGAACCCCTGCGCGAGGCAGAGCAGTTGGGCCACATCATTGAGACAGTTATTGAAGCCGAGCAACCCGCTGAACTGGCTCCAGAACTTACCGGCCGACCTCGAGGTCGTCGCGGACGGCGACGCGGACGAGGCGCCGAGCCTTTCGAGCAGACGGTTGTGCCGCTATCGGCGACACCATTCGAAACCGAAGTCGTCAAGACACCGTTTGTGGCTGGTGACCCGTCAATCCAGCGAGTGGTTGACGACGACGAAGCCGCCGCCGTGAACGGCGAAATGTTCAAGGATGCCCGACTGCAGGAGCGCATCTTCGATCAGATTCACGCGGTGGAGTTCAACATTGAAGAGGATTTGCGCACGGCGGCGATCGGTTCAGTTCTGCCCACTGCTGGCTATGGTGGGTCGTTTCAACGCGTGGACGACAGCGACGTGATCGCGGAGAGTGGAGTCGCAACGTCGCGCGCGCCAGAGACAATTGCCGCGCACGTCGAAACATTTATTGACGAGGCGCCGGACGAGCCACTGGGCCGCCATTCGTTCCAACGCGTTAGCGATGACGAAGAGGTTCAAGCGCCCGCCCAGGAGGAAGATCAAGCATCAGATCCAAAGAAGAGCAGAACACGAAAGTCTGCGGCTGGCCGCAGCAGTAAGAAGACAACTCCAGGCAGGAAATCGTCGGGAGGAAGAAAGCGAGCCAAGAGGTCCGCCGAGACGGACAACACTTCGGAAAGTGAAAGCGATCCGAGGTCGGAATTACCTTTCGAAGACGCCGACGCACGCATCACCGGGGGACGCTCGCGGGCCGAGTTTGCCACGCGCCGTGGCGGACGCCGGCGTCGTCGTCCAGGCAAACCCAAACCGGCGACCACCGAAGCCCCGGGCACGAATGGAAAAGACGAAGAGACGCAAGCGGCCGTCGCCGTCGATGAGCCAGCGACGTTAGAAGCTCAACCGTCAGAATCTGTCGAGGCCGCAGCTCCGGCAGAACGTGCAGTTCGCGGCAGAAGGCCAACAAACGGTCGCGGCCAGCGTGGTTTTTCCCGACGCGATCGCCATCAACCGGCGATTACGGATTTGCTGCGCGAGGGCCAGGAGATACTCGTTCAAATTGCCAAGGAACCGATTGCCAAAAAGGGCGCACGCATTACTTCGCACATCGCGCTGCCCGGCCGTTTTCTGGTTTATATGCCGACGGTCGAACACGTCGGAGTCTCGCGCAAGATCGAATCAGACAACGAGCGCCACCGCCTGCGCAAACTGATCCAGGTCATTCTCGCGAGCGAAGACATACCTTCCGGCGGGTTCATTGTGCGGACCGCTGGAGTAGGTATTAGTGAGAGTGAGATGCGCGAGGACGTGCGCTATCTCGTGCGCACCTGGCTCGACATTCGCGCCGCCGCTGAGAAGGCGAAGCCGGCAACGCTGGTGCATCGAGACCTCGATCTGGTTCAACGCATTCTTCGTGACCAGTTATCGGATGACTTTGCAGCGATCCGCGTCGACTCAGAAGAGGAATACGAGCGCATCGTCGAGTTTGTTAATCGCATCTATCCACGCATGGTAAAGCGCGTCAAGCTTTACACGCGCGACCAACCGATTTTGGAAAGCTGTGGCGCGCAAGCCGAGATTGATAAGGCGATCAAGCCTCGTGTTTGGCTCAAGTCGGGCGGTTACCTGGTCATCAATCAAACGGAAGCTCTGGTGGCGATTGATGTCAACACAGGAAAGTTCGTCGGCCGTGGCAGTGGACGTTTGGAAGATACAATAACGCGCACGAATCTCGAGGCTGTAGATGAGATTGTCAGACAGATTCGGCTGCGCGATCTGGGCGGCATCATCGTGTTGGATCTGATCGACATGGAGGAACGGCGGAATCGCACAAGAGTAATGCAGGCGTTGCAAGACGCTTTGCGTAACGACAAATCGCCCACCAAGGTTCTTTCGTTTAATGACTTCGGGTTGGTGATCATGACTCGCAAGCGCGTGAAACAGTCGCTCGAGCGGACTCTTTGCGCACCGTGCCAGTACTGTCAGGGCGCCGGGTTGATAAAGTCACCCCAAACGATCTGCTACGAAATACTCGAGGTGTCCCGGCGGCTTGGAAAAGAAAAGAATGGCGGGGGCAAGCAGACGACGCTTCGCATCAATCCTGAAGTAGCTCGCACTCTTCGCGGAGCCGAGCGAGATGTGCTGAATGAAATTGAAGAATACCTCGGGCCAGTCGACATCACGAGCGATCCAACGATTCATCAGGAACAGTTCGACTTTGCGTTTATCTGAAAAAGTTTCGGGTTTCGGGTTTTGAGTTCCGAGTTAAGAACTTCGAAACGCGGAACCCGTGTCTCAAGCCTCCGAACTCAAACTCGAAACCCGAAACTCGAAACTCGAAACTTCTTAGATGGGTAAGCTGGGAAACTTTTGGAAAACCGCGCTCGCCGGAGGCGCCGGCGTGGCCGCGCTGGCGGCGGTAAACGCCGCTATTCGGCGCCAGGCCAGCGAGCCGGACAATAGCGCGCTTGGCGGCGAAGCGCGCCTCTTCGCGTGGAAGTACGGCAACGTCTTCTACAAAACTGCGGGCCGCGAACACGCGCGGCCTCCGCTTGTCTTTGTTCACGGCATCGGGGCCGGCGCGTCGAGTTTCATGTGGCGAAAGAACTTTGACGTACTGGCTCGCGATTTTCCAGTCTATGCCTTCGACCTGCTCGGCTACGGATTCTCAGACAAGCAGGCAACCGCGCCGTATTCCGCCGATCTCTACGTCGAGCTGATCACAGACTTCATTCGTGAAGTGGCCGGATATCCGGCGAATGTCATCGGCAGCTCGCTCGGCGCCGCTTATGTAATCCGCGTCGCCGACGAACATCCTGAATTGATCGGGACGATGGTGCTGAATGCACCCGCGGGCTCAGACAGTTTTAGAACGCGGCCAGGCATGGCGGGCGCCGCGTTCTATGGCCTGTTGCAATCGCCTGTGCTCGGCACGTCTTTCTACAACGTCATGGCGAGTGAACGCAGCATTCGCGATTACGCGCGCAAGCATCTCTTTTACGATCATCGTCGCGTTACGGACCGATTGGTGGCGCACCTCTATGCCACGAGTCATCAGCCTGGCGCTCAGCACGCCATCGCGGCATTTTTGTCTGGCTATCTGAACACGGACGTCCGCGCGGCGTTCGCACGATTGACTCAGCCAACGATTCTTGTCTGCGGCAAACAGGACCTGACCACGCCGTTGGAAAACGCGACCGCGCTCTTGCAGCTCAACCCTCGCGCTCGTCTTGAAGTTTTTGACTACTGCCGCATGATGCCGGAACAGGAGTATCCGGAAAAGTTTAATGAACTTGTCCGCGCGGCGCTCCTCGCGCGCTCAGCCACGGCATGAAACTGCCGAAAGTACGAACAGCCAGCTAGTACGTCAAACAGCGTGTCGATGGACGGGCCACTTATCAATTGAATTTCGGGCGGGATTTCCGATTCATCAACGACGCGCCGCCATCGGCGTAAATCACCTGCCCCGTGATCCAGCCAGCCTCCTCGGCACAGAAGTGGAAACTCGTAAATTCGCGCTCACGTCTTAGCGTTTGATCGCGCGCGTCAGGGCGCCGGGAATGTGCGCAGAGTCTTCGCTGAACACCTTGAACTTGCCGCCGAATTTGTCCGACAGGATCGCGCAGTGGAGCTTTCCATCCGCGAGATTGATAACCATTACCGCCTCTTCCACGCCACAGGAATGAGCCATGCAACCGCGAGCAACAAGCGCTCCGGCATCATTCTCGATTGGCATTTCGGTCTGCAGGCGCTCCATGAAAAGAGCGTAGTTGCGACCCAGCAAAGTCCTAAGCCGCGTTTTCAAACTCGGCACTCCTCGGAGAAGATCGCTCGGATATTTGCCGACGTAAGCCTCGAGCCTCTGAGGGTTCACGCCCGAAGTCGTAGCCGTCACAGATGTAATTACTGCGGTCATGATAAAGATCGCAATCATCGACGCGAATAGGTTTCTCACTGTCTCACCTCCTTCGGCATGCTAACACGTCTAATAGACAACGACGCCAGAGCGACCGGCATGTTTCGTGGTGTCTGGCAAACAACGCGCAAGCTGGCGTGATAGTATGATCGGATTCCGATCACTGATTCAAAAGGAGGAGGCCAATATGGATCCCGATCCGATGCAATATGTCGAAGACCCGGACAAGAAAGAGAATACAGACAAGGCTGACGCTGCAAAGGCCAAGTCCCGGCTCAACACGTTGGTGGCGATTTCGGTCGCGCTGCTGGCTACGTTTATGGGCATCTGTAAGGTGAAAGATGACAACATCGTTCAGGCGATGCAGCAAGCCCAGGCTAATAAGATTGACAGCTATTCATGGTATCAGGCGCGCAATATTCGCGAAGAGGTGGCGCGGGCAACGATTGCTCAGCTAACCGCGCAAGCGGCGTCGGCCCCGCCGCAGGCCCAGGCCGCTTATCAGGACCAGATCAAGGTCTATCAGGCCCTCGCACAAGAGCAAGCGGAGAAAAAGAAAACGCAGCAAGCCGAAGCCGAGCAGGCGGACAAGACGTACAACGAACTAAACTATCATGACGATCAGTTCGATCTTTCGGATGCCATGATAGCTTTGGCAATCTCGCTCCTCGCCCTGACGGCCCTGACTCAGAAGCGTTGGCTCTTCAATGTGGCTATGGCGCCGACCTTCTTAGGCGTAGTGATGGGCCTTGCCGGACTTTTCGGTTGGAGAATACATTCAGACTTTCTTGCGCGCCTGTTGTCGTAACAGCGTCTGATCCCGAAAGAGCAGCCTGATGCGCGCTTCTCACCAGCCCAGGTCGGCAGGTCGTCCGACTGGAAATTCCGAGGTCGGGTTCCTGCCCCGCGCTCCTGCTGCCTGCCCCCTGGCTTTACTGAGCCACTTCGTATTCCGGCTTCGCGACGCCCATCAACCATTTATCGAACCAACCGACGATGTGTTGCAGGCGCTCGATGCGATGCCAGGGTTGGCCTGAGCGTGACAGCTCGTGCGTTTCGTTGGGAAAGCGCACCATTACCGTTGGTATCTTTCGATACTTCAGCGCCCGAAACATCTCTTCGCCGCCCGCGCCCGTGGGCGTGCGGTAATCCGCTTCGCCCAGAATCAACATCAAAGGCGTCGTTACGTTCTTGATGTAGGTGATCGGCGAACGCGCTTTGTAGTCCTCCGGGTCTTCGAATGGCGGCGCCTTGAACCAATTCGGTTGAAACAAAGTGAAGTCTGCCGAGTACCACCAGTCAGCCCAGCTGGCGATGTCTCGTTGCGAAACAGCAGCCGCGAATCGCGTCGTGTGCCCAATCGTCCAGTTCGTAAGCAGTCCGCCGCCGCTCCCGCCGGTCACACCCAGCTTCTTTTCATCGATATAACCGCGCCGAATTAGTTCGTCCACACCGGCCATCAAATCCTTATAGTCGTCGCCGGGATAGTGATACTGAATGATGTTGCCAAACTCCTGGCCGTAGCTGGTGCTGCCGCGCGGGTTCGGATAGAGCACGACATAACCCTTAGCGGCCATCCATTGGAACTCGTGATCGAAGATGAAGCCGTAGGCGGTGTGGGGCCCACCATGGATGTTCAAGATGAGCGGGTATTTCTTATTTGCGTCAAAGTCGGGTGGCTTCTGCACCCATGCGTGGATGCGTTTGCCGTCGAAACTCCGGTACCAGATCTCTTCCGGCTCAGTAAGGTTCAACTTCGAGAACAAGTCGTCATTGAGGTGTGTTAGTTGCTTTAGATCGGCACCGGGTCGTTCAAGCCAGAAGAGATCACCGATACGAGTTGGAGTGGAAATTATCAAAGCGAACCTGGCAGCATCGGGCGTGGCGCGAAAGCTGACAACGGCATGGTTGCCACTGGTCACATCAGTCTCTTTTCCGGTCGCCACATCAAACGCACCGAGATTCGCCTTACCTTCTTTGGCATACACCGCGACGATGCTCAGACCATCAGCCGTCCACACAGGCGGAAAGCCGCCTCCACCACGTGGCGCGACGTTGTCGCCCCCGACTCCGGAACCAACATCGTAATCGAAATCGCGTGTGAGATTCCGTGGTTGAGCATTGGGTGCAATGTCCATCACCCATAGGTCGGGCTCCGTGTATGACTGGACCGGCTTGTTCACAGAGGCGTAGAAGGCGAGCTGTTTTCCGTTGGGGCTGACGGAAAAGGCGCCGGTACCCATGTCGAGTGAAGTGACCCTCGTGGGCTGGCCCCCCACGACCGGGACTGAATAGATGTCCGTCTTCGCCAGTTCATAATAAGGCTCGTCCGCGTGATCGGAAGTGAAATAGATCTGTGAGCTGTCTTTAGCCCAGGTGACATTGCCATCATCAAAACGTCCGCTGGTAAGTTGACGCGGCGTTACTTTGTCGCTGCCGTTGCCGGGAGCGGCGACAATCCAAATGTGCTGCGGGTGTTTCGTGTCGAGATAACCTGCCCCGTTGGCGCGATAGACGGCGCGGGTGATCACACGCACGTCGCTTTCGTGTTCCGCAGGACTCGGACTCGGAGAAGGTGAAGCCCCAGGTCGCGGCGCCATCTTCGCGATCTCTTCAGGGTTAGCGCCGTTTACAAATGCGATCGTCTTCCCGTCGGGTGACCACTGAGGATTGCCGGCGCCGCGCGGCAAAGTCGTAAATTGGAAAGAGTCACCTCCAGCCAGCGCCAACATAAAAAGTTGCGGCTGGTCTGGCCGCCCATCCTTTTCCGTGACGCGAACGAAGACCAGGAACTTTCCATCCGGCGACCAGCGCGGCGATGAATCGCGCGGGCCGGCCGTAAGTTGACGAGACTCGCCGGTGGTGGGAGAGACGGTCCAGATCGCGGTGTTGTAGCCGTCTTTCTTTTCGTTCACAGTCACCCGCACAAACGCGACCCGTGAACCATCGGGCGAAATTTGCGGATCGCCGACCCAGACAAAATTGAACAAGTCCTTTTCAGTGATGCGCTTCTGAGCGAGCGCCGGGCTGATTCCAAAAGCCGCCAACAAAGTGACGGAGACGAAGACAAGCAAGACACGAGATCTCATAAGGTTTCCTTTCGGGATTGATATAGCGCATGACGAAAAATTTCGGCCACAGATTAACGCAGATATACAAGGATTAAGAAATATTCTGCACGCCGGCGGATCCGCGCCTTTGGCGCTTGCGCTCACAGGACGAACTAAACCGTGACGGGCAGCTCTTCCAGGCCGCGGACGATCAGGCTCTTGCGCCAGCGCAAATCTTCGGGCTCTTGCGTCAAACGTAAGTTGGGAAAGCGACGAAACAGAGTCGTCAAAGCGATCTGACTTTCGAGACGTGCCAGCGGTGCGCCGATACAGAAATGCGCGCCCTGACCAAAGGCCACGTGCTTGTTTGGTTCCCGCGTCAGGTCCAAAATTTCCGGGTCACGAAACTGCGATTCGTCGTGATTGGCTGATCCGAGCACGGCGATTACCATCTCGCCTTGCGAAATTTTCACGGAGTTTATCTTCAGATCTTCACGCGCAAAGCGCTGCGACGCCACCTCGAGTGGGCTGCTGTAGCGCAGGAGTTCCTCAATTGCTGATTCCGCGAGCGCTGGATTCCGCCCGAACAGCTCACGCTGCTCCGGATTCTGAATCAACGCCAGTGTTCCGTTGCCGATCAGATTGACCGTCGTTTCATAACCCGCAATAAGCAGCAGGAAAATCGTGGCCACCAGCTCCTTTTCGCTCAACTTATCGCCCGCCTCCTCGGCCTGGACCAGCGCGGTTATCAAATCTTCGTGCGGGTCACGACGCCGCCGCGCGATTAGCTTGCGCAATTGACGGATCAACAATCTTTGATCCGGCACGGCACGCAAGACACCCATGATGGTGGACGAGGAAAGACTGCTCCGCGATCGCGCGTGAAAGTGGCTTCGGTCCTCGACGGGAATTCCCAACAACTCAGCGATGATCGTGAGCGGAAGTGGCAGCGCGTACCCGCTCATCAGATCCATCCTCCCGTTTGTCGCCACCTCATCCAACAACTCATCACAGACGCTCTGAATCCGCTCGCGCAAACGCTCGACAAGACTTGGCGTAAACGCCTTGTGCACGAGCGTTCGCAAGCGAGTATGGTCGGGCGCGTCCGAGTTCAGCATGTGGCGCGTGATCGCGCCGGCAACAAAATGGATCCAGCGTGTCTTGGGCGGCCAGTCTTTCACGAACCGCTCGTCTTTGAGCAACATGAGAACGTCCCGGTAGCGGGTCACAAGCCAAGTGGGCCCACCGAGGAATTTGGTGCGGCAGACGGGAGCCTCGGCGCGCAGACGAGCGTAGAACGGATACGGGTTGGCCTTGAAGTGCGGCTTGGCAAGATCGGTGACTTTAACATCCATAGGGGAACTAAGCTCAACCAAAGACTAAGGTGAGTGAACGTCAATCACTAGCGCAAGATTTGCTATCTGAAGCTGAGCCAGACGGTGAGACTCTCTAATTGATCGTTACCGGGGCCGGCTCTGACAGCTTCGCGCTTTCAAGCTTACCTACTGACGTTACCTTCTCGCGATCAACACGACGGTAGAGAATATCGCGCTGCCGCGGAGTAAAGCCGGCCTCGCGAATCAGATAGCGGAGCATTTGTTCGTCGGCGCGATTATGCGCACCGGCGGCGGAGACGACGTTCTCTTCGATCATAATCGAACCCATGTCGTTGGCGCCGAAGCGCAGCGCCACCTGCCCGAGCTTCAGACCTTGGGTGAGCCACGACGATTGAAAGTTCTCCACGTTATCGAGAAAAAGTCGCGAGACGGAGAGCATCATTAAATAGTCGATACCGGTCGGCTCGTCCTTGATGCGCCGGCCCAGCGCCGTGTTCTCGCGTTGAAAGGTCCAGGGGATGAAGGCCGTGAAGCCGCCCGTCTCGTCCTGCAAGTCGCGTATGCGCTGCAGGTGGCGCACGCGATGCACAACCGTGTCGCCAATGCCGAACATCATCGTCGCCGTTGATCTCAAACCGACTCGATGGACGGCACGCATGACGGCTAACCACTCATCCGTCGTGCATTTTGTCGCCACACGCTTTCGCACTTCATCGTCCAGAATTTCCGCGCCACCGCCGGGAAGACTGTACAAACCCGCATCCTTCAAACGGGCCATGATCGGTTCGTAGTCAAGACCGGAAATGAGATGGATGTTATGAATCTCTGGCGGCGAGAAACAATGCAATTGAAAGTGTGGATACTTCGCGCGCAGTGTGCGCAGCAGATCTTCGTACCATTCAATCCCGAAATCCGGATGCAATCCTCCCTGCATCAAAACGCCCGTGCCCCCAAGCGCTATCGTTTCCTCAATCTTCGCGCAGATCTCGTCAATGGTGCGCACGTAAGTGTCGGGCGCCCCGGGCCGGCGATAGAAAGCGCAGAAGGTACAGACGACGTTGCATACGTTTGTGTAGTTTATGTTCCGGTCGATGATGTAGGTGACAATGTTGCCCGGGTGACGGCGCTTGCGAATCTCGTCAGCAGCCGCGCCGATTCTGGCAACTTCGTAAGATTCAAGGAGAGTCGTGCATTCATCGGCCGTCATGCGCTCGCCAGCAAGCACGCGATCCAGGATCGATTGAATGTCAGCCGTTACGGTCATTGATTGAGAATACTAAGCTATGCGCCGAGCGTTTTCAAAGGCTTCACTGCGGAAATGATTCCGTGTTTGTGTGCCAGCTCAAAGTAGAGTTTCAATCCGGCGCGCATCTCTTCATTCATCGAGAAGGTGATGTTCTCGTGCAGATAGGTTCTGAGATCGTCTCGCGAGAGGCCGAGGAGCCGCTCGTAAACGTCTACAATCTCTTTGGTTCGCGCCAGGCCCTCGTCGCGAGCATCGCCAAAATCAATTCGCCGCGCCGCTGAGGAAGCACCAGAGCGCATCATCCACATTGCGAAAACAAATCCCATGCCCGTGTGCTCGCGCCACAGCGCGGCCAGATCGAACACTTGCAGTCCCTCGCGCGCAAAAGTCATGGCCGGATCGCCGATGATCAGTGCACCATCATTCCCTGTAAGCATCCGGCCCGCGTCTGGCGCAGACGAGCTCCATTCGGGCTCAAAGCCGAGGAACTCTCGAAATATAATTCTGAGAAGGGCGGCTGAAGTTCGTGACGACTCATCGAGCGCAATCCGCCGAACGTCCTTCAGGTTATCAACCTTGATCGCCAGGACCACACTGCGAACTCTCTGGCGCGAGCCAACGCATACGTCGGGCGCGACAACGACTTCCGGTATTCGCTGGTACTCAATGACTGGAACCAACGCGATGTCAACCTCATCGCCAGCCAACAAACTTGCACAGCGAGCAGGAACGGCGTCCGTTAACTCTACCGCGCCGCGCCGGGAGCCATGAGTAAAGCTCCAGATCAGTGGCGCTGTGTTTAGATAACTGGACGCAGCGATGCGCGGGTGCTTTTCTTCCGTGGCTTGCGAGTTGATGATTCTCTCCAGATTGTTAATAACGCTGATTACGATGCAAACTGTAGCGCAAGATGACGAGTTCGCGCTACTATGACTCGCAACTCAAAGCTAATGGGAAACGATATCAGATGCGTATCTACGACGTGAGTGTTCCGATCTCAGCAAGCACACCAATTTATCCCGGCGACCCTGGCATAGAGATCGGACAATGGCTATCTTTAGCCGCCGGCGATGCGGCGAATGTTTCGGTGTTACACTTCGGCGCGCATACGGGGACGCATGTCGATGCGCCCGCGCATTTCATTCCGGGCGCACCCGAGCTGCAATCAGTGTCTCTGGAAATTCTGATTGGTCAGACCCACGTTGTTGAGATTCCAACCGACGTGATGGCCATCAACGAGGACGTGATAACTGCCACCTTTCCGGCTGGTGCGAAGCGCGTACTCTTCAAAACTCGAAACTCAGATTTCTGGAACGAAAAAAGGGGCCGCTTTCGTTCGGACTATACATACATTTCTCCTGACGGCGCGCGGAGATTGGTAGCCGAGGGCGTGCACCTCGTAGGCATTGATTACCTATCCGTGGAGCGATTCAAACCTGAGCGCCACGATACTCACGTGACTCTATTGTCAAATGGGGTCGTGATCATCGAAGGTCTCGACCTGAGGGAAGTTCCGGCGGGAACTTACGAACTGATCTGCCTGCCACTTAAGATTGCTGAAGGATGCGGCGATGGCGCCCCTGCCCGGACCATCCTGCGGACGCTTTACTGATGAATGCAGACTTGAATTCGGGTGGAGTACGATGAAAGATACGCCTGATTATCGCGAGCGAGTATTTCAGATCGTACGGCGCATTCCGCGCGGACGCGTCATGACCTACGGACAGATCGCGCTAATCCTGGGCGAAGGATATACGCCGCGCACCGTGGGCTTTGTGATGCATTCATCCGGACAGAAAGTGCCGTGGCATCGCGTCATCAACGCCCAGGGTGCATGCTCCACCAGCGGAATCGTTTTGCCGGCGGACAAACAGCAGCGTATGCTCGAACGCGAAGGAATCAAGTTTGACAAACGCGGTCATTGCGACCTGGAACGCTATCGGTGGATCCCGCACGAAGACAAAGAGGAAGAAGTGAAAGCCACGCTTTTCCGAGAGTAGACAGCTTCATCTGAGGAACAAAAACATGAATAACGATCCTCTACAACGAAGAGTGCCATACAACGTTAGTCCACCTCGCTATTCGGTTTCTCATCAAATGGTGACAACGGCATTCGACCTGCCGAATTATCGCGTCATGCAGAACCTCGGGGTGGTCCGCGGGATTGTCGTCCGCTCGCGCAACATCTTTGCGACGATCGGCGCGTCGTTGCAAACCATTGTCGGCGGGAACATCACGGTCTGGACCACGCTCTGTGAACAGACTCGTGTCGATGCTTTTGAGATCATGATCCAACACGCAACAGAGATCGGTGCCAACGCGGTCATCGGAGCGCGTTACGACACGACGGAACTCTCGGCTGGCGTGACCGAAGTTCTCGCCTACGGCACCGCGGTTATCGTCGAGCCGACCAGTCCCGGAGAGAGCTACCGTGGATGACAACGGCACACTCAGCGACGCTGAGATTACAAGGATTAGACAAGCGATAAGTAGAGTTCCATTCGCCACGCTTCTGGGAATAGATCTCGATCAAGCCGAACGTGGGTCAGCCACGTTGCGCCTCAACATTCGCGACGAACTCAGACAGATTCACGGCGTGATGCATGGCGGCGCGATCGCTACTTTGATAGACACAGCTACTGCCTTCGCCATCGTGACCCTGCTTGAAGATAAAGAGAGATTTTCTACAGTTGATCTTATGGTGAACTACCTGCGTCCACTGAAGGAGGGCACGGCGACCGCCACGGCCCGTGTTCTTCGCGTTGGTCGGCGCTTGATAACTGTTTCGGCTGACGTTTTTGACGACAGCGGAAACCTCGCTGCTACCGCACTTAGCACATATCTAAGGCTCGCTTAACAGGTGCCGGCTCATCTACACGTTTCCAATGAGATTTTCGTGGACAAATCTGTTCAACTATGTAAAAATCCCATTGTGCTCGTTGGGTCTTCACGCGACCAACGGGCGTCAACCCTGCCAGCCGTTGCAACTCCGAGCTTAACATCGGCCCGTCGAACATTTTGGTTCCATGTATTCTCTTTATCACTCCCTGTTAGCTCAACACTCCCGCCAGGTAACCCCGGTCCGCTGCGCCGAGCAGACGATTGCCCAACTGCATCGTTATTTTGAGGACGTTGTCCTTGAAAACAATTTGGCCGCGCTGGTGGTCGAGAGCTTGCCATTCGCCGCCGATCGCTCGCAGCGCGATCTCGCCCGAGTGCGAGAGATCGGACGCGTTGCGCGAAATTCCTTCTTCTTCATCACAGCCGACGATGTGCTCACGACTTTGAAGCGAGGGAAGCAGCGCGACTTTAAGTCTGTGTTGCTGGAGTTTCCAAAGCAATACAAATTAAACGGGCGGTTTGTGGTCATCGCAGATGCGCGATTTTCGGCATTGCTTGCGTCGCCGCCGAAGGAAGACAAGGCCAAGGCCGGAACGGAAGGCACGGAGGTGATCTGGACCTTTGAGCCCGACGTTGTTTATTCAGCACTCGAGTATTTAATGGCGCGCGTCACAGCGGAGTTTCCGGAGCGAGCAAATGAATTCTCAAACGCCGTGCGAAGATCCATGCCCAAAGCTACTTCGCTGCAACTTACGGTGAGCGTAACCACAAAACTCGCGCAGCTTTTGCAGGCACAAGCGGAACGTGAAATCGCGGTTAACCGGATTGCAACTGCGATCAGAAACTCGCTAGAGCTCGACGGCATTTTGCAAACGGCGGCGGACGAGGTTGGACGAGCGCTCAACGTAAGCTCGTGCGGGTTGCGAGTCGAAGGAGACTCGATCGGAAAACGAACAACCAAGTGTTATTTTCGTCAGGACGTGGAAATCGATGCTCCTGAACGAGCGGCTTTGTTGGGTGACCTTGACAAGCTTGGGGCGCAACTCGCTAAATCTCCACAGACTTATTTCGCCGATGGCGATGACTCACAATCAAATCCCGTGTTTCCCCGTGCCGTCGTTCCGCTCCTTTATCATGGCCGCCTCATGGGTTTGGTATTGGTGCGCTCGGATGATACCTCGCGCTCCTGGGCCGAGAATGAACTTCTGCTGTTACACACCGTGGCTGACCAGCTCACCGTAGCGATCAATCAGGCTCACCTCTTTGCGCAGATGCAGCAGCAGGCGTTAACAGATGGGCTGACGGGCTGTTACAACCGGCGGGCGTTCGAAATGCAGCTTGAGCGCGATCTGCATCTGGCTACGCGCATGCGCCAGCCTTTATCACTCATGATGCTGGACATGGATAACTTGAAACAGATAAACGATAAGTCAGGTCATGAGGGTGGCGACAATTCACTGCGCATGCTAGCCGAAACTTTGCGCGCCGAGCTCCGGGCCGTCGATACGGCAGCCAGATTCGGCGGCGATGAGTTTGCCATAATCCTGCCGCAAGCGAACACCGAGGGCGCGCTCGTCGTGGCCGAACGGCTGCGAGCCAGAATTGAAGAGTCAGCGATACCGGGCGTTGATTCCATGACTGCTTCCTTCGGCCTCGCAACGTTTCCGCTTCACGCATCATCGCGAGATACGCTTGTGGTCGCGGCTGACCGTGCCCTCTACCAGGCAAAGCATACCGGACGCAATCGCGTGTGCCTGCCGCCGGAGGAACCGTCAGATTCGGACGTTGGCTCTCTCCCTGAAGAACAGGTTGAGATGGAGACAATCCGCCTCTGACGAACTCCAAACATTCCTTCTTCACGCAACGAGGTTCGCCGGCTCCCCGTCCAGTTAGCTACAACTTTGCGTTGCATTCTGTATCACTCTGAGCTGCGCGAGCGCCGAAGTTTTAGCCAACACCATGCAACAAGTCTGAAGTCCCGCGATTCCGTAAAGCCTCCGCGCATTTGGTATCCGGAAGAAAAATCGCGCATCATAGCGCTTCTTTCTTTGCTGGGGAGGTCATTGCGGAGCCTGCGCTCGGCGCGCCATGGACGACTTACGAAAATTCGCCAGGTACTTTCGACCTTACAAAGTATCGCTGATCACAGGCATTCTTTGCATACTTGCGGGAGTACTCTTCAATCTGTGGATTCCGCTCATCGTCGGGCACGCACTTGACGCCAACTGGGATCGAATTACCTGGTCAAAACTCACCATCTCTGCGTTGAAGGTCCTCGGTGCGAGCCTTGTGAGCGGCACTTTTCTTTTTCTTCAACGGCGGATCCTGATCGGAATGTCGCGCCACGTCGAATACGATCTGCGCCAGGATTTCTATGCTCATCTCGTCGATCAGCCTCTATCATTCTTTCAGGAGCATCGCACGGGCGATCTGATGGCGCGTGCCACTAACGATCTTGCGGCTGTGCGCCAGCTAGCCGGTCCGATGATTATGTACACGCTGCAAACGGTCTTTGTTGTGATAGTCGTTCTGCCGCTCATGTTCTGGCTTAACTGGCGGCTGACGGCGCTCCTCTTTGTCACAATGCCGTTGGTCTCGCTTACCGTCAAGTTTTTCGGTCAGCAAGTCCACGTCCGTTTCGAAAAGATTCAGGACTTTTTCGCGCAAATTACCGCCCGCGCTCAGGAGAATATCACCGGGGTCCGCGTCGTTCGCGCTTACGCCCAGGAAGCCGCCGAAATAGAGGCCTTCGAGAAGCTCAATCGCGAATACGCCGAACGCAATCTTAGTCTGGTGCGGATCGATGCTTTGATGCGACCGCTGATGACGTTTCTGATAGGTATGGGCTTTGTCCTAATCATCTGGGCTGGTGTTCCGCTAGCGGTACGTGGAGAGATAACAGTTGGTGAGTTTACCGTCTTCAACATCTACCTCATGCGGCTCATCTGGCCACTAATTGCCCTTGGCTATGTCGTGAACCTCTATCAGCGAGGGACCGCCAGCTTGAAGCGAATGAACGCCATCTTCGCGATCCAGCCTGCCATTGCAGACCGTGACGGCGTGAAACAACAGCCACCAATCGCCGGCGAGATTGAGTTTCGCAATCTGACGTTCGCCTATCACGCCGCGGACGAACCCGTGCTGCGTGATATTAACCTGACCATACCCACGGGCCAGACTGTTGCCTTTGTCGGCCGAACTGGCGCCGGCAAATCCACGGTCGTGAATTTCATTCCTCGTCTGCTTGAAGCGCCGAACAATACCGTGTTCATCGACGGCATTGCGGTACGCAATTACCCGCTGGCCCAACTGCGCGCCAGCATCGGCTACGTTCCGCAGGAAACGTTCCTGTTCAGCGACCAGCTCGCTGAAAACATCGCGTTCGGTGTGGAGAAAGCAGAGCGAGCCGAGATCGAATGGGCTGCGGAAGTCGCAGGCCTAACGGAAGACATCCGCGGTTTTCCCAACGGGTTCGACACTCTGGTCGGCGAGCGCGGGATAACTCTTTCCGGAGGACAAAAGCAACGAACCGCCATCGCGCGCGCCGTTTTGCGCCAGCCAAAGATCCTGATTCTCGACGATGCTCTGTCTTCAGTAGACACCTACACCGAGGAAAAGATTCTCACGCAACTTCGGGCAGTAATGAGCGACCGGACCAGTTTGATCGTTTCGCACCGCATTTCGACCGTCCGCGACGCGGATCTGATCTGCGTGCTCGACGAAGGACGAATAATCGAGCGCGGCACGCACAGTGAACTGCTGGCGTTACGTGGCGAGTATGCGGATCTATACGAACGACAGTTACTGGAGGAAGAGTTGGCGGCGAGTTAAGCGGAGGAACACTGATGCAACCTAAGGAGCGGGACGATCTACACGCAAAACTCGATGCGAGATTTCGCGTAATACTGATTCTTTGGTTTGCGCTCCTTTCGTCCGTCGTGGTCTATTTCCTCGTCTCGCTAGTTATTCAACGGCCTAATGTTGACGATGGTGAGAACAGAACCCTAACATTTGTAATTACGGTCGTAGGTACCGTCGCGGTGATCGTCTCGACGGCCCTTAGACGGAGGTTTCTGGCAAAGTCTGTGGACCTGCAGCGCCTGGAACTCGTTCAGACCGGTTATATTGTCGCCCTCGCTTTGTGTGAGTTTGCCGCGCTCCTTGGTCTGGTCGATCGGATGGTAACCGGTAATCGCTACTACTATGTTCTGTTCGTAATCGCCCTGATCGGAATGGCCCTTCATTGGCCGCGACGCAACCATCTGCTCGCAGCCTCGTACAAACGTCAGGTCTGACTTGTCCGCTGGACGCCGATTATCGAATCAGAAGAAAAATGTCAACGGCCGTCAAAAAGTTTCACGAAGAAGAAGCGATCGGGAAAACCTACGATTGGCAGATCGCGCGCCGGCTGCTGCGGTATTTGAAACCGTACCTACGTTTTTTGATTCCCGCACTGTTGCTGACGCTCGCGCTTAACCTCTTGGGAATTTTGCCGCCAAAGTTTACGCAGTACGCCATTGACTGGCACATCATACCGCGAAAATCCAGCGGTCTGATGCTGCTAGTGTGGCTGTTTGTTGGCGTGCAGTTTCTGCGATTCGTGTTCGCTTATTTGCAGGCAATACTCATCAACTCCGTTGGCCAATATGTGATGTTTGATCTCCGGCGCGAGCTTTATGACAAGCTGCAGCGGCAGGAAGTGGCCTTTTACGATCGCAATCCGGTCGGCCGCGTCATGACGCGTCTGACAACGGACGTTGACGCGCTCAACGAATTGTTTACCTCGGGCGTCACGGATGTCCTTGGCGATCTCGTGATGATCGTCGCGATCATGGCGATGATGTTATGGATGGACGTGCAACTCACGCTGGTTACGCTGTTGACGATCCCAATGCTCTGGGCCGCCACCACGTGGTTTCGCAAGGGCGCGCGACGCGGCTATGACATGGTCAGAACATGCATCGCGCGCATCAACGCTTTTTTGCAAGAGCACTTTGCCGGCGCGCAGACCGTGCAGATCTTTAATGCGGAAGCGAAATCGCTGCGTCGCTTCAAGACCATCAACGAGGATTACCGCAAAGCGAATATTGATACAATCTTTTTCTACGCCGTCTTCTTCCCGCTGGTTGACTTTATCGGCGCGGTGGGCATCGCTTTGATCATCTGGTTCGGAGGCTATCGCGTGATGCAGAACACGCCGGGGCACACAGTGCTTACGCTGGGCGCGCTCGTGGCCTTCATACAGTATTCCGGCTCGCTCTTTCAGCCGATTCGCGACATCTCAGACAAGTACAACGTTCTGCAAGGGGCGGTCGTTGCCTCACATCGCATCTTCAAAACGCTCGACTTACTCATCGCCATCACGACACCGGAACGTCCCCTCAAAACAGGCCGCGCGCGCGGAGACATCGAATTCGAAAACGTCTGGTTTGCTTACAAAGACGAGGACTGGGTGCTCAAAGACGTCTCGCTTAAAGTACAACCCGGACAATCGGTCGCGCTGGTGGGCCACACCGGTTCCGGCAAGACCACCATCACAAATCTCCTAATGCGTTTCTACGATGTGCAGCGTGGGCGCGTTCTGCTGGATGGTGTCGATATTCGCGATTGGGATTTGCAATCGCTGCGCAAAAACTTTGCGGTGGTCTTGCAGGATGTCTTTCTTTTCAGCGGCACTCTCGAGGGGAACATCCGCCTCGGTCGTGAGGACATCAGTGAAGACCGCGTCAAGTGGGCGGCCACCGAGGTTTATGCCGACCGCTTCATCCAACGTCTCCGCGACGGCTACAAAGGCGAAGTTAAGGAGCGCGGCGCCGGTCTCTCTGTGGGACAGAAACAACTGATCTCTTTTGCGCGCGCCCTCGCGTTCGACCCGGCGTTGCTAATACTTGACGAAGCGACCAGCTCGATCGACACGGAAACCGAGCAACTGATTCAACAGGCAATCGCCCGCGTCATGCGTGATCGCACCTCAATTGTCGTAGCTCACCGGCTCTCAACGATCCAGCGCGCCGATCAAATAATCGTACTTCATCACGGTGAGATCCGCGAACAGGGAACACATCAGGAACTGCTGACGCAACGCGGTCTCTATTGGAAACTCTACAAGTTGCAATACGCCGACAGCTCAAGACCCCAACGCGGGGAACTACGCAAGGAGGAAGAGCCGGCAATACCGCGAGTCACGCCGCGTTTGCAGTTCAGCGAGTGACTTACGGCTTTGGTGGCGTTGCGGCCGGTGGTGACGCTGGTGGCTTGTTGAAGGTTGATTCATCAACCGGAGCGTTCGCTTTGATCTCGGTGTATTTGCGTGTGGCTGTTGACCCGGCATCGAGCGTCAAGGTGCGAATCGTGAAAGGAACCTTCACACCGTCGATGTCTCGATAATCTTCAAAGTCTGTCTCCTGCGGGATGATTCCAATTGGCGTTTGCATCGCAGTGGTTCGCCGTAATAACAGGCCGGTCTCGGCGTCGAAATATAGCCGCTCTCTTCTGCCCGCCGTGGTCGTTCCGAGAATCACGTAGACATCCTTGCCATCAAGTTTGTCTTTGCGAACATTCATTCTCGTGAATTGTTCCTTGAGTCTTATGTCACTGAACATTCCCACGGCGGCTTTAGTCTGCGCCAACTGATCGCTCGGCATATCCATTACGCCACGAGGATTCTTTTCCCAGCCAGCGCTGCCGTTGAAGCCTCGCTCCATTGTGCCCTGAGGCGTGGTGAAAACGACGTGAAACTTGTCAGGCGCGGCCTGGTCTATTTCGTATGTCGCCGTCATGCCGTTCGCCGAAGTGTAAGTTCCCTTCATCACACGCGTCTTCAACTTATCGATGGCGGCCTGGCCCCCAAGCGCTTCCAAGTACTTGTTCAGAATGTCGTCCGCGGTGGGCATCGTTGCCGCTGGTATGCCAGGTCCTGCCGGCGCGCCGGGCGCAGCCGGACCGCCAGGCGCACCTTGACCCGGTCTTGGAGTTGGTTGAGGCAAAGGCAGTGCCGGCACGCCCACCGGACTAGTGCGACCGCGATGGCAAGTGAAACAACTGACTTCGCCGTTGGTGGCTTTAGTGGTCTTGTTAACATTGAGGGTCATGGCAATCATTTCCCGTGCAGTGCTCTTCTCTGGCTTCGTGTCTGCGGGATAATCCCATTGGCCGGCATTATTAACATGACAAAAATTACATCTCACTCCCAGCGAAGCGGCGAAGAAATTCATCATCGGAATCAACTGCGCCTGCGGTATTCCGTTAAGTACCTTGATGTTCTTTTGCACCTGGTCGATTGTCTTCTCGCCTTGCGCGGTTTGCGGGAACGCGTGACGGGTGGTGAGCAGCAGCTTCGGCTGTTTCGCTCCCTGGTTCTTTGAGACCACTCCGAGCGTCGGGCTCTTGTGTGCGAGCGTTTTCGAGTTAGCGGTTGTCTTCGTTACCAGCCAACCCGCCATCACTAGCAGAAGCGAAAGCACAAGACCAGCGTTTAAGATGAAGCGACGAGAGATTGGTTTAGTCATGCGAATGATGCCCTCAATATCATCGAAGAGTTACGTCCACGCGTCGAGAGACAAGACATTAACACGGAGACAGCGACCTACAAAATACCCGATGGCGAGATCGTGAGGTAAATCTGTTCACACCACCATCGCGGTGCACCAAGTCGCAGGTCGTCCTCTCGTTCCTAAGCCTCAGACCCCATGTCGAATAAAGAAAGCCGATGATTTGCTCGCAATCGAGGGACTCAATACAGAACCGGGAGCGATAGAGACCGGATGCTGACGCTCAACCAACGCTCTTACATCGTTGAGTTCATCCGGTCGCGACCACTCCCGGTTCTGTACTGATCGCGCTTAATCCGCCGATTTGGCTACGACGCTTGCGCGCGATTTCATGGGCACGAGACCTTCGAAAGTGCGATAGATCTGCAGATAAACTTGTGTTTCACGCGGAATCAGCGAGCGCCAGCCAGTGCCGCCGCGTCTGATGTAAAGCGGTAACTTCGCGGCGTTTGAATTGTATCCGGCGGCCATCACCTCAGCCGGTGTTGCGATCTTGGTCTCGAGTGCGCTCCGCACTTCCCCGTTGGCCGCCAAATCATTCCAGGTGTCCTGCATGTACAGGAGCATCGCCTGCAACGCGTTCGCATGGTTGCGCATTCCCGCCACGAAGTCGGGCATTAGCCCCACGCCCGGGTGACGTTGTCGCACGAGGTTGTAGGCCCAGGGGATCATCTGGGCCATACCGCCAGCGCCGGCAAAACTCACAGAGTAGCGATACGTGTCCAACTGGTTCAGCGCGTAGAGCGAATAGATCTCGTCGAAGAGTGCGACGCGATTCTCAAGACGGAAGCGATCGTGATCGATATGCTCGACTACAGCAAGACGCTCGGCCACGTCAAGCAGATTCGGATTGATGAACACGCCCTTCTCGCGCAAACGCTGAGCTGCCAAATCAACAATTGAACGAATATATGCGCGGCCCGATTTCACGAGTTCCGCAGACAGCAGTGCCGGATGGGCCGACGTATAATAGGCCATCTCGCGAAAGACTCCTTGTCTTTCGATCGGAAACTCAACCGTCAGTGGCACCAACGAACGACCCTGGTTGTCGACAACCGTAACGGCTGTGTTGACGCCATTGGCGCGCAGGATTCGGAGAGTCACCGGCGTCCCGCGTGAGGTCGTCATCGCCACCTCTGACCCCTTTGTCAAAAAGATCTGTTTCGAAACTGTCAGCAGATGAATGCGAGCGGCGCTTCGGTCGAGAACAGCAAGTGTCACGGAATCCAGGATAGGCGACGTGATTGCGGTTTGTCTCGGGCGGGTCCGAAGAAGGCGCTCGGCTTCGGCGATGCGCGCGCGAATGGTTGACGGCGCGATTTGTTGCGCCGACGTCGCGTTCGCGTCTCCGGGCTCAATGTCGGACTCGGACTCTGCCGAAGTGTTTGCTCGGGGAGCCACGACAGTGCTCTCAACTGCGCCTGGCTTAGGCTGGGGAGCCGCCGTTTTTTGCTGAGCCGGGGCCGAGGCTTCACGCCGCGAAACTTCGGACCGAACAGTACGAGGTCGTGTTTCCGGCCCTGGGGAACCGTCTTGAGATTGAGCCTGAGTGATATTCAGTGCGCAAAAGAGCACCGACAGTGCGATCAAGGGGGAATTAATTCTCATCTTAAAATCTGTTCCGGGGAGCGCTCGCCTGGCGTGACGGCTATCCTAAGATTCGCCTATCGTGGTTTGAGTTGTCAACCCCTATTTCAGCCAGGCAGTTTTCCTTGGTTCTTTGAACCTGAGTTTGGGGTGCTCTATGTAGAGCGAACGAGGCGGCCGGGATTGCCGATGCAGTGGCTGAGTGGTTTGTGCCCATCAATGGCAAACGAGTGGATAATTCGCTCCTGGATTCGAGCAAATGTTTCTGCCTCCATCGATGATTTCCCCAGGAGTAAAGGGCTGAGCGAAGTACGGCGCTCCCTCGATGTGCCCAAAGTTATTCCGTGTAAAGGTGTTGTCGTTAAGTTGGAAATCAGATATTTGTGCGACCCGTTCTCCTACGATAGCGGACACGCCGCCGTTGTAGTCGAGGTAGTTGTAAATAGGGATATACGCGGAGGGCGACGCCGGTTGGGAACCATCGGTAAACTGATTCCTCGAAAAGAGATTTCCTTGGAAGTAAACGGCGGTATCGGCAGGCACTCCGTGTCCGTCCCAGTTCGCGGGCCGCAAGCCATACGCTCGGAAGAAGTAGAAGAGGTATCGCGCATCGCTGACGGTGTTGTCAGTAACGGTCACGTTAGTCCAGCTATTCCAATACCATCCCCCGATACCTCCTAGTGCGACGTTCGTTATCGAGTTTGAGTTAATCTGCATGTTCGTGATGTTCCCCAGCGTTTCGATACCTGCGTCCCATGTGTTTCGAATGATGTTGTTCGACACTACGTCTCCGCTTTCGTCCTGGATCACAACGCCGTCGTCCGCTCCATTTTGCCCGGTCGAAGGGCTGCCTTTTCCGTCGAGTTCGTTCCGGTCCATGGTGTTGTTTGATCCCAAGACGCTGAGAAGCACGCCGGCACAGCCTGAATTGTTCGTCCACAGGGGGCAGGTCGCCGTGTTGAAGCGAAGAAGGTTACCGCTTGAATAGACTTGCTGAAACGCGGCATTAATTGTGTTGTGAACGAGACGAGTGTTATCCACAGACTCAAACGTAATCAGGAATTGCTGCTGGTCAGTGAGGTTGCCTATGGTGTTACGAACTAAGTCACCGTCGCTGCTGTTGGCGACCGTTAGCACCCTTCCTGTCTCGGCTTGTAGAGTGCAGTGAGTGATGGAGAAGGCCTGAACGTTGGTCACCGAAATAGCAGGAGCTAGATTGCCGGTGCCCCCTTTGATGGCGTTGAACTTGCAATCGAGGTGCACGTCGTGGGTGTCGTGTATTCTCAGACAAGCTGTGTTGACTTGCGTTTCGAACAGGCTACTTGCCAAAGAATAATTTCCAGATGCAGTTATGTCTTGGCAGGTCGTTATCTTACTGTTTGTTGCAACGTTTGCACTGGCAACAACTCCAATATCATTCATTGAAATCGGCGACACAAAGAGCGTTACTGCACTCGATGTAAGCAGCATGAGCGCAAAAAACATGACAATTAGGGTGAGAGCGCGAATAGACTTGGTGTGGATCGAAGGGGTAAGCACCTTCTGCGAGTGGGACATAATAATCTCTCCTTGTTAATAGACGATGCTGCGCCAGACGGCAGCCATCTGAAAAGAAGGGAGGACTGACTCTGAGTCGAGCCCGGTCCGTTAACTTTTCGAAGTCATGGAAGCGCCGTTTACATCTTTCTAGCGAGAAAGTCAACAGCTTTTTCGATATGTAGACCTTTATTCAGCCAATCCTTTTTCATCTGCCAGAAATCAGCCCGAAAAACCGGATTGACTTTTGATCCTGAAGTAGCTTAAAAGACCCCACAATTTGCCATTCGCAATTAATCAACGCGTCCCTGGCGACGGCCAATGACGCGTTCTTTGTCGGACGGAGGAGCTGATATGGGACGGCGTTGGGTAAAGATTCCTGGCTTCACAATTATTGCGCTTGTGGTTCTTGTCTCGCTCGCGATTACGTTCACGATTGGCTGGCGACCCATCATCGGGCCCAGGGCAAGACGCCTCACGGATCGGCATTTTGAACCGACTCAAGCGCGACTTGAGCGCGGCAAATATCTCGTCAATTCAGTAATGGGCTGCCTCGGTTGCCATTCCGAAGCCGACCTCAGCAAGCCAGGCGCGCCGCCAGCGGAAACGAGACTAGGCGCGGGTACACGCTGGGCGGATGCTAATCTGCCCTGGGTCGTAGCGCCAAACATCACTCCTGATAAAGAGACTGGCGCCGGCAACTGGACCGATGACGTGCTTGCGCGCGCCATCCGGGAAGGGATTGGTCACGACGGGCGCGCGCTGTTTCCGCTCATGCCTTACCCAAATTTCCGAAGTACGTCTGACGAGGATCTGGCGTCGGTGATTGTTTACATCCGATCACTGCCGCCGGTGCGCAACGAACTCCCGCAGATCAGTATTCCCTTTCCGCTTAGTTTCTTCGTCAAGAATGTTCCTGAGCCCGTGACCGCGCCGGTGCCGGCGCCGGATCAGTCGACGCCGGTTGCACGCGGCGCATATCTTGTGAAGATGGGAAGTTGCGCAGACTGCCACACGCCGCAAGAGCGCGGCCAGCCAATCGCAGGACTGGATTTCGCCGGCGGATTCGTTCTCCAAGGGCCAACAGGCGTAGTGGCCAGCGCAAACATTACACCTGATCCTTCAGGCATCCCGTACTACGATGAGAACCTTTTTATTCACGCAATACGCGAAGGTAAGGTCGGCGCGCGCCACTTGAATGCGGCGATGCCGTGGTGGTTCTATGGAAAGATGACGGAGGATGATCTCAAATCGGTGTTTGCATATCTGCGCACACTGAAACCCGTCAGACACAAAGTGGACAACACCGTCCCGCCGACCTATTGCAAGCTCTGCCGCATGCAACACGGACTTGGCGACAAAAACTAGGGAATAAACCGAGTTAACCGAGCGAGGCAATTAGTGACAACGTCGAAGGCAAAGGACAAGTCAAAGGAGAACGATCTCCGTTAGACGAACTGGCGATAGACCGTCCAACCTTCGTCGGGTTGACTCACGTGCTGGATCTGATGACTATCTATCCTTTCAGCTAGAGCCTCCAGTTTCTTCTCAACTTCCTGAGGATCTGAAGTGTAGAAGACGAATTCTCTCACTCCCCCTGTGGTTATCACGACTGCGAATAGGGATTCGTTATCCAGCTCCAATTCAGCAGCGAGCAGATCTTCAATTTCTGAAACCTTCCACGATTCTTCGCCGGATGGAAGTCCGTTCTTCTCTACTGAGTTGAACGGGACCGCCACACCAACGCGATATTGATAGCGAGAATCACCAACAAGAGTCTTCAAACCCGTGTTGACGCGAGCAATTAGCGGATTGCCATTGTATTCGCCTTCACAAACAGTCCAGGAATTCTCAACCTTCAAGTCAGCAAGTTCAGAATTCATATGCTTAAGGCTGCTCCACGCTTGAAGCAAGCTCGTCTAACCGGTATTCAGCCTCAATCAACGGCAAAGCTGATATTCACGACGGCGGTGATGTCTTTCTCCAGCGCCGACGTGTCATTCATGCCTTCGCCCGAGACCTCGTTTGAATCCGCCGGGGTAATCTGCAGGACGCCCATCCTGGCTGAACGCACACTGCCGATGCTGCTGCCGGTGCTTTCCGCGATTTTTTTTGCGCGGAGTTGCGCGTCCTTCGCCGCATCCGCAAGCATCTCGATCTTCAAATCGCCAAGTTTGGTGTAATGATACTCGGGCGGCATCGACTCGAGCAGAATGCCCTGATTGATTAGCTCCGTAGCCTCGCGCGCAATCTTGGCAATTTTATCGACGTCGTTTGAACGAACCTCAAGCTCCTGCTTCAATGAATAGCCGGTGATCTGTCCGGTGTCTTCGCCATCGTTGCTTTTTGCGTGCAGAGTTTGCGAAGAGATCGAAGAGACCGTGATCTGGTTTTCAGCAATACCTTTGCTGATCATATAAGCTTTCACGCGCGGCACGCTTTCGGCAAGCGCGCGATAAGCGTCGGACAGCACCGGCGATTGATACGAGACGGCTGCCTTCCAGATGACCAGATCCGATCTGATCCGTTTGCGCGCCGAGCCGGTGACGGTGATTGTCTGATCGCCTTTCTTGGAGCGCATGAAGCCCCACGAAAAAATCGCCGACCCTAGCACCAAACCAATCGCGAGGGCCAGCCCCGCGGCAAATACTCCGGACCTTTCATTACTCATCTACGACTGCTCCTTTCCAGGGAATGGAGTTGCACAATACACCGTGCCTTCCGCCAACTCAACTTCTTCTGAGCCGTATGTTTCGATGTCCTTGCAACGTCTAACGGGATCGTGCATGATATCGACCAGTTACTCCTTCTCTCGCGCATCAACGGTGATGCGCCCCCGTGCCAACAATGGCGGCGGCGTTTGAGATAGTCCGAGAGTAGGCTGATTTCAACTTAGAAGCCGCTCGCCAAGAGCACCAGATCGCAAGCCTTCGCTGCTGCCGTTACATCGAAGCGCCTTCCTTCGAAAGCTTCTTTAGCGCTCCAGAGAGCAAAGGAACATCAATCAATGTCTATGAAACTGTACGTGGGCAATCTCGCGTTTCAAACCTCGAGCGAGGATCTGCGAGAACTTTTTGCCCAGGCCGGCACGGTCGAATCGGCAACGGTCGTAGAAGATCGCGAGACAGGTCGCTCCCGCGGATTCGGGTTCGTCGAAATGGCCACCAACGACGAAGCCAACGCTGCGATCGCGCAATTCAACGGGACCGAGCTAAACGGTCGCGCGCTTAAGGTCAACGAAGCCAGACCGCGCGAGGACCGCGGCAACCGTGGTGGCGGCGGACGCGGCGGCTACGGTGGCGGCCGTGGCGGTGGCGGTGGACGCGGTGGTTACGGCGGCGGTGGTGGTGGTGGTGGTGGAGACCGCCAGCCTCGCTGGTAAGGACCGAAGCAAGTTAACGATCACAACAGCGCCTTTGGAGCATCGAGTAGATGCTCCAGGGGCGCTGTTTTGTGTCTCTGCTCAGAACGCTAAATACAGAACCGGGAGCCGTAGCAACCGGGTCTTGGCACTCAACCGAGCGAACAGCTGTCTTTTACACCCGTTGAGTCTGCCTGGTTGGTGAAGACGCGACGTGGCCTGTATACTCTCTCGGTCGGTTTTCCACTTAACAATCCTGCGTTGCGTCTCCTCGGAAAATCCTCGGAAAAACTTTGAAGGAGTGTGCTATGCCTGTGTCGAAGAATCTCAGATACGCCGCGCTCGGCGTGTTATTACTTTTAGCCGCGTTTGCAGCATTTCAGTTTCTGCCGCGCGGCCACGCGCAGCAGTCCACTTCGAGTGCCGCGCAGAAAATGATTAAGCCCATGACCTATCCGCCTGCCAGAAAGAGCGAACAGACGGACGACTATCACGGCGTAAAGGTTGCCGATCCCTATCGCTGGCTTGAAGATCTTGACTCCGAAGAAACACGCGCCTGGGTCGAGGCAGAGAACAAACTCACCTTTAGTTACCTTAACGAAATTCCTGCCCGTGAGAAGATCAAACAGCGACTGACGAAGCTCTGGAACTACGAGCGCTACGGTGTCCCTTTCAAAGAGGGCAACAACTATTTCTACTCGCGCAACAGCGGTCTGCAAAACCAGAGCGTTTATTATACGGTCACCTCCTTGAGCGGTGAGCCGAGGATGCTGATCGATCCGAACACACTTTCAACCGACGGCACGGTTGCTCTTTCCGGTCTGTCCGTCAGTCACGACGGAAAGTTGCTGGCCTACAGTCTTTCGGCTTCCGGTTCCGATTGGCAGGAATGGAAAGTCCGCGACGTTGAAACCGGCAAAGACCTCGCCGACGACCTCAAGTGGGTTAAGTTCTCAGGCGCATCTTGGACGCCTGACGGCAAAGGGTTTTTCTACAGTCGCTATGAGGAGCCCAAAGAGAATTCACTGAAGAGCACGAACTATTTTCAGAAGCTCTTCTACCATCGTTTAGGCGCACCGCAATCCGACGATTCGCTCGTCTATGAGCGATCGGATCAGAAAGAGTGGCTGTTTGGCGGAAGCGTTACAGACGACGGGCGCTATCTGATTATCGGCATCAACGAGGGCACGGACGTCAAGAACCGTCTCTATTACAAAGACCTGCAAGCGAAGGACACGCCGGTGGTGAAGTTGCTCGACGATTTTGATGCTGCGTACAACTTCATCGACAATGATGGCCCCGTGTTCTGGTTTCAAACTGACCTGGATGCTCCACGCGGGAAGATCATCGCAATTGATACGCGAACTGCTGAGCGAAAGAACTGGCAGACACTCGTTCCTGAAGCAGCCGAGACATTGCAAGGCGTCAGCTTCGTCAACCACATGTTCGTGGCCGATTATCTTAAGGACGCGCATTCGCAAGTGAAAGTTTTTGATCAGGGCGGCAAGCTGGTGCGCGAGGTTCAATTTCCGGGAATTGGTTCGGCGTCCGGCTTTGGGGGCAAAGCGAAAGATAAAGAAACCTTCTACGCCTTCACTAGCTTCACCATGCCGACGACGATCTATCGCTACGACATGGTGACCGGACAGAGCACAATCTTTCGCCAGCCCAAAGTGGATTTCCGTTCCGAAGACTACGAAACCAAACAGGTTTTCTACAACAGCAAAGACGGCACGCGCGTGCCGATGTTCATCACGCACAAGAAAGGGTTGAAGCTCGACGGCAGGAACCCGACGTACCTTTACGGCTATGGCGGTTTTGATATTTCGCTGACGCCGGCATTTTCGCCGGGCATTCTTGTCTGGATGGAGATGGGCGGCGTCTTCGCGCAACCAAACCTGCGCGGCGGCGGCGAGTACGGCGAAGAGTGGCACAAGGGCGGAATGAAGTTGAAAAAACAAAACGTCTTTGACGATTTCATCGCGGCCGCCGAGTGGCTGATTGCGAACAAGTACACATCAACTCCGAAGCTGGCGATTGGCGGCGGCAGCAACGGTGGTTTGCTAGTCGGCGCCGCCTTGACGCAACGTCCGGACCTTTTTGGCGCGGCGGTGCCTCAGGTCGGCGT
>WNGK01001035.1_pt1 | contig 30248 bp, 22 predicted proteins | sample 5400601 | NCBI WGS metagenome assembly WNGK01 (sample SAMN13153376, study PRJNA577476) | soil metagenome | isolation source: 60 cm soil or saprolite under Garry oak tree replicate 1 | place: USA:California | collected 2016-06-15 | reverse complement strand
CAATTGCACGCCCAACGGCGACGGACCCGGCACGGTTCCGGTGGCCTCGTTGAGCGCATGGCTGCCGCTTCGATCGGCGCAGACGAACGCCGACGCGGCCATCGCACAGGTGGCATCGCGCACGGTCGATGCGACCGGCAGCATATTGGAGCTGGGCGCACGGCAACCCGATGGAACGCTGGCGGCAGCGCCACCGGGTATCTCGACGAGCGGCGGCAAGGGCGAAGCCGCGGGATTGCAGATGAAGGTGGCGAAGAGCGGCCGCACAACCGGGCTGACCTGCGCCAGCGTCTCGGCGCTCAGCCTGGATGTATCGGTCGATTACTATCGCGACTGCGCCGAAACCAGGCCCTACACTACCAAGCTTTTCGCCAATCAGATTGCAGTCAGCGGCGACCGGCTCAGCGATGCGGGCGACTCGGGTGCGCTGCTGGTAAACGCAACGGACGCCGAGCCGGTGGGACTGTTTTTTGCCGGCGGCACCGATGCTTCAGGCGTTAAATCCCGCAACGGACGTGCTGAACGAGCTTGGCTCATTGGCGGGCAGCGGCACGAACTATACATTCGTCGGCGGGGCGGATCACGCGGTGAGCTGCTTGAGTTACGGCGATAGCACGGTGGGCGCGGCGCAGGCGGTTTCGCTCTCCGACGAAGAGATTGCGCGAGCGCAGCGGGCCTTGTATGCGGCGCGGCTGCTGGTGAATCCAACAGTCGGCATTCTCGGCGTCAGCATGGGAAAGAGCAGCGATCACCCTGGTGAGGCAGCAGTGATTGTTTACGTGGATGAGAATGGAAGTGGCATTGTGCCGCCAACACTGGAAGGCGTGCGCACACTAATCATTCCTGCAACAGCCCATGCGGTTGCGTTCGGGACCGCGCCGCTGGCTAATGCGGTTTCAAGTGCTCCGATACTTACGGGCGCAGCTTTGAGCCAGGCATTGAGCATCAAGAATCGGGTCGCGCGTAGAATGATGCGGCAAAATCCCGCTTTCTTTGGAATCGGCGTGGGGCAGAGCTTGGACGATCCGGGTGAGGCGGCGCTGGTGATCTACGTGGATCGCAACGAGATTCCAGCGCACCTGCCTCAGACGGTGAGTGGGCTGCGGACACGTTATGTCGTGATGGACCGGCTGCATGTGACGCGGTCGTATGCAACGGCAGTTCATGCGACGAAACATTGTGTGCCACACACGATGGAGAAGAGGCAGGATGACTTCGATCCTGCCGATCTCGTGAAGCCGCTGAAATTATTCTGACGATCAGGATTTCGCGGCGCGTTCAAGCTCAGCGATATCGATCTTGACCATCTGCATCATGGCCTGCATCGCTTTGGGATTCTTGATCAGATCAGGCAGACGCGCCGGTGTGATCTGCCAATGCAGTCCGAACTTGTCTTTGAGCCAGCCGCATTGAATCTCAGTTCCGCCGGCTGAGAGCTTCGACCAGTAGTCGTCCACTTCCTGCTGCGAGTCGCACCGCACCACGAATGAAACTGCCTGGGTGAAGGGGTAACCCGGGCCGCCATTCAATGCTGTGAAGCGCTGCCCGTCAAGTTCGAAGGCGATGGTGAGAATCCCGCCTTTGGGACCGGGCGCGTCGCCGGTGTTGCGCAATTGATCGAGCCGGCGCGAGTTCTTGAAAATGGAAAGGTAGAAGTCGACAGCCTCTTCCGCGTTCGAGTCGAACCAGAGAAAGGGTGTGATGCGGGGGAAGTCTTGAAGAGCGCTCATTGAAACTCCTGATAATTGGCGATAAACGGAAGCGCGCTGGCGCTGAACTACAGAGGCGATAATCCGTCAGCGGAAGATTCAAACACAAATAGATTGCATTTTGCAAGTAAGTTTAGCTAAGGTATTTTCGTGGTTCGCAGGTCCAAGCCGAAGCACCGTTCGGGATGCCCGGTGAATGTCTCGCTGGAAATCTTCGGCGACCGCTGGTCGCTTTTGATTTTGCGCGACTTGATGGTGCGCGGATATCGTACGTTTCGTGAGTTCCAGCGTGCCGGTGAAGGGATCTCCACCAACATTCTTGCCGACCGCTTGCGGAGGCTTGAGGCCGGAGGCCTGCTCACAGCAACGCCGTCGAGTGAAGACGGCCGGAGCGTTCATTACCGGCTTACGGCAAAGGGCATCGCTCTGGCTCCAGTGCTGCTGGAACTGCTGCTATGGGCGGCGCGACACGAAGACACGGCCACACCGTGCGGCTTTGTGGAGCAGATGGAAAAGAACCGCGAATCCGTGCTTGCAGAAACCTATCGCCGTTGGGAACAGCACGATCTAACCCCGCTGATTCCCCCATTCAAACCTCTAACCAAATCCCCGAGAGGAGCACCAAAACGATGAAGGTGAACACATACCTGAACTATGGCGGGAATTGCCAGCAAGCGTTCCGTTTTTACGAGCAGAACCTGGGCGCGAAGATCGGCATGATGATGACTCATGGCGAGACGCCGATCCCGGCGGGCACCGGCCCTGAATGGAAGGATGCAATCTTGCACGCGAGCATCACGATTGGAGATACGTTGCTGATGGCGAGCGACGTGCCGCCGGATCGCTTCAAGCCGATGCGCAGCGCCTACTTATCTCTGAACGTTGACAGCGATGCCGAGGCAGAGCGCATCTACGGAACTCTCTCTGAGGGCGGGGAAGTGTTTATGCCGATACAGGAGACGTTTTTTGCAACCCGCTTCGCGCAGCTACGCGACCGCTTCGGCACATTGTGGATGATCATTCACGAGCGCCCGATGCCCAGCGGCGCATAAGTAACGAAAGGGGACGGAGTTCAGTCCGTCCCACCTTTTGGATAATGTGATTGATTCTCTGACTATGCCAATGCGGCGTCGAAGGCTGCGGCGAGAGCCTTCAGGCCTGCGGCAACGTCGGCTCCGAGATGCACTCGAATCGCGCGGCGGCCTCGCGACTCAAGCACAGCAAGATCGCCCGCTGCCTGGGCTGCGATGACGATGCCGAAGCTGTATTTCTGGCCGGGAATGGCAAGGTCAAGCGCGTGGTCCCCGGTGATCTGCAAGAACACGCCGGTGTTGGGGCCGCCCTTATAATCCTGGCCGGTGGAGTGCAGGAAGCGCGGACCGAATCCGAGGCAGGTGGCAACGTGTTTGGCGTCGCGCACCTGGTGCCGGAAGGTTTGTATCACCGCTTCGTGTTCAGAGAACATGGGCAAAAAGGCCAGAGCAGCGAAGTAGTCTCCGGCGTGGATCTGATCGAGATGCGCGCGGATGTAGCCGGCCAGAGTAGCTGACGGAGCCTCAACCTTGAGCTTGGCGGCGTAGGCGTCTGTGGCATAGATTTCGATGCCGCCGTCGGTCAGGACCGGCGAGCGCTCCGGAAGTTTGCCGGTCTCTTCGTACGCCGAAGTGAGAGCGCGGGTTTCGATCTTCGCCGACTCGACATCTGGCTGGTTAAAGGGGTTGATGCCCATGATCGATCCCGCGACGGCGGTTGCGATCTCCCATGTGAAGAACTGCCCGAAGATCTCGTAGAGATCGGAAATCTCAAAGTGCACGACAGGATGGCCGGCGGCTTCGAGGGCGGCAACCCTGGCATCCTGGCTAGCGTCGGCGGTGCTCTTCAAGCGAACGTAGGCGAAGATGCGGTCGTTGCCGTAGACAGCGGGGGCGCCGATGGCTTCGCGGTCAACGGGCGTAATTCCCTTCCCCAGCTTGCCGGTCGACTCGGCGATCAACTGCTCCATCCAGGCGCCGAGGTCGTAGATTTCAGGCGAAGTGAAGATGGTGATCTTGTCGCGGCCGGCGTTGGCTGCGGAGCCCAGGATCAGGCCAAGCTGCACGGCGGGATTGTCGGCGGGCGGCCGCTTGGCGGAAGCGACTGCTTTGGCTGCTTCGGCGAGCAGTTTAGGCGTGTCGAGGCCCGACACGGTTGCGGCCACAACGCCAAAGTTTGAGAGCGCGGAGTAGCGTCCGCCAATCTCGGGGTCGCCGTAGAAGATGTGCCGGAATTTATCGCCCTTGGCGACCTGCTCCATTTTGGAGCCGGGATCGGTAATAGCAAGAAAGTGACTGCCGGCCTTGTCGGCTCCGACAGCCTTTTTCATCTCCTCGAAGAAATATTGCTTCAACACATTGGGCTCGAGAGTAGAGCCGGATTTGCTGGCGACCACGACTAGCGTCTTAGCCAGATCGACCTTGTCGCGCGCAGCTTTAACCTGCGCCGGATCGGTGGAGTCGACGATATGAAGCGCGGGAAAGCCCGGCTGCGGCCCAAACGTTACGGCCAGCACCTCGGGACAAAGGCTCGACCCGCCCATCCCCAGCAACAGGACTGAATCAAAACCGGCAGACTTGATGTCAGCGGCGAGGGTGGCGTGAGCGGCGGCATCTTTCTGCTCCCGCTCCACGATATCGATCCATCCCAGCCACTTTTCCTCGCCGTCGCTGGTCCAGAGGGTTGGGTCCTTTTTCCAGAAACGGTCAACCTTGTTGTTGGATTGCCAGTCGGCGGCGGCCTGATCGACAACACCGCGAAGATCTTGGGGTAGTGCGAATCGAAAGTTCATATCGATATTGATTCTCCCTCAAAAGCCCGGGGTTCGGGAAATGCCGGAGCGCACAACGGCGCGGGGCGCACCCGGCAGGCCAAGAAACCCGGGGAAGTTCGGACACTTTCACAGAAATAAAATGCTAGTAAAGGAATGGGCCCGCTTCGGTCTCGATTGCCGTGAGCAAGAACCGAAGCACCTCGACGCGAGGTTCCGCCAGTACTTTCGCGTTTGGCAATCGGATGAGACCGGGGAGATTATCAATCGCATTTCGCAACACCGGCACCACCGACGAAAAGGTGGTGTAGCGCGTGTCGCGGCCCACTTTCACGAGCGCTCGCATGACGCCGATGGCGCCCAGTTGCTCGAGGATATCGGCGTCGCGCAGGATGATGGCTTCAGCGTTGGTCGGATTGTCTTTGGGCTGATGGGTGCGGATGGCCGCGGCAACCGCGTCAAGTTTCTCCGGCGGAAATCCCCACCCGGCAAGCAGCTCTTTTGTGCGCGAGATCGTATAAGGTACATGATCCCAGCGCGCCAGTTGTGCGGGATCCTGTGGCCGGTGGCCGAGGAAGACTCCGAGATCGTGCAGCCACGCCGCTGCGAAGACGATGTCGTCATCGTAGTCCATACCCTGCCCCACCACCGTAGCCAGAGCGTAGAGCCGCGGCTGGTGGCCATATTTGTCTTCAGGTTGCGCTTCGGCGCGGATGTAGGCCATGACGGATTCGCGCCAACTGGGTTTGCTCATTGTGCGGTTCCGGGCCAGCGAGGCGAGATGCGAATCAGGTCGAGACCGCCAAGATCTTCAACCGTGAATTCAGGGGAAGCGGCGGGGACTGCGACGATGCCGCGACCAGGCAGTTCGACAGGCTCAAAGCCTTGCCCGCTGACGCGCGCCGATCCTGCGGCGGCAAAAAGGTAAGACAGTCCGCCCCGGGGCTCGTTCGGTCCCGGCAGCGAGGTACTCGCGCGGACGCCATCAACCGGGATGCGTTCGACACAGAAGTATTCGACATCGATAAGAAGAGTGCGATCGGCGAGAGGCTTAGCGGGAACTTTGCCGGCGCGAGTCACGAGACGCGTGGCTTCGATCGATTTGTCGATGTGAAGTTCGCGAGGACGGCCATAGTCGTACATGCGGTAGGTGAGATCGCAGTTCTGCTGAGTCTCGAGCAGGATGGAACCGGGCCATATGGCGTGGACCGTGCCTGCGTCGACGAAGACCATGTCTCCGCGCGAGACGGGAAGCAGGGTGAGACATTCTTCGAGCGTGCCAACGTGGATGCCGGCTCGAATCTGTTCCATGGTCACGCCGGGTTTTAGTCCGGCTGCCACCTGCGCTCCAGGTTCGGCGGCAAGTGCGTACCAGCATTCGGTCTTTCCGCGAGGTTGGCCGTACTTTTGAGCCAGGCGATCGTCCGGGTGCACCTGCACGCTGAGCTTTTCGCGCGCAAAGATCATCTTGACGAGGAGCGGAGATTCAGTAGACGGCGCCACGCTGCCGAGCATGGCCTGGGGGACATCGATGAAGAGCTGGGCTAACGTCTTACCCGCATGGAGGCCAGTCGCCACGGTGCACTCATCGCCGGTGAGCCACACTTCGCCAATGGGCTCGCTACCTTCGCGACCCGTACCGCTTGACTCGGCCACGCGGTCATACCAGGGGCGAAGATCGTTGAAGCCCCAGACCCGGCCCACAAACCTGGGCTCAATGAGAAAGGGCGCGAGTTCGGTGGAGGATTGTTGCGCGCCGGCAGCCATGCGTATTACCCCTGTCTGAATGAATTAGATTCGCCAACATGAAGCCTTCGATGGCTTCTTTGCGTGAGTTGTTGCTGCATCAATGCCAATGTACCAGAGTGGATTGCCTGCCCCATTCAATAACGGCTGGCGGCGGGGCACGCGAAGGCATACAATTTTAGAGGTCAAGCGAATCAGAGTTCAAACAACACGGGGGTTCCGGAAAGTATGGCTTTCAAGCTGATGCTCATTTCGATGCATACGGTCGAGATCATGTTCTTCACGGGACTCGCGGGATGCGTGGTGGTTGTACTTTATAGCTGGGTTTCAGTGATCAAAGGCTGCCTGACAGACGAGAAGTAAACCCTATCAACAGAGTTCCCTTCCCTGTTTCAGAGAAGACCGCGCCGCGGTCTCAATCCCGCTTCGAATCAGTTAACGAATCAGAGCCAGTGGAATGCACGGACTCCGCGAATGCGCTCAACGCCATGGAGAGAGCGTGCGCGGCATCGACTTGCGTCGCCCCGCATCCTGTGAAATAAGCCGTGATGCCCACGTCTAATCTCTCCGCCGAAACCATCGCATGGCGAACGATCAGATCTGCCCGGCAACAGCGCATCGGGCGCTGCCGGAGAATTTCGCATTGCTGCTTGCACCAGGCGACGGCCGATTGGGCTGTGGACCAAAGGTGGGCGCCGGCCGGCAAAAGGTCGATGTAGCAGGCGTCGGCGTAAGCGGCGGTTTCCGGCGGCGCATTCAGTTCGTCAGGATCGACCCCATCTACGCTCCAGACATCGCATTTAGTTGTCCAGACCGGTGAACAAGTATTCAAACGTACCAGCGCGTCGGCCAGGGCGGGCAATTGTTGTGTTTCGGGGAGCGCGGCGGCAGACTCGGGCGCGAAGCGCAGATCGATGAAACCCTGCCAGTTTGCGTCGATGGCGGCGGCGTCTCCCCCAAGTTCCACTTCCCAATCACACTCCATCGGAGGGACCGCACACCTGGAGCAGGAACCGAATGACGGTGGACTCAGCCCAGTGAATCTCGTTGCCGGCGTCCTGACCGAGATAGGCGCAATGACCGCCGTGGGGTGTTTCAACCAGCGTGATGTGGGGGTTGGCGACCAGTGTTGCGCGAGTCTCAGGGGTGAGGCGGATAAAGGGGTCGTCGAGTGCCCGCAGAATGAGCGTGGGGGTGGCGATGCGGTCGGCAACGCGGGCGCTGGCGGCGCGGTAGTAGTAGTCGGCCGCATCGCGAAAGCCGCAGTAGCGGGCTACGATTTTGTCGTCAAACTGGCGTAGCGAGCGAACCGGACCGACTCCCCGCGTCTGATAGATGCCGGGGAACAGAACGGCCTTGCGCCGGAAGCGACGCATAAGGCGGATAAGAAAATGCCATTCATAGACGCGGTTTGCGGGCTCGTGTAAGGCGTCGGAACCGGCAGCGAGATCGATCGCCGGACAGACTGCCGCAATAGCGCAAACGGGCTGTCGCGCGCCCCACTCGCCGGCCAGTTTGAGCACCAGGTTGCCGCCCATCGAGTACCCCACCAGGGCGACCCGCTCAAGAGCAAAACGCTGAGTGTAGTACTCGACCACGGCGCCCACATCGCCTGAGAGTCCGGAGTGATAGAGGGTGGGAGTCAGGTCGTCTGAGTCGTTGCAGTTGCGCATATTCATGCGCACGACATTGCAGCCCGCCTGCCAGGCACGCACTGTCAGGCCCTGGATATAACGAGAATCGGTTGAACCTTCGAGCCCGTGAACCAGAACCAGCGTCAGGCGTCGGCCCGCGTCGGGCCCGGGCTGCCAGTGGCAATGGCACAGTACGCGGCTGCCATCGGAAGGGTCCACTTCCACGGTTTCGGTAACGAAGGGAAGCCGGAAGGGCGGCCGGGGGAAGTAGTTTCCGACGATTGTCTGGAGATGGCCGTTAAGCAGGCCGCGGCGAGGCTCAAAATCGGTAAGCCAAGCGGGGCCGTCCAAAGGCGCCGTCGCGCGAATCTTTGGCTCTTCGCTGACATTATCGGGGATTTTAGGGATCACGAAAGCCTTGCTGTGTGGGGAATTGGTTGGCTTGTGCATCCAATGAAATTGGGGCGGCTAGTGGGGATCGAACGTTACCCGACTAAACGGCCCGTGTAAGTTACAGAATACACGTTGCCAGCTTTGCAATAAAGCCCCCGTTGGCAGGGCCTCGTTGTCCGATATTGCCCGACGGGGAGCAGCAGCGGAAGTTGTACGTAATGCCCTTCGGAGCAGCCGCGGACGCAACTGAACAAAATCCTGGACCTGCCTTTCCGTGCTGAACCTGCAGTGTCGGTTATTTCGATTGGGCTTGGTCTTCGACCAGCTTGTATCGGTATTGTTCCCGCTCGTCGTTGGTAGCCTGCTGGCGCAGGAGAGCGAGCCGCTTGAGTAGTTCGGGGATTTCGGCCTTCTGCTCGGTTTTGCGGAGCGCCTGGATGAGGTGATAGACGGCGGACTGATCTTTGGGATCAATGTCGAGGGCTTTGCGGCACTGCACTGCAGCCTCGGTGTACTGGCCGGTTTTCAGATAAAGCTTCGCCAGGATGCTGCGGGCCGAGCCAAGAGTGGGACGAAGTTCGATCGCTTTTTTTGCGGAACGCATGGCGGTTTGAAATTCAGGGCTGCCGGGCTCGGCGCCTCGCTGTAACAGGATGTCGGCCTGGAGATAGAGGAGGATTGGATCGTCGGGTTTGCGGGTGAGTTTTTCCTGCACACCGGAGAGCGCGTGTTCGAGATCGTTCTGCTGCACGGCGGCCAAGCCCTGCGCGGCGATACTCAAGGACTGGCTCGGGGCGAGGTCGTAAGCCTGTTCGAAGTCGGCCTGGGCCTTGTCGTATTCGGCGAGCTGAACATAGAGAACGCCGCGCGCAAAGTAGAGAGGCGCTGCCTTGGGCTGCAAAGCGATGCCGTCATCCACCACGTTGATCCCGACCTGGAAGGACTGATGCGTGGAGGAGAGCGCGGCGAAATCGACGTAGAGATTTACGTTACGAGGATCGATCAGGATGGCCTGGCGCAGCGCGTCGACGGCTTTTTCGGTGTCGTGGGCACCTTCGTATGCGGCGGACGCGAGTTCGAGGGTCGCAGGGTCCGCATTCGCGGCCAGCAGCGGAGAAAGCGTGGCGATGGCTTGTTCGGAATGGTGAACCATCAACTGAACGGATGCCAGGACCTGCCGCTCACGACGGTCACTGGGATCGAGGGCCAGGGTTTGGGAGAAGACCTCGGCCGCTTTCTCGAGGCGCTTGAGTTTGACCAGACATGAGCCGTATGCGTGCAGGGCGGGAATTTTCGACTCGAACAGTGCGGCGGCTTTTTCAAAATGAACAACGGCGGAGGAACAATCGCCTTGTTGATACTGAAGTATGGCGAGCATGCCATGGCTAGTGACGTCGCTCGGATGCAGGCGGAGAAGGTGTTCGAGAAATGGAATTCCGGCGATGTCGCCGGCATCGAATTCGATCTGGGCGGTTCCCTGTAATGCGGGTATCTCGTCAGGAGAGAGCTTGAGCGCTCGGCGAAATGAATTGAGCGCTTCTCTCTTATTGCCGGCGCCATCATAGGCGACTCCCTGCATGGTCCATAACTGAGCATTGCCGGGCGATTGGACGAGCGCGGTATGAAGGAGGGCGAGGGCTTTTTCGAATTGCTGGTCGCGGAGCGCGGAAACGATGGGAGCGATGCGGTATTCGCCTGTTTGCGCGAGCAGGCAAGGCATCAGAAAGAACGGAAGTGTGAGACAGACAACTGCTCGTAGGCGAAGCATCGGAATCAGTTTAGGAAAGTGCACGCTCATGGTAACCGAATGGGGGATTGCTCGTGTGGCACGGGTTTTCAGGAACAAAGAAAGAAGGCCGGCGCCTCGAGTGAAGCGCGCCGGCCTGTGGAGTAAGTAATGTTCGATCGACCGCGAGGTCAGAAAGAGAGCCTTCCTCCCAGTTGCCAAAACCTCGGCTCATGCGATCCGTTGGCAGCACCGAAGCTGCCGTCGGGGATGTTGGTATCGACGCTGGCGTAGTTTGCCCGGTTGAAAAGGTTGAAGAATTCAAACCGGATCTGAAAGTTCAATCGTTCGGTGAAGTGAATGTCCTTGTAGACGTTCGTATTGGTCTCGAAGAAATTTGGACCGCGGAATCGCATGGGCTTTTCGCTACCCTCTCGGCCGAAGGACGGAACAGCAAAATTGGACTTCTGGATGGCCCCGGTGAGCCATGCCTTGTTGTCGGTGGATTGTTTGTAACTGAGGGCATCAGGGTAGTCGAGGTTGTTGCCGTCGGCGTTGTAGTCGCCGCTTCCAGGCGCGTAGCCCACGGCCGGGTTCGCTACCGACGGACACGGAGCCCCCGCTGTGGACGCGTTCGCGCAGACGGGAATGTAGGAGTTGAAGTTGGCTGCCGTCAACGGGTAGCCGGACTGAAAGATGGTCGTACCGCTGAGGCCCCATCCTCCCGTGATGTGCCCGGCCGCTCCCTTACCGTCGTTCAAGCCTTTCAGTGAGTAGTTCCAGCTGAGTGAGAATCGATTGGGCACATCGAAAATAGACGGCCCATAGTACTGCCCGGGATTGTCGGGCGTGGGATAGGCAAGGCCGTCGTCCTTCGAGCTGGAACGGGTGTAGGAAACGTCGAGGAACCCGCGCGAGAAGCGTCCTTTGAGATCAAAGAACACTCCGTGGTAGTTGGCATAGCGGTCGTTGTCGGCATACGCGATCGATCCGAAGCTGGGATTGAGTCGGGTAGGCGAGATGCTCTCATGCGTGATCAGGTCTCCAGGCAAGACGTTGATGTCTACGCCGTAGGAGACAAGCCCGACCGCGTTGCCATTGCTTGCCATGTCGTAGGAATGCGATCCGCTGTATCCGACGGTAGCCGCGAAGACCCTGTTGATCCTGCGTTCCACGCTGAGTGACCAAATGTCCGCCTTGGGCGATTTCAGCAGCGGGTTGATGCCGCCGATGGCGAAGTTGGCGCCGGTGACTCCGCCTTGTGCGTTCAACCCGCCAGGGAACGTCGGGAACGTGAATCCGAACGGCGGCTTGGCGCTCGTTCCAAGTCCGAAGATGGGAGGATTGGCAGAGCCGGCGAAGAACACGGGTAAGACCAGGCCCGGCGGACTGCCGCGGAATTCCTCCTGCACGTTGGCGGATGTCAGCCAGTTCATGTAGACCCCAAACCCGCCGCGAACCGCCCAATTGCCGTTGCTCGTCGGATCCCATGCGAATCCAAGTCGCGGACTGTACAGGTTATCGACGGAATGCAGCAGTGCGTTGTGGGTGGCTTTGGCATACCCGTTGGCGATCTGCTGCTGCCGGGTGTCGCCCGTACCGAGATAGAAGTTCCCAAACACGGTCGCCGCGTTCTTTGACCATGGGTTGCCGCTATCGTCATAACGCAAGCCAAGGGTGAGCGTGAGGTTCTTCCTTGCTTTCCAGGTGTCCTCCACGAACAAGCCGAAGGTGCGGGCGGCGGCGTCCCAATTCCAAAGCTGCTGCTTGCCGGTTGCGGGGTTGTACATCACCCCGTTCTCGTTGGTCGGTGCGTCCTGGGCCAGCTTGAGCAGGTTATCGAAGGCGAATTTGGGCTGCGACCATGGGCCCTGGAACGGTTCAACGTCGTCTCCATACCAGCCCTCGTATCCGATCTTCAGCGTGTGCGTGCCGCGAACGTGGGTCAGCACGTCGCGCCAGTGGTAGTTGTGCTGAATGAAGTCGCCCTGCGCGAACCCTACTCCGTAGGCCTGGCCGCCATCCGCGTTGATTCCGTTCACCGAGATCGACGGCACTGTATAGTCCTTGGCGCCGCTGCCGAGAACGCCCTCGACGCGGCTCTGACCACCGGTGAGTTCATTCAGGGTGGTGTCAGAAAAGGTGTGAGTCCAGGCGGCCTGGCCGGCCACCTGCCATGTGTGGTTTAACGCCGAGAATTGCGGCATCGGCGAGGCCGCGCCGGTTTCGAGGAGCGTCCGGAACAGGCTGACGTAGATGCGTTCCTTCTTGAATCCCTGGTCGATGCGGGCAAAATACTGGGTGCCATTGCGGATCTGCGTGGCTCCGAAGGAACCCTGGTCGATCATGGGCAGATCGCAGGGCACGCCGTTCTGGCCCGCACCTGAGCCGCACCCACCCGAGCCGGAGCCAAAGACGTCCTGCGCTGTCTGCTGGACGGTTACGCCACCGACACCGGACGGCACGTACGTGGTGAGCACCTGGGTTCCGACATTATTTGGGTAGTTGGTCTTGGCGAAATCGATGAACTGCGGATCAGCGAAGGTGACGAATCCGCCGGCGCTTGCGGCCGAACGCAAGGGTTCGAGCGCGAAATAGAAGAAGCTGTTGTGGTGAGGAACGATTGGACCGCCTATGGCAAAGTCCATGTTGTTCGAGTGGAATGGCTTGTAGGGATTGTCCTTGGACGTCACGAAATGCTGGTTCGCATACATTCCCTGATAGTTGAACCAGTCGGATGCGGAACCGTGAAACGCGTCCGTTCCAGACCGGGTGGTGAAGATCGTCTGAAGGCCGGCGGCGCGGCTGTGTTCCACCGAAAAGGTGTTGACCTGAACGCTGGTTTCCTGGATGGATTCGGGCTGCGGGGTGAGATTCAACACGCCTTGCCTGATTCCGCTGGTGACATCGAGGCCGTCGACGACGTATTGATTGTTGTTCTGGCCCTGGCCGTTGGCGCTGGCATCCACCTGCTCTTCGGTGGAGTAGTTGTCGACGCCCGAAGCGGGACTTCCGGACGTGCTGGTCCCCAGGCCGGAAACGCCGGGGGCCAGGGTGACGAGGGTGACGAGATTGCGTCCGATGATGGGCAATTGCGCAACGCCCTCGTTCTCAAGGGTCAGTTGGGTTCGGCTGTCGGCGGTGTCGACGATGGGAGCTTGGGTGGTAACAGTGACCGATTCCGCAGCAGAGCCGACTTTGAGAGAGATGGGAACGTTAAGGTTCTGCTCGGTGAGCAGTGTGACCGTGGCCTCAGACTTGGAGAAACCGGGCGCTTCGGCGGTAATCCTGTAGTTTCCCGGGGCGAGACTCACGAAGCGATAGTTGCCGGCAACATCGGTGCTGGCGGCTTTGGTGACGCCTGTCGCGGTGTTGACCAGTTGCATGGATGCCTTCGCGACAGCCGCACCCGACTGGTCCTGGACAACGCCCTGAATACTGGCGGTGAACTGTGCGAAGCATGGGACAGCGAGAACAGCGAAGAGTCCGCACAGAAGAGTGGTAAAGTGGGACATCCTGCATCGTGCCATGGATTCCTCCGGGGAGTTGAGGATGGACGGCCAGTTTGTAGGAGTCTCCAGAAAACGTTTCCTGACCGGCGAGAATTTGTAACTCCATCGTCCGATTGCTGTCAAGACCTTTTTGCTTCAACCCGCGATCCGCCGGCAGATATGCAGCTACGATCAGCGAGTCCACCCTTTGTTGGGAACCAGGCCCTTTCCTTCCCGGATCGTTACCAGTCGATTCGCGGTTATCTTCCGGTATTGCTCGTGCAGTCCGCTGGGCCAGAAAACATCTACGTCAACTTCGGTGACGTCTCCGAGACCGAAGTGGAGACGGGGATCGTTGCAGGAGTAGTAGCTCGACTGGCTGAGAAGGGCCTGCGCCTGCACTTTGCTGCCGTAGCGAGCCAGGACGCGCGCTCCGATGGCGCTGCGGTTGGACTTGACGCCCTCGAGCTTGACCTTGAGCCAGTTCCCCTTGCCCTTTTGGTCGTTACGCAGAAGCGATGGGGGCTCGTTCATGTTGATGATGAGAATGTCCATGTCGCCGTCATTGTCGAAGTCACCAAAGGCGCAACCACGGCTGCTGTGAGGGGTAGCAATTCCCTCGCCCGCCTGCGTGTCGATTTCTTCGAATGTCCCGTTACCGAGATTGCGGAAGAGAACGCGGGGAGTCTTATAGGGATACTGGGGCAGCTTGCGTTCGACTTCGGGATAGACGCTGCCGGTGACAAAAAAGACGTCGGGCAATCCGTCGTTGTCGAGATCGACAATCCCGGCGCCCCAACTGGTGAAGCGGGTTTCTACGCCGATCTTGGCGGCCCGCGTGACTTCATCGAAGTTGCCTGTGCCGTCGTTGCGATAGAAGCCGCAGGTGTCGCCGATGAAATGGGTTTTGAAGAGGTCGAGGTGGCCGTCGAGGTTGTAGTCGCCGATGCCCACACCCATTCCGGCTTGTTCCATGCCGTCGTCGCTCAGGGCGACTCCGCGCGTGACTCCTTCCTCGCGAAACGTCCCGTCATGGTTGTTCATGAACAACAGGCTGGGGGTTGAATCGCATGCGATGAAGATGTCGGGCCAGCCGTCTTCGTCCAAATCGGCCGTGACGACGGTCATTCCGTAGCTCTCGGTTGCCCCTGCGATGCCGGCCTGTTTGGTGACGTCGGTGAACGTTCCATCGCCATTGTTTCGATAAAGCAGGTGCCTGCCCGTGGGCAGGCCCCGCGGCCCACAGTTGACAGGAACGCCCTTCCAGTTGCAGGTGGAGTTTGCTCCGGGAACGGGAGCGTGCTCCATAGAGAAGCGGATGTAATTGGAAACGAAGAGATCGAGGTGGCCGTCGCGGTTGTAGTCGAGCCACGCGCAGCCCGCTCCCCAACGCGCGGGACCCGGGTCCCACAGCCCGGATTGCTTCGTGACATCGGTGAAGGTGCCGTTGCCATTGTTGCGGTAGAGACGATTCTGACCGAAGTAGGTGCAGAAGATGTCATCGTAGCCGTCATTGTTGTAGTCGCCGACACATACTCCGTTCGCCCAGCCGACCGCCTTGAGGCCCGCTTTCTCCGTAACGTCGGTGAATGTGCCGTCGCGATTGTTCTTATAGAGACGATTCGTGGCTTCCGGCGGATCGGCGCCGAGGCGCGTGCCGGAGAGCAGGAAGACGTCCATCCAGCCGTCGTTGTCGTAGTCGATAAAGGCGCAGCCGCAGCCGTTTGCTTCGATGATGTATTTCTTGGCATCCGCCCCGCCATAGATGACTGGCGCCCGCAGCCCCGCTTCGGACGCAATGTCAGTGAACTGCGCGTCGAAGGGTCTTCCTGATGGGGTCGGCTTGGCCTGAGCCTTCACGTCGCGGCTGGCAATCCCCTGCGTCTGGCCAACGAGTTGTTGGGCTGAGGCGCACAGAGACATGAGAACGAAACTACGACGAGAAATGGTCATTAGAGGCGTACCCGTAATCGCTTTCGATTATGGTGAACATCAGGGGATGAGTAAAGCCCACCGCATTTAACATTGGCTCGGCGGCCGGCCCTAGTTCGGAGCGGGCGAAGAAACGACCAGCTTAAAACGGTTTCGCTCGGCTTCCTGCCTGGTTGCGTCCTGACGTGCTTTGGCTAATCGCTTGAGCAAGTCGGGAATTTCGGCCTGCTGATTGGTTTTTCGAAGCGCGAGGACCAGGTGGTAGAGAGCCGTCTGGTCGGTGGGGTTTTGGTCGAGAACCTTGCGGCACTCCTGGGTGGCAACGGAGTACTGACCCCAGTCCAGGTAGTATTTCGACAATACGTTGTGAGCAGCCGTAAGAGAGGGATCGAGAGTGACAGCTTTTCGGGCCGAAGTTATGCCTTCCTGAAATTCTGGCGAACCAGGTTCGGACGCCTTCTGGGCCAGGATCGCTGCCTGGAGATACCACAGGAATGCTTCGCCGGGGTTCTTCGCGAGCCTTGCCCGTACCGTCGCGAGCGCCTGATCGGGATCGTTCTGGTTCCTCTCCTCGGCCATCATTCCCTGCGCGGCGGCACTCAGGCCCTGATGCGAATCGAGCTGCTCGGCTCTTTCGAAATCGGCCGAGGCCTTGTCATAGTCGGCAAGCTGGACATAGAGGACGCCGCGGGCCAGGTACATTTCCGCAACCCCCGGCTGAAGCTTGAGTCCCGCATTGATCATCTCGATCCCGGTCTGAAAGGACTGGTGGTTCATCGCGATATCGGCGAAGTCCACGTAGAGAGGCGTTTCGAGCGGATTCCTGACAATGGCCTCACGGAGAACTTTGACCGCATTGGGCGTGTCTTTATTCGCTTCGTAGACTGCCGCCGCCAACTGCATCGTGCTGGCATCCGGGTTCGAATCCAGCAGCGGCTGCAAAGTCGATAGCGCATCCTCGGGTTGTCCCGCATTCAGCTGAATCGCTGCCAGCCCGCGCCGGGCGCGAGGATCGTCGGGGTGAGAGGCGAGCAGTCCCTGAAAGATCCGAATGGCCTTGTCGGTTTGCTTCAGCTTCAGCAGGCAAACACCGTATTCCTGCAGAGCTCCGGGCTGGGAATCGAGGATCTGTTCGCTCTCTGAAAAGTGCTGTGCCGCGCTGGGACAGTCACCCCGCTTGTATGCCAGGACAGCAAGCATGGCGTGGCTGGTCGTGTCCCGGGGACGCAGCCGGAGCACGTGCTCGAGCAGAGGAACGGCATCCGATCCTTCGGCTTCATACTCCAGTTGAGCTGCTCCTTCGAGAGCCGGTAGATACTCGGGGGAAAACTTCAAGGCTTTCTGATAGGAACCGAGCGCCGACTTCTGGTCGCCTTTGCCTGAATAGGCCAGACCCTGAAACATCCATAGCTGAGGGTTGTTGGGAGCACTCTGAAGCGCGGGCTGCAACAACTGCAATGCCTTGTCGAACTCCCGACTGCTCAGGGCAGAGGTGATTGAACCGATGCGGTCGTTCATGGTTTGCCCAAAAAGCGCAGACTGGAGGGCAAGGAATACCGCAACCCAAGCAACCATCGTATTCGGACAAAGATGGAACTTCATGATTGTTGCGCGTCTCTTGGGTTACCTGTTCATGAAACCGAGCATTCCCGACTCGTAGTAGTCTACCGCCCGCATCTGACGGTAGAACACGGGGCGCCATGACGCGTTCTGACGCCCAGGTGCACGAAGTGCAGAACCTTCTTCCGCTTCTCCTCCGCCTAGATCCAAACCTTTGAGTCAATCGACGGCTTGGATTCTGACGCGCGATCGCTCTCAGCATCCCCGGGATATTCGCGTGGCGGTGCCACTCGATTCATGCGCGCGAAGTTCGGGACCGCCAACATCGGCGAGCCATCCTCCCACTTGCCGGAGATCACCATCACACCACCGAGAAGGTCCGGCCGCCACTCTGCCCGGAGTGGAGCATCGCCTAGTTTCCGTTCGATTTTTCCGTTGTCCGCCGTCTCCACGTTATAGACGAGCGGGCCGTATGTTAAGGCCACCATGTCCTTGTCAGCGTTGATGCGGCTGTCAGCGACCACGCGTTGTGGCTCCATCGGCAATTCCAGATCGATGCGGTCGCCAGCCTTCCACTCACGTGTCAGCTCGGCGTAGCCCTTGCGAATGATCGGCGTCTGCTCCTGCCCATTGATCGCCAGCCGCTTCACGCCCCCCACTTGGGTTGACTCTCGGTAGAGCTTGCTCGTGGTTCGGTCGGGGATTCGCACGTAGATCGAAAAGGTCTTGGCTTCCTCAGGATTCACTGTGATCGAAACCGTTCCGTGCCAGGGGTATTCCGTCTTCTGCAAGACTTCAACGTTAGCGCCAGCAACCTGACCAACATGAATGCGGCTCCCGACGAACATGTTCACGTAGAGCCCGTCGTTGCTCTTCACGTAAGTCCATGTCGGAATCATGAGCAGAGTACGTGCCACGTTGCCCACGCAGCAGGGGCACACGTGCCACTTGGCGCGTTCTGTGTTTACCAGCGGATTGGTGTAGCAATAGCTTTGTCCGTCGAGCGCGAGCCCTCCGAGAAGAGCGTTGTACATCGACTGTTCATAGAGATCAGCGTACTTCGCGTCGTGATAGGCAAGGTTGAGCTTGTACTGGAAGAACACAAGTCCGCAGCTCGAGCAAGTTTCGCAGTACGCTTCGTTGCGCAGAGAGTAATCCGGTCCAAAGCCCTCGGATGTCTCGCCGCTTCCGATACCGCCGGTCAGGTAGTACTTCTTGTTGACCATGTTGTCCCAGAGCGAAATCACCGCGCTCTGGTAATCGCGGTCGTGGGTCTCAGCTGCAATATCGGCCATTCCCGAATAGAAATACGTGGCGCGGACGGCGTGGCCCACGGCTTCGTACTGCTGGCCGGGAGGCAAGTGGCTCTGGTCGTATTCATTCCCACCCCGGCGCGAGTCGAGGAGGAACTTTGCGAGAGCTATATATGCGTCTCCGCGGTGATTGCCCTCCTGATCGTTTACGAACCGGCCGAAGCGCACCAGTGCTTGCTCCATCTCCTGGTGCCCGTCGAACCACTCCTTTTTGCCCGGCCCTATGTTCGCAACCCAGCAGTCCGCCAGCTTCTTCGCGGCGTTGTAGAGGCGAAGGTCCTTGCCGTCGGTAAGAGTGTAGTGATTGATCGCGGATTCGATGAAATAGCCTGAAACGTAGCCTTCATGATTGCCGCGGTGCGCAGGCGACCAACGCTCCGGCCAATCCTTGCGATCAGCTAACGTGAACGCGGTCTGCAGGTAGCCATCCGGCATCTGCGCAGCGAGGATGACCGGAATCCAGCGATCGAGGGTGGTGCGCATAAGTTCCTGAGCCTTGATGATCTCCGCATCGCCCTGCGGATCAACCATAAGGGCGATACACATGGACTCAACTGTCTGGTGTACCCAAGCGTTCGAAAAAACATAACCCTTGTGCTTGCCATGTGGTTCGCCACGGTTCGCCTTGCCCGCCTCAATGAAATTGTCGATTCCGCCATCACCCCGCATCGCAGGAATATCAGTTCGCTCGCACATCGTGATGCAGTGCGGAATCCAGTTCACTATCAGAGCCTTCGCGCGGTCTTTCCAAAGCTGGCCGTCAATCGCGTACTTCCGCGTGTAAACCACGTTGAGACGGTCGGAAGGAGGCGCCGGTTCCACATGCACGTCAATCGCGCGCGCCGGGCCTTTGCTCCCGGCGGCCTCGAGCGCCAGCGCATAGTCACCTGGTTGGGAGAATGTCGCAGTGGTGACCGGTGAAGCCGCGTTGGCAAAGACAACCGCTCCTGGTCCTGCAGTCTTGACCCAGCGGGCCCTGTTCTTACTTGAATCTTCGAGCCAGGTCACTTTGCCCGAAAGGTAGGTTCGGCCGTCGCTCACAACCGAGCGGTCCACGCCGGCATCAACCACCGGCGGAAGTGACGGAACGGGGCCGTAGTTCAAGACTTTCCATTCGAGGATTCCCGCCGGCCGGTCCTCTTGAGGAAGCACCTCGAGCCGCAGCTTGCTTGTTTTCACGGGTTCAAAGGTTGTCACGTTGAACGTGTCAAGTGCGACGTCAAGACCTTGGGGCTGAGAAACCGGAACAAAGTCATTTCCATTCCAATAAAGAATCCTGTAACTCTCAGGCGCCGCAATCCGATGGACGTAACTACCCGGCAATTCACCACGCCGGGGGCGATCGACAGCCCAATAGATCTCGACTTTGTTGACATTGACCGGTTCGGTCCAATCGTACTGTACCCAGCTTTTGCGGCCGCCGGTCGAGGGCTCCGCCCACACTGCATATTGCGCGTGAGAGCGGTCCAGCGAGTTGGCCGGCGTGAAGCCGTCATTCAAGGCGGAGATCTTGTTTTCGCTCGCCATCGTCAGGCTCGTCGGGACTGCAACTCGCGCGACATTAAGGGCACTTTCGGGAGTCTGCGCAAATGCCCTTCTGGTCGACAGCGCAGTTAGAACAGCGGTACCTCCGAGCCCGGCCAGGAATTCTCGCCGGCTCGGCTCAAGCGATGAATCGTCCTTCGGCGCATGTGGGACCAATTTCTTCTGGGAATCTGAACACTTATTCCGATTCATGAGTCACTCCTGCATTTCTCCGCCGCTTCCGGGGCACGACACTAACACACGCCGGTAAACGTTTGCTGGCATAAAAGCCTAAACCCCTCACGAAGCAGTTGTAAAGCGATACTATCGGCCGATCTCGCATCCTTGGATTCGGGCGGATCGTCTCCCAGCCTGAAGATGCTCACGGCAAAGGGCGGCGACTAGACCTCAGATCGACCTCCATTCGCGATCTTCCAATAGTGTGTGGTGATTTCCGCAGGCCGACCTCAGCGAAAGCTCGGAAGGGTCATATACCGGCAGCCCAGAACCTGCAAACCGACATCCGTTTGCTGCCTCAGGCTCGCAGCGACCCTGATTTCGGAGCGGGAGACAACCTTCCGGCCGATTCGGTTTTCTAACATACCGGCGAGGCTCGCCTCGTCCTTCCCTTTCCGGCCCAGGAGTACCCATGCTCCCTCGTAGTTTCCAGACCTTCGTCCTCCTGTGCGTGTTCACCTCCGCGGCCTGCTGTTTCAGTCAGACCCCCGTCACATTCCAACAAACCTCTTCTCCAGGCGGGCAGATGGGCGACAGGATATTCGCTGTCGATTTGAACAATGATGGTGTGCCGGATCTGGTGACAACAAATCTCAACGGCAACTGCGAATTCACCGTCAGCCTCGGGAACGGCCAGGGCGGCTTCCTGCCCCCACTCCCAAACACACAGATCGACACCGGACTACTCGCTGACGACTATTGTCCCATGGCTACGGGTGACTTCAACGGCGACGGTAAAGCCGATCTCTTCTTCGCCGTCGTTGGAAGCAATGAGATTTTGACCTTCCTCGGAAATGGCGACGGCACGTTTCAGTATCCCCTCATTTCCCACGTCACCATGCCTGCCGGCGCGGGCTTCATCCTCTACATCGCCGCCGCCGACTTCAATCACGACGGCGCGACCGACGTCGTCGTAGAGTACGAAACTGCGTACAGCAGCACCGTCGGCTACCAGCGCACCATCCTCTTGCTCGAAGGAAATAATCAGGGCGGTTTCGCCAGCCACAACATGGTTTCATTCGCGCCTAATATCGTCGGCCAAGGCTTCGCGGTTGGCGATTTTGATGCCGATGGAAATGCCGATTTCGCCTACATGTCTGTGTGCGGTTCCGCTTCTTGCACGGCCCAGCACGTCCTCTACGGAGACGGCAAACTCGGCTTCACCGATACAACACCTATCACCGCGGCAGGTGCGATCAGCAATGCGGGAGATCTCAACAGCGATGGCCGCACCGATCTTTTCGGCATCAATGCTGACACCAATCAACTGGTCGTCCTCTACGGACAGCGAGACCGCACGTTCGATGCATACTTCTCCAGTGCTCCCACAGGCGGATCGATCGGGAACCCGTTCATCGGCGGCGCCGAACCGTACCTCCAAATCGCCGACATCAATGGCGACGGCCGTATGGACATCGTGGGCGAATTCAATCACGCCTTCTCAGGTAAGACGCAAAAGCTCGTGTCCTTTCTCGGTACCCGCAGCCTGGGCCAGTTCACCGTTCATAGCATCTTCCTGCCTGCGCACCAGTACACAACCAATCCCGTGGTAGCCGATTTCAATCGGGATCAGAGACCCGACATCGTCGTCAATCATGGTGACAATTCATCGGCTTTGGAGTCGATCCTCACCACCGCCATCAACACCACAGATGCCGGAAGCTGGAGCAGCTGCGATTATCCCCTTCAAGGACGTGGAATGGCGCTCTGCGCGCCCATTACCTACGCCGGATCACCCGCGAATTTCAGTCTCACCGCCACCGATTTCAGGCCGCTGCGCAAAATCGAGCTCTGGGTCGACGGAAAGAAGATCGCGCAACAGGACCACACCTGGGAAGGCAACGCGTGGTTCAACTATTCCACTTCATTCGCGGCGGGCACCCATCGCGGCACCTTCTTCGCAGCCGATATCGGCAACAATCTGCAGAGGCTCGATTTCAACTTCAACGTGGGACAAGGTCCCTGCACAATGCCCACATCCGAGGGCGTCCGCATCTGCAAACCGCTCAGCGGCTCCACCGTTTCCTCTCCCGTGCTGGTCGAGGCCGCAGCCAATATCGCCGGCACGCTCGACCGTATGGAACTGTGGGTCGACGGCGTGAAGAAGTACACAGAGAAAACCACCCTTTCCTTCTATACCCAGGTCTACCTCGGAGCCGGCAATCACAGCTTTGCCGTGTACGCGGTCAACACCAGCGGAACCAAGTGGCTCCAGACCACCTACGCCGTCACCGGCCCCTAGCACCGGCCCTAAGGGAGCGACACAACGATTACGCTCGTCGCTCCCGGTATTGGAACCGGCGATCCGGGAGCCTCAAAGTAGCTGGCCGCAGTGATGTTGTAGAGCCGAACGCCGTCTGTGCTCAGGGCATACAGGTGATTACTCTTGTCCCACCCGCCATTCGTTCTGGGTTTTTGCTCAACGGCGACGCGATCCAAACCAGACCAAAAGGCCCCCCGCCACGACTCCGGCAGCAAAGACTATGCCCATTGCCTGGAATGGCTTCTGTTTGACTGTGTGTCTCGCCTCCCCAACTACGTCTTCGGCAGCATAGCGCCCCTGCTTGATCGTGTTGAGTGCCGATCGAACACCATCTTCAACGGCATCGGTGACCATCGACTTGATCCTGGAGACCTCGTGAAGAACATCCTCGACCGCTGCCGGTACTTTCAATGGGTCTGCTGACATAAGCCTTGTCCCTCCGTTTGAAATTGTTACCGCTTTTCGGGTTGGGTTGCGTTGAAAAAAGACCATACGCATGTGATGTGATCTGATCCGTCCCTGTTGCACTCGTCCACGCGCCGCGAATTCACTGCCCACTCGCAACTGTCCCAACAACGGGATGCGGGGATATTCCGCCATTGATCTCGTTATTTCAAGGTACTTCCCCGCCCGCAGAATCCTGGTCCAGACCAATCCGGGAACCAGACCCGAGCAGCACGGGTGGAAACGGACGGGACTGGAGACCAGTACCCCATGGGGACGGCGATATGGTCTCGGATCTTCCGCTCTCGGCATTGGTCTCCCAAACCATGGTTGCCTCTGCGATGGAAGGGCGCGCCCGCGGCAGTTATGCGGATGCGGTGATGCGCATACTCAACCGTGTATCGGGAGACTAACGCATTTTCGGAAAAGCTGTAGATCAAAAACCACAATTCCGGTAGCCGCGACCATCAGGAAGCGGCGGCTTCGAATAAAGCCTGAAAGGCCACAGTATTTCCGAAAATGCCGTAGTGGCGTTGTGCAGGACTCCGGCTTCTTTGAAGCCGACCTTCGTCGCGAACTACTACTGGCTGGCCCTGCCCGACTGATGACCGGCGGCATCAAACGACGTATGGGGACCGGGATGAGCACGGCTAAACACGATCTAAGCATTCTGGAACTTTTACGGCCTCACCGGCGCCAGCTCTGGCTGGGGCTCCTGGCGATCGCTGGAGAAAGTGTTGCTGGTCTGCTCCAGCCTTGGCCACTGAAGATCGTGTTGGACAACGTACTGGAAGGCAAGGCAAACCATGGCTGGCTGTACAAAGTCATCGAACATACATCGGGAACGGCTCCGCGCAATGTTCTTTTCTTTGCCTGCGGAGCGGTGGTGGTGATTGCTTTGATCGATGCTGTGTGTTCCTATGCGGAAAAGTATCTGACAACGAACGTAGGCCAGTGGGTCACTCATGACCTGCGCCGGACGATCTACACACAGGTACAACGACTGTCACTGGCGTATCACGATCAGCAGCCCACGGGGGATCTCATTAGCCGTGTAACTGTCGATATTGATGCGATTCAGACTTTCATCGTTTCAGGGCTGTTGGGAATTCTGGTGAACCTGCTCACGCTATCAGGCATGATTGTCATCATGTTCTACATCAACTGGCAGTTCACTTTGATTGCGCTCGCGGTGGTTCCTTTGCTGTTCTTCATTGTGTACACCTACACGCGCAAAGTGAAGAAGGCTTCGCGGGAGGTGCGCAAAAAGGAAGGGAGGATGGTCTCCGTTGTGGAGGAAGTTGTCAGCTCTATGAGGGTTGTGAAGGCATTTGCGCGTGAAGACTATGAAATCCGCAGATTTGAAGGTGAAAGTCTAGAGGCCGTCGAAGCGGCGCTGAAGGCACGCTCGATGAAGGCCAAACTCGTGCCCTTGGTCAACATCATTACAGCGGTAGGAACGTGTGCAGTTCTCTGGTTTGGGTCCCAGATGGTGATGACGGAACGCCTGTCGGCTGGGTCGATGGTCGTATTTGTCTTCTATCTCGGCAAGATGTACAAGCCGATGCAGGAGATTTCGAAGACTATGGATACCTACTCCAAGGCGGACGTGGGGTTTGAGCGCATTCAGGAGATCCTTCGCTGCCACGAGGAGATTCACGATGAACGACGGGCACGCAATGTGCCGCGCTTTCGAGGACAGATCGATCTTGAGCACGTGGACTTTTCGTACAAGGAGGAGGAACAGATACTGAGGGATGTGAACATCCACGTGGAGGCTGGAACGATGGTGGCGCTCGTGGGTCCGACTGGTTCTGGAAAGACTACCATCGTTAATCTGATTGCTCGTTTCTACGATCCCACCAGCGGTGTCGTAAAAATTGATGGCACCGACATCAAGGAATTCAAGCAGAAATCTTTGCGCGGCCAGATCAGCTTTGTATTGCAAGATACGTTGCTCTTCAGCGGCACCATCTGGGACAACATTGCCTATGGACGCCCAGATGCCTCCGAAGTGGACATTGTGAAAGCTGCTCAGGCAGCTAACGCAATGGAGTTCATCGAAAAACTGCCGCAGAAGTTCGATACAACAGTGGGCGAGCGGGGGCTCATGCTTTCAGGCGGGCAGCGGCAACGCATTGCGATAGCGCGCGCGATCGTCCGCAACACGCCGATCCTGATTCTCGATGAGCCGACATCTGACCTTGATGCGGCATCAGAACAACTGGTGTTCGATGCACTGGATCGGCTGATGGAGGGAAAAACCTCGATTGTGATTGCGCACAGGCTTTCGACAATCCGCAGCGCCAGCTGCATCTATGTCATCGACAGCGGCGGGATTGCCGAATCGGGAACCCATGATGAATTAGTGCAACATGAGGATGGGCTGTACCGAAAGCTCTATGACATCCAATCCAACCAGAATGAAACACCGGCTGCGCTTGGCACTTAACGCATTTTCGGAAATGGTGTAGACCAGAAACCACAATTCTGGTAGCCGCGACCATCAGGGAGCGGCGGCTTCCAATAAAGCGTGAAAGACTACAGTATTTCCGAAAATGCCGTAGGCGTAGATATGAGTGCAGTGTCACAGATTGCCGAGCTCCTGAATCCTACTCTCAACGATCGCAACATAGTCCTGAATCTGCTCTCGCGGGAAGTGACCCGCGCGGAACCCATCGACGAGTTGTTGATGAGTGAGTTGGCCCAAGAGGGAACCGATCCATCGCGCATCAGCACGAGGGATGTTGCGGCCGATCCAGGCTACTCTGCTGCGTCTTGCATACCAGATGATCCCAAAACCGAGGCTCTCGATAAGACGGGGCGTCGGGCGCCTTGGTGTAGCAAAGTCAACTCGGGTATCCGTCACTCGCCGAATAAATCTGGAGTGTTTAAAGCTCTCGATATTGCCCTTGCCGCGAGCTTTTGTCCAAGTAGGTCCGTTACTGCCAAACGTGGCGCCGATATCGCTGGTGAGGAAGATTTCGCGGTCGGTTTTCTTGTCATAGAAGACAGCATTGTTGACGTCTTTAAGATCCCAGTTGTTCATCAACGCCATCATGACCCGCAGACCATTGAGCTCCCTGGCGTCGGTGAATGGGTTTTGCTTCCACTTCCAGATGCCAATTTTCTTCTGACCGTCGGGCCTGCGGGCGAAGCGCGCTTCGACAATATGTCCATTCTTGGCCATGGAGCCTCCGCGCTGGAGGTGGAGACCCTGCACATCGGCCGACTCCAGAACATAATCTTCATTCACGAAGTACCCGGCGGCCCAGAGCAGTCGTGAGGCTACAACCTCGGGGCGGGCCTCGCGGCCAAGTTTCACTCGCCACTTGTTGCCTTTCGCATCGCGCACATCGAACTTCGGGTTGGTGCCTTTGGAGTCTTCGGCCTCAAACGTGAAGGGACCGGTGGGCATACCGTCCTTGCCGCCTTGACCGTAGAACAGATTCAGCGAACGAAGTTCGCCGAGATCACGCCAGAGGACAGGGTTGTGCAGGTCTGCTGGCCTCAACGGCGCATCGCTGTCTTGCCCTTTCCGTGCGTCAGCTTTCTCGGATTCTTGGGCTTTCGATTTCGGCCCATTCGTGGCCAGCTGCGGCGGCTGGACATCTGGCCACTCGGAGCGTGACCGCGTTTTCTCACTATCCTGTGTGACTGCAGGGGTAGAAAGACCGGCAGGCAGAGACTGTTGAGGATCCCACTGAACGTTGAAGGTGCAAAGATTTCGTGTGGGATTGGGCAGAGCAGATGTGAAGTGCTGCGCGAACAGGATGGTGGACACAAGCAGAACCAACCCGGACAGAAAGCGATTGCAGGGCATGAACACTCTCCGCAATGATGCTTTTGGTTAGAGGCTCCAGGACTATGAACAGGAAGTCTATAGCGGCAAAAAACATCCTGTGGCGAGAAACCTGCATCATCTTCAATGGCTGGTGTAGACGAGATCGTGTGAGACTTGTTGGGGAACTCGGCCCGGGATCAGGTCCATTCTGAGGCTTTAAGAAAACGAAAAGGAGCATTCGAATATCGCCTTCAGATTCGAATCGAGCAGAGATCGAAACCGGATTTGCTGACCGCCTTGGAACCCAGCGGCGGCATCGCTGTGGAAGCGTTGATTGCTTACGCCAATCAGGCGAGCGGAAAAGTCTTCGCCAATTGAAGATGTGATTATTTGCGCTGGGCATTACATGTGGTTGCACAATGAGGGAGCGATGCCGCTGTCTCGATATTTCCGGCAATTCTGTCATTTGTCAGTACTCATTGCGCTTCTCGCCGTTGCTTGGGTTCCGTCGGCTACAGAGAATGCCGCCGCTCAGACCCTTTCGGCGGCTGAGAACAAGTCGCTCAATGAATTTGCAAAGCGAGTCAAGAGCTACATCAGCCAGGAGCATGCACTCTCCGCAGACAAGTTGAAGCCTACGTCGGATGTCGAGCAACTCGAACGTGAGCGTGTGGCGCTCCGTCAGGCCATTCAGCAGTCCCGGCCAAACGCCAAGCAGGGCGATTTGTTTACTCCTCCGATCGCGAGCGTGTTTCGCAGGCTGATGACGCAGACACTGGCTGGTCCCAATGGCGCGAAGATTGAGGCGAGTCTTCAGCACGCCGAGCCATTAGCTCCAAAGGACCTGGTCGTTAATGGGGAATATCCGAATCGGAATGGTCAGCCGATTCAATCGGTGCCGCCGACGCTGCTGCAGGTATTACCGTCCCTGCCCAAGGGGCTCGAGTACCGCATAGCCGGGAAAACCCTGGCGATCCGTGATACAGACGCCAATATGGTAATTGATTTTCTGCCCAACGCACTTCCGTAATGATTAGGGTTAACACTTCGATGCGCTTTGCTAAGTTTCTGTTATTGCCCATCCTTGTTGTCGTTTATCCGGGGCTGCATGGCGATCAAAGTTCGACGCCTGCCTCCGTAGCCAGTGCTCCGGATGTGCGGTTGCCGCTCAAGAAAGGATCGGTACGATGGGCCGTTATTGGGGATAATGGAACTGGACAGCGGCCGGAACAGGAAGTTGCCGACCAGATGGAGCGCTATTGGAGGGCTGTGAAGTTTGACTTTGTGACGATGGACGGCGACAACATCTATGGCGGGCACTCGCCACGCGATTTCAAGCAGAAGTTTGAGCTTCCATATAAGCAGTTGCTGGATGAGAACGTGAAGTTCTACGCCTCGCTCGGCAACCACGATGACGCCGATCTGGAGCGGAATTACAAGCCATACAACATGGATGGAAAACGTTTCTACACGTTCCGCAAAGGGGATGTGCAGTTCTTCGTCTTAGACAGCAATTACATGGACCCAGCGCAATTGACGTGGCTCGAGGACAAGCTAAAGACCTCCGATGCCAAGTGGAAGATCGCCTACTTCCATCATCCGATGTTCACGAGCGCGAAATCCCACGGTCCCGACGTCGATCTAAGGCAGCAGTTGATGCCTCTCTTCACCGAGTATGGTGTCAATGCAGTGTGGAGCGGCCACGAGCATGTGTATGAACACTTAAAGCCGCAGAGTGGGATATATTTCTTCCTGGTGGGGAACTCCGGCCAGCTTCGTTATCACAATATCCGCAGGCCGAACGATCTCGATGTCGTAGGTTTCGATACGGACCAAACGTTCATGCTTGTAGAGATCGCTGGGGACGAACTGTACTTTCAAACGATCGCTCGATCCGGAGAAACAGTCGATTCGGGCGGGTTGACACGGCAGACCAGCGGTCACAACGCACCATAGCCTTCAGTCCGCTCTATGGGTGACGAGCGAGAAGTACAACCCTGCCTTGGGTTGGCTTTTCGTTCAACGCGGGAGGTCTTCTGAGATGCCTTCAACAACTTTTCCCGCCTCTCACGATTCTTCACTTCGCATTGAAAGACGGAACCAACCGCATCATTCTTGGAGGAGATCCAGGCGGCGTCGCGCTGGATTCCCTCAAAAGCGGCAACATGCTCACGTTGCTGACCGCATTCAGTGTTCTGCGCCGAGCCACTCACACCCACTACAATCCCAACATCCGTCTCTGCCATCACACGGATTGCCCCCATTATCCGAACAACTTTTGCAATGATCGGGCGTTCGCAGCGCTTCCAGCCCTTCCTTCGTTGGTCGTATTCTGATGATTAGAGGTCTTCCGGATGGCCCGGCTCTGCACTCCCGGCGGTGGCGTCGAGAAAGAGCGAGACCCATAGTCGAATTGTCCGATATTGCACGACGGAATGGTAGGAAAAAAAATTGTAAGTTATTGTAAGTTATTGATAATATTGTATCTTGATTGGGGCGGCTAGTGGGGATCGAACCCACGACATCCTGAGCCACAGTCAGGCGTTCTGCCGCTGAACTATAGCCGCCACGTACGGATTCGATTGTAACATCGAACGAAGTTGCCCGGCCGATGGAGAGCCGCACATGATCCGACCCACTCCGCAGTTCCCCGACCGAGCCGAACCCAACCGGATCGGAGGTCAGGGCAGGGACCGGACAAGTTCCCCGGCAAGTGGACCAACAGGCGATCAAAGAACGCGCCTGGGTTATCAGGGCTCACAGTTCGATCGCTGGGACCGCGGAGCATGGCTCTTCAGGGACGAGACACTTCGTAGTCTCGAGATTCTGCTGGATGAAGCGTTTCGCGTTCCGGGCACCGGAATTCGCTTTGGCATCGACGGAATTATCGGGCTGGTGCCGGGGCTGGGCGACGTGGTGGCAGGTTTGCTGTCGCTCATCATTCCTGTAGTGGCGTGGATGCGCGGAGTTCCGTATGTGGCCCTGGTGCGCATGACGGTGAACCTGGGAATCGGCGTCGTGGTGGGATCCATTCCGATACTGGGCGATATTTTCGATGTTGCCTGGAAGGCGAACCGGCGCAACTACCGGCTGATGCAGTTGCACCTGTTGGAACCACGACGGCACAACTGGCGGGACTGGGTATTTTTGATGGGGCTAGTGCTCGCCCTCGGGCTGGTGTTTTCGCTCCCGATTCTCATGGTGGTCTGGCTGTTTGCCTGGTTGATGCATCATTGAGATCGAGCAAAGCCGGGGTCCCGGGAGTGCCTGATGCTCAACTCAGAAGGAATGGGAATTCGCGATACAATCGGAATATCACGTCGGGGCGTAGCGCAGTCTGGTAGCGCATCTGCTTTGGGAGCAGAGGGTCGGGGGTTCGAATCCCTCCGCCCCGACCATCTAACCTCTTTCCCTTCAATAAGTTTGACCGAGGGACGAGGGGGTGATACCAAGAGTGATACCACTTTGCCGGGAGTTTTCCCATGCAGGTGAATATCACCAAGCGTATCGACACCCCCGAAGGCAAACGCTACTGCCCTGTGGTCGTCGGCCCCAACGGCCGCATCAAGCCCGATTGGGTGATGTTGAATGACCGGCAGGCGAAGCATCCAGAAGGCGCCTACTACCTCGACTGGAACGAAGACGGAAAACGCAGACGCATGTCCGTCGGCACCGACGCGGCTGCTGCA
>WNGK01000980.1_pt1 | contig 30257 bp, 23 predicted proteins | sample 5400601 | NCBI WGS metagenome assembly WNGK01 (sample SAMN13153376, study PRJNA577476) | soil metagenome | isolation source: 60 cm soil or saprolite under Garry oak tree replicate 1 | place: USA:California | collected 2016-06-15 | reverse complement strand
GACACCACGGTGACCGGCATTGCCGTAACCATGATGGCGACGCTGGATGTGTTGCAGCGGGCCGCGGAAAAAGGGCAAAACTTGATCATCACGCATGAGCCCACTTTTTACAATCATTTGGATATCCCCGAAGACATGGAGCAGAACGATCCGGTTTGGACGGCGAAACGCACAATCATCGAGAAACATGGGCTGGTGGTGTGGAGATTTCATGATCACTGGCATAGGAGAAACCCGGATGGCATCCTCGTCGGCGTGATGCACGCGTTGGGTTGGGAAAAATATCAGAACCCGGCGAACCAATATTTGTTCACGATGCCCGAAACAACGGTGGAAAGGCTCGCAGCAGAAGTGGCGAACCGGTTAGACACGCCTGTCCTGCGCGTGGTCGGAAATCCGGAGATGAAAGTGACCAGAGTCGCGCTCAGTCCGGGCTCTGCCGGCTTCGTACGAGAGACTCGCGCCCTGGCTTCGGACAACGTCGAGTTGCTCCTGGTAGGCGAGACCAGGGAATGGGAAACCGTGGAATATGCGGCCGACGCGGTCAGCGCGGGTAAGGCGAAGGCGCTCATTGTGATCGGACATGTCCCCTCCGAGCAGCCTGGGATGGAGGAGTGTGCGCGTTGGCTGAAGACATTTGTCAAGGAGGTCCCGATAGAATTCGTGCCCACGCGACAACCCTTCTGGACTGTGGAACAGAAACGAGCACATCACTGAAAGAGGTAGGTTTTTGTTTGGCGCCGAAAACCCTCTCGGCGCTGAGTCGCGGAAAGTCAGTTGCTTCTCCCGTCCGGCCATGGCACCGAAGTGCCATTTACAGTTTCGCTGATAGAAATTAACTTCTGTTGTCCCCGATTCTGCAGGAACTCCGCCGGATAACTCTCGGTGTTTTTCCCAGGATAGTATTGCGACAATTACCAGGGGAATGGGGAGGAGAAGACAATGCTGAGTAGACAACACCGTGCGGCCGACACGGATTTGTCCGATGCGGCACGTGAGCGTGCAGTACGTCAGGAAATTGCGGTTTTTCTGAACGCCTTGAGTTCCTATCCCGATCGGTTTGCGCTGGATCCTTACCTTAGTTTCGAAGAGCACCTATTTCTTGTGGGTGTGAACAATCCGTTATCCGCGACCGGTGGTGACCGACGCCGGAGTTGCCAACGCTAATCCTCACGGATCAAAGTGTCACATCCGCCGTCAGGCTAATTTAGTTATCCGACTTGTTTTCCACCCATCGGCATCACGAGCCCCTCGCCCGGTAATCTCGGTAGAAATCAACTCCGCTGCAAGCCCGCACTTACGAAGGTGAGCCGCGACCCGCGATTTGGCTCGCGCCCAACCTCCTCTGCTATCAAGAAAAATTAAGACCGAAGGGCCAGCTCCACTGAGAGCCACACCAAGTAGGCCGGACTCGGGGGGCAATTTTTTCAATGCCGGCAGCAGCGGGCACAACGATGCGCGATAAGGCTGGTGAAGGCGATCATCGAGTGCCGGAGCCAGCAAATCTGCGCGGCCCTGGGTAAAGGCCGCGAGCAGCAACATGGAATTTTGCACATTCGTGACCGCATCGGCGCGGGAATATTGCGAGGGCAGCACACGGCGGGCTTGCTCAGTGGAAAGGGTTTGCGGTGGAACGGCCAACAGCAGGGGCCAATTTCCTCGGGGAGCGACGCGAGCGATTTGTGCTTCTCCATTGCCTGAGATACGCGCTACCGCGAGGCCACCCATCCAGCAAGCAGCAGCGTTATCGGGATGGTGCTCGCGACGGGATGCTTCGCCAACAATCTGAGTGTCGGTCCAGCGCAAACCGCCGAATTCCACAGCCAGCGCGATTCCTGCAAGACGCGCCGCGGCAGAAGAGCCGCATCCCTTGCCGATGGGAATCTGGTTCTCAATCCGGAGGTCGAGTGGGTGAACCGGCTTAGCTTCAGCCTGCAATACTTCCCGGTAAGTTGTAAGGATAAGATGGTTTTCAATCTGACCACATACTTCGGAATCCCTGCCACGAGCCTGCAACGAGAACTCTGCTGCAATCCGGGCACGAACGTTGAGAAACAATTTTAGAGCGAGAGCAGCGGCGTCAAAGGCTGGGCCAAGATTGGCCGACGTCGCAGGCAAAACTAGTTCCAGAGGTTTAGCATCCGATCGATCGCGGCGAGTATGCTTGGACATGGCTCAGAGATCAACTTAGCCTTCGATGATGATGATTATCCTGCACCGAACTCTGACCGGAGCCACCACAATCCCGTGATGGCCAAATGCTAAGTGCTGAATTTCTCCACCGTTCGGATGACGGCGTCTGCGCTGGCCTCCAATACCACTGGTCCACGTTGCTGTTCGGAAAGACTTCGTGCTTCCTTTTCGTGCGCGCTCCCGGAAAACAAATCTCCGCGGTGAAACTTCAGAGTGAACTCCGGATCTTTCAGCAAATGGCCAGTTAGAATCAATATTACGGTTTGATTTGCTCGGACGAAACCTTGCTTGAGCAGTTTCTTGAGACCCGCGAGAGTGACCGCCGAGGCGGGCTCGCAGCCGATGCCATCGGCTCCGATTTCGGCTTTGGCTAGCGCAATCTCTACTTCGCTGACTTGCTCCACCGTTCCATCCGTGGCTTGCAGGACACGTATTGCCTTCTTCCACGATGCAGGATTTCCGATCCGGATGGCTGTGGCCATAGTCTCTGCCCGCACGCGAACCAGTTCTTTCCCGCCAGCCTCACGGAGTGTTCGCACCAGCGGGTTAGCGCCTTCCGCCTGAATTATCGAGATCCTGGGCAGGCGGGAAATCAAACCGAGCTCTTTCATTTCAAGGAACGCCTTGCCCAGCGCTGAAGAATTGGCCAAATTTCCGCCGGGCACGATTACGTGATCCGGAACTTGCCAATCAAGCTGCTCCAACAACTCCAATGCAGCCGTCTTTTGCCCTTCGAGGCGATAGGGGTTGACCGAATTCAGAAGGTAAACCGGCATCCGCTGCACGACTTCATTCAGGACTTGCACACAACCATCGAAATCGGTTTTCAATTGGCAGGTCACCGCGCCGTAGTCCAGTGCTTGCGACAGTTTTCCCCAGGAGATCTGCCCCTCCGGGATCAGCACCAAGCTGCGCATGTCGCCGCGCGCGGCATAAGCGGCCATGGAGGCGGAAGTGTTCCCGGTAGAAGCGCAGGCCACCCAGCGGAATCCCTCCTGCCGGGCGAAAGACGCAGCCACAGTCATGCCCGTGTCCTTGAAAGAACCGGTCGGATTCATGCCCTGATGCTTGCCGTACAACCGCTGCATGCCCGCTCTGCGGGCACAGCCAGGAAGTTCATAGACCGGTGTATTCCCTTCGCGAAGGCTAATCACTGTCTGCGAGTCAGGTAACTCAGGAAGAACTTCGCGAAACCGCCATACGCCGCTTTGGTCGAGGGGAAGATCCGAGGTCTTCCGCTGGCGCCAAAGATTCTTGAGCGGACTGAGGTTCCCTTGGATTCCGTCTGTAGACTTCCATCCCGGGTAGATGATTTCCAGCAAGTCCCCGCAAGTGGGGCAACGAAAACTTTGTGTAGCCTGGCGGCTAAGTGCACCGCAGCCAATGCAATGCATTTGGGACGAGAGCTGCTGCGGCTTGGGCGCGGATGCCGTTCGATCAGTCATGATTCGATTAGCCATGGTTTAATCAGCCATGGGATGGAGCAGGCGACAACTTGAATCTTATCTTCCGCCGCGCAGATATGCGTCGGTCTTGTTGATCCAGTCGGCACGCGGCGGACTGAAGACGTCGAGGTCTACCGTATCCGCCAGCGCTTCGGCCTTATGTGGCATATGTGGAGGGATAGTCAACACCTCACCGCTGTTCACTACGATCACTTTGCCGTCAATCCAGAACTTGAGAGCTCCTTCGAGAACATAAGTGATCTGCTCGTTGTGGTGACTATGTTCAGGCACGATGCAGCCCTTTTTGAGCAGTACTCTCGCGAGCATCATTTCTTGACCAACCACAAATTGGCGCTGTAACAGGGGATTCAAATCTTCCAGTTCGACAGCATTCCAGGGAATATATTTCAGTTCGAGCTTCCTGACGCTGCTTGGGTTTGACTTTCGTGAACGAACTGGGCTCTTTTTTCTCGATATTTTCTTGACCGTACGCTTTGACTTTGCCATGTTAAGCCTTCCAGCATCGTGCTGATTTGTTTTTCAAATCTTAGTTCTGTGAGTTTGCAGTTCTCGGTTCTCAGCTAGCTCGCTACAAGCCTTTGTACAGGCCTCCGTCTACCAGCAGGGTTTGCCCCGTGATGTAGGATGCGCGCTCTGAGGCCAGCCACACGATAGCGTCCGCAACCTCTTTCGGATTTCCTAAGCGTTTGAGGGGAGCGTCCGCGGCCCAAGCTTCAAAGATTTCTTTCTCGTTCTTAGCTTGCGCAACGGAACGACTCTTGGCCAGTTCTTTGAGCCGATCCGTCGCTGTGTAACCGGGTCCAACGTTGTTCACCAGAATCCCGTCCTTGCCGAATTCATTGGCCAAGCTTTTGACCAGCCCTACCACCGCAGCCCGGACCGCATTGGAAAGCACCAGATCAGCGACAGGCTGTTTTGTACTAATGGAGGTGAGCGTGATAATGCGTCCCCAGTGCTGGCGCTGCATATGAGGAATGATTTCGCGGGCGAAGAAGACCGTGCTGAGAAAGTTGAGGTCCACAGCCTTGCGCCAATCCTCCACGCTGGCGGCGAGGAAGCCCTTGGCTGGAGGACCGCCCGCGTTGGTGACACAGATATCGACTTTTCCAAATTTGGCGGCGACCGCAGCTACGAAGCGGTGCACCGCGTCGGCATCGGTGACGTCGAGTGCTTCGACAAAGACTTCGGTATTGTATTGTCCGCGCATTTCGTCGGCAGCTTGCTCCAAGGTTTTGGGGTTTCGGGCGCACATTGCGACCCGGCATCCCTCGGCGGCAAATCCCTCCGCGGTAGCACGACCAATGCCTTGGCTGGAAGCAGCCACAATCGCGACCCGTCCCTTGAGCCCTAAATCCATGAAGTTGGGATTATAAAGGCAAGGCATGGTCATTGGCGCGCTGGACCCTCTTGCCGGGCTCGCCTCAGAACGTTACTCTAAGAGGCTTGTCTGCCTGCTGCTAAGGAGCAATCCAATGAAACCGCACAAACGCCGCCAGGAAACCGAAGCCGTACGCGGAGGCACCGATCTGGGCAAGAAAAACGGGCCCTTGGTGACCCCCATCTATCAGACGTCCACGTTTGAGGTTACGGATAGCGACGAGCAGGTGCGCGCCACGAACACCGACCGGTTTTACACCCGGTATGGAAATCCGACTCACACCGTGGCGGAATCATCCGTTGCCGAACTGGAGGGCGCAGATGGCGCATTGCTATTTGCGTCCGGGATGTCGGCGATTACGACTTCAATCTTATCCTTGCTGAAGAGTGGTGATCACATCGTGGCACAACGGGACATTTATGGCGGCGTTACGAAATTCTTCAGTCAGTGGCTGCCGAAGCTAGGCATTGAAACAACGTTTGTGGATACCACGGAATACGATCAGCACGAGCGGGCGCTCCGGACCAACACTCGATTGCTGTACCTGGAATCGCCGACCAATCCCACGTTGAGGGTAGTTGATCTGCGCAAGACGGCTGCGTTGGCAAAGCGGTGCAATCTGATCACGTTAATTGACAGTACGTTTGCCACACCGATCAATCAACGGCCGCTGGAGTTTGGCATTGATCTGGTGATGCATTCGGGCACCAAGTATTTCGGCGGGCATGCCGATCTGATTTGCGGCATCGTCGCCGGACGGCGGGACTTGATCCAGAAAATTCATGAAACCCGCACCACGCTGGGTGGAACTATGGATCCGCATGCCGCCTGGCTTCTTCTTCGCGGAATGAAGACGCTCGCGCTCCGAGTGCAGCGGCAGAATGAGAACGCTTTGCGCGTAGCTCAGTTTCTGGCCCAACATCCCAAGGTGCGGAGAGTGCATTATCCATTCCTTGAAGGTCATCCGCAGAGAGCCTTAGCCATGGAGCAGATGGCGGGCGGGGGCGGAGTGCTCAGTTTTGAGGTGGATGGCAGTGGCGAAGATGCTCGTCATTTATCCGAATCGCTGAACTTGTTTACCCTGGCGCCGAGCCTTGGCGGAGTGGATTCTCTGGTAAGCATCCCGGTGCTCACGTCCCATGCCATGATCTCGGCCGAGCAAAGGCAAAAAATGGGCGTGACCGAGCAATTGATCCGATTGTCGGTGGGAATTGAAAGTGCGGAGGACTTGATCGCCGATCTCGAGCAGGGGCTAGCGATGGTGAATCCGGCGCGTCAGCATGTGGAAGTAGGATGAGCAGGACGTTTAACGCGCCGAGAGACTCACTTCTGCAGGTAATGATGCTCGTTTTGTTGTTCTGCCTAGGTGCATCCTGTGACGCGCCAGCTTCTTATGCTCAAGAGTTGAATAAACAGAATTTAGCCGCTAAACCGAATACTGTATCTGCCCTGACCAAGAAAGTATTGGATGTCATTCGAAATAAGGACACCAATCTCTTATCGGCTTTGGTTGATCCAACCGGCATCTACATAGGATTCGATACTGACAAGATAAACGCCGCTCGATTCAGGAAAGAGCTTCTTCAAAAAGGCCCGGCCTATTGTGTCATTTTCGACACCTCTTGCGGAAATCCAAATAGCTCGGAGCCGGATTCGTCATTGCGAGCTCATCTCATTCGTCGACCGATAACAATTCAAGTAGGAGGGGTGGAAGACTTTCCGGACGAGATACCCGTAGCGGTCAAGAGCGCAACCACTCCGAATGAAGCACTGTTTACTCTTTTCTTTCGACGTGTAAAAGGGGGTTGGGCCTTGCAACAGATTGAGTATTTTTAGAGTCGGCGCACGGGCCGCACCGTTCAATTACTGTTCCTGAGGAGATCGATGGAGAACCTACGAGCGGCGGTCATTGGTCTGGGGTTTGTGGGAAGAGCGCATCTGGAAGCGCTCCGGCGGCAGGGTATCCAGGTAAAAGGACTGTTGAGCAGTTCGCCGGATAGAAGCGCGCAAGCAGCTCGCGAACTCGGCTTGGATCGTGGTTATGAATCCCTCAATGATCTGGTAAAGGACCCGTCCGTCGACGTGGTCCACGTCTGCACGCCAAATCATGTCCACTTCGAGGAGGCCAAGGCCGCCCTGGAAGCGGGCAAGCACGTCATGTGCGAGAAGCCTCTCGCCATGGATGTGCGCCAGAGTTCCGCGCTGGTTGAACTCGCGCAAAAGCACAAACGAGTGGGTGGCGTCACTTACAATCTGCGTTTTTATCCGCTGTGCCAGGAAGCGCACGCAATGGTGCAACGCGGCGTGATCGGCGAGCCGCGGCTAGTGCACGGCAGTTTTTTGCAGGATTGGTTGTTCTGTCCCAACGATTGGAACTGGCGTTTGGAGCCGCAGCTCGGCGGCGAGTTGCGAGCTGTATCGGATATCGGCACCCACTGGCTCGATCTAATGATGTGGATTACGGGGCGCAAAGTGACCGAGGTATGCTCCGATCTGGCTACAGTGATCCGCGTACGGCAGCGTCCACGCGGGCGCGTGGAAACATTTCAGAAGCAGAGTGCTGGCGCCTTCGATGAAGTAAAAATGACTACGGACGATTATGCGTCCATCTTGCTGCATTTTGAAGGCATGCTTCGCGGAGTGATGACCGTGTCGCAGGTCAGCGCCGGACGCCGGGCACGTTTGTGGTTTGAGGTGGATGGTTCCGAAGCTTCTCTAGCCTGGCATTCCGAATCGCCCAACACGATGTGGATCGGACACCGCAACCAGCCTAACCAGGACATGATGAAGGATCCCGCGCTGATGAGTCCCGAGGCCCGTGGCTATGCCGTATATCCCGGCGGACATACTGAGGGTTATCCTGACACCTTCGCTCAACTGTTTAAGGATTTCTACGCCTACATTAGAAAGGGCGACCTGACGGCTCGCCGAGACTTCCCCACTTTCCAAACCGGACACGAGGAACTCATTCTCTGCGATGCAATCTCTCTGAGCGCGCGTGAACGGCGTTGGGTCCCGGTAAACTACAAATAACATCACCTACAGCAAACTTCTGGTTGACTCTCGCACCGCCAGTTCTGGGGCCATCTTGCGATGCACCGCAGAGGCTTCCCGTTTTTCTAACACCGTCTTGATTCCGTCCACCACAATGCTTGCTGCAGCGGCGCCCATAGCTTCCATGGGTTGACGAACTGTAGTGAGAGGTGGGGTGTAGAGGCTGGAGGCGGCGACATCATCAAAGCCGACTACGGAACAATTTTCTGGAACACGAAGTCCGGCTTTGGCCAGAGCGCGTATGGCTCCGAAGGCGGTCATGTCATCGAATGCCATCAGAGCGGTAAACGGACGCTTACGCTTGATAAGCTCCTCGGTCAATTTGTAACCAGCCTCAAAACTTGAAGTGGGATCTCGTGACTCGGGAAGGTCCACAACCAACCGATCATCCAACGTCATGCCATTCGCTTTGGCGAAGGCTCGAATTCCCTTCCAGCGTGGAGCGCTGTCAGCAAGGGTTTTGGGGCCGCGGATGAAGGCGATTTTGCGGTGTCCGAGCGAATGCAGATGTTCGACCGCAAGCCGGGATCCCATCTCGTTGTCCACGGTTATCGAACTAGCGAAGTCGGTCTGCAGACTCCGCCCAATCAATACTGTTGGAATGCTGCTCTTCTCCAGGTCGGCTAGAACGTCAATATTCACAAACAGCCAGTTGGCCAGCACGATGAGCGCTTCCACTCGCCGGTCGAGCAGCATTTCCAGATAACGTTCGAAACGGCTGCGCTCATTGTGGACATCAGTGAGGATGGGAAGGTAGGAAGATTGATAGAGAGAATTTTCGATACCGCGCAGAATAAGAGTGCAGTACGGATCCGTCATGTCAAATACCATCACCCCGACGGTGTGAGTGCGCTTGCTACGGAGGGAGCGGGCAAAAAGATTCGGGCGGTAGCCTAGCTTCTTGGCCACTCTCTCAATTTTCTTTTTGGTGGTTTCAGGAATGTAGCGAGCCAGGGGCGCATTATTGAGGACGATGGAAACCGTGGTTGAGGAAAAACCACTCTCCTTCGCTACATCACGAATCGTAACCATCGAGCTTCTTACCTTAGAAGCAGCTAACGCTATCCGCCACTCAGTTTATATGTATCCGAGCCCCGATAATCGATCATGGATGGTCTTTTCTGCATTGCCATCCTGCGATTGTCCGCCAGCGCTTCTTTTTTCCAACCCTGCCACCAGGGAGCGTCCCTGCATGCTTTCTGGAATCTCGTATCCGGCGAGATCGAGTAATGTAGGAGCGATGTCCAACAATCGCGCACCCTCGTATTCGCCATTGATCGGACAGTTTGGCGCCGCCAGTACAAACATTCCAAACTGCGCGTGATTGCAACCGTCAGGACCGGTATCGTTTTCCTGAACATGAATTCTCGAATGGCCCACCGTCCCAATCGATCTCCAGTAGAGACCGCCGAAATGAACGATCAAGTCAGGCGCCACGTTGCGCACATTGCGATAGATTTCTTTGGGTTTGAAAACCAATGACTTGAGCGGCTGACCTTTGTCGTCGGCAAGGCGTTCCAACCGGGCTTTCATTTCGTCCTGGAAAGACTGGTAATCCGCGGCTGCAATCACGCCCTGGGGCTCGCGCCCCTGAACATTGAAAAACACACGCGCATAGTATCCGCCTTCGCTCCATACCCGAGTTTTGGCCCAGTTTACGTTCAACTTATCGAAAGGGGTAAGGGTTTTGGGATATTCATTCACCACCAGCAAGCCTTCGCGAATGAGCCATTCGTTGATAGCGAATCCGCCATCGAGACGTTGCGCGCCGTGGTCGGATATGACCAGCACGATGGTCTCATTGTCCAACAATTCGAGGACGCTGCCGATCTGCTCGTCGAGCCACAGATAATATTCCGGGATGGCGTTTTGGTAGGGATTTCCGGGCTCGAATTGAACGTGCTTCTCGTCAAAGTAGTTCCAGAAGCCGTGATGCATGCGGTCAAGGCCGATGTCCACAAAATGAAAGTAGTCCCACTCTTGTTCGGATATGAGCCAGCGCACCACCTTCCATTGCTTTTCGCTCATGCGGAAAATTTCTTCTTTGAGCCAGTGTTTGCGATCGGTGCGGAAGTTTTTCACGTCGACGGGATATTCACCCACCAGTTCATTGAGCTTGGCCTTGATGCTCGCCGGGTAGGTGAAGTCATTTTTGATGGTATCGGGGGTAAGAAAGCAGCCGATGCTGATGCCATTGATACGGCGCGGGGGATAATTCGGGGGCACTCCGATGATGATCGATTTCTTGCCTTCGCGAGCCAACTGATCCCAGATGGCGATGGCTTTGATGGACGCGGAATTGGCGAACCCGAGTTTGTCGTAGGAATAGTCGGTGCGATTGCGGAATCCATAAACGCCGAGGGATCCCGGGTCCTGACTGGTGCTCATGCACATCCATGCAGGAACGGTGATGGGAGGAACCACGCTTTCGAGGCGGCCGTACATGCCGGCGTCCATCAGACGGCGGAGGTTCACCAGGCGCTCATCGCCGAACACAATCTCAGGCGCGGCGCAATCCAGTCCGAGAACGCAGATTTTCATGTATTCAGAATAAAGAATTGCCTTCCATGGATTGGGGTACGGAGACACCAAGATAATTCAGAATCGTCGGCGCCAGGTCAATTATCTGCGCGTGATTGTGGCGCGCTAGGCTAAAAGCATGATTCGTAAAAAGAATACCGGGCACCGCCTCTGGGTCGACGATGTGATCCCCGCTCCAGCGGCGGATGTTGTCGTCGAGCAGTGTGTGAGAAAACCCGCCCAGCGCCGTGTGCCACGAAACGCGAAAGCCGGGATTAAAGTTCACCAAAAGATCCGGAGAATTCTCCACAAAAGCGCCGGAATAGATATCTTCCCGGCGTGAAACGCTGCGAATTGCCGCACGCTGAGTGGCTGGATCGGGCAGGTCTGCAAGCCCGGTCTGAATGGCGCGGCGCACGCGTTCCGCGTCGCTGCCTTCTTCCAGGATTCCAGCGCTCTCCCGGCCTTTGAAATTCAGATAAATTCCGCCGAGACCGACTGCGTAAGCGTAAGTTCTGGACCAGTCTATCGCAGCGAAGCCCTCCCCCAGATCCTCATTTGGCTTGCGATTGTCTTTCAACTTTAGTAAGCCGCTCTGCCACAACCAGGTGTTGGTGTGGAAGGCGCGGCGAAATGTTCCGAAGCCGTGATCGGAAAGCACGATTAGCAGGGTGTGCTCATCTACCTTGTCGAGAACGCACGAAAGCAGATCGTCACACTGCGCGTAGTGTTCCTCGATTCGTGGAGCGAACTCGGGAGCGAGATCGCGATCGAAACAGGGGTGTGACGGATCGCGGAAACGCCACAGCATGTGCTGTACCCGGTCAGGGGTATCAAACAGCATGAAGAAAAATCCTTCGGTAAAGCGATCCAATTCGAACTGCATCATGCGCTGCCGCTCGCGCAACACTAATTCGCATTGCTGCAAGTAGGCGGATTCGTCCAAGCGTCCATTGTTGAGGCCGTTGTGCTCTTCCGCCATGCCCAAGGTCGAGAAAAGTCCGATTTTCTCAGACAGTTCTTTGGCATAGGTTGTCGGGAACGACACCGGGAATATCGGGGCAGCGGGGTCAAAATTTACCGCCGAGACATAAAACTCCAAATGCGGCTCAAGCTGGCGCACATAAAATCGCGCGATGCCGCTGGCCGATTGCAGCCTGGAGAACTTGAATTTGAACCGGATCCATTCACTCCAAGCCCTTTCCCTCACTTCGATCGTAGCGGGATCGCCGCCGGGTTGAATTACCAGTGTGCGTGCTGGCTTGGCGACGCGGAGACGTATCTCGGAATAGGTATCCGAGGGAGGGGATTGCCTGGTATCGCGAGGGCCGAGCACGCGCGTGGTTAGATCCATGCCTGAATCAAGGTAAATAAGTTGCTCATTTTCTTGCGCGCTAGCTGCTCTATCCTGGGTGTAGAACGTGCCTTTGCTCTGGCTGCCACGCATATCAGGAACACCGACGCCGGAAAGCATCCTCCCGTGCAGAGTCTCGGGCGGGAAGGTGCACGGACATCGCAAAACAGTACTGGCAACACCGGCCTTCATAAGAGGTTCCCACAGGGGGATGCCCTTTCGCCGATTTACCACTCTGGTTTGAGCCAGAATATTTTTCGGAGGCGCAAAGTGGCTCAAAGCGATATCGGGCTGGTAGGTTTCAGGATTGCGACTGATGAAATCGAAAATTCCGTGTCCGCCTGGATTGGTTCCGGTGACAAATGATGACCACGCCACAGGAGTCTGCGCCGGAGAAGTGGTTTTTAGACGCGCATAGCTGCCGGCCTGACGAATCTTTGCCAGATTCGGGAGTTCTCCGAGCCCCAACATGGTTTCCACAATGCTGGGCTCGAGTCCGTCCAAACCGATGACGATTACTTTTTTTGGCAAGAAAGACCTGGACTACGGAGTTTCCTTGGGAGCATTCTTCGAGACTTCGACGCCAGCGGATTTGGCGGGACGAAAAATTCTGACAATGCGGAAAGACATGGCGACTACCTTGTTCCAAAAAATCAGCAAGAGGCCGAGCAGACTAGCCAGACCTGAAGTTACGGTCATTACCTGGTCGGGTCCGCCATACAGAGCTAATAGTTCAACTCGCATCGACTCTCCTCACCGACATTGTCATGCTCACCAATTCGCATGGGTAATTCTACAGTAGACTCATTGCGAAGGTGAGAATCAGGCTGGGGGGTTCCAGTTTCCTTCGGATGGCGCGCAGATCCGCTTCCGGATGTCGCGTCTTCCGCCTTCGCTAACAGCTAAAGATGGGGCAGCCCCAGTTGTTTTGGGTATGCCCGCCAGAAAAAAACTTGGGGCGAATCTGCAGTGACCAGAGATCGCCCCAATGGGGTTTTACAAACGAACTAGCGAACTGGCTGCGGCTGCTGGTGGTGGAGTGCTGCTTCTCCAGCGTTCGGTGTCCGGAAGCTGAAGATGTGGCTCTCCACTTCTGAACCTGCGGCCTGACCAGTTTCAACCTGAAAGAAGTACGTCGTGCCCGGCTTGAGATTTTTTAGCTGAACTCGATGAGTTAGACCACCGACGCCCCAGGGCGCTTCAGCTAACTGACTGAGGTTTCCCATGTCGGTGCCGTAGGTCACACGAGTACTGCCTTTGATATTCGTGGACCAGGCGATCTGCGCGTGATTGCCGTCCGCTTCTTCAATCACAGGACCATTAGTGATTTTTACCTTTCCACCTTCCACATCACCAGCCTGCCGATCATTTTCGACCAGCTGAGCATTCTGGTTGTGCACGGGGTGGGCGCCAGGAGCAGTGGTCTTGAAACTGCGCACGCCCGCGCTTTCGGCCTCGCCTCGGTTGCCATGGCGCTGGGACGATTCGACCTGGAAGTAATAAGTGGTGTTGGGCTTTAAGTTGGCGATCCGAACCCGGTGGGTTTTGGAGCCATTATCAGGCGCCTCTGCCGAATGAGTGAGATTGTTCTTCTCGGTCCCGTACCAGACCTGAGAGCTGGAAGGCACATCGGTAGACCAGGCAATTACGGCCGCGTTGCTGGTCGCTTCTTCAATTACGGGGCCGTTGGTGATACGGATATCTTGTCCTGCCTGGGGTGCAGGCGCGGCCACCGCATAGGCCACCGCCACCGTCAAAACCATCGTGAGCAAAAGCAATCCATTCCTGTGCAGCATGTGATGCCTCCTGAAATTAAGAAGGTGCGCGCGATTTGTAATTAGAAAAAATGTGAGTGGATGGCAACAATACGGGCGCGGCAGTAGTTTGATTTAGGCTTTCCTGTACCGAGGGAGCGCCCTCGAGCCAGAGTGTTGGGAGTGACGGTAAATCAATCACTTACGTGTGCGAATGGCTGTTGCTTCCATCAGCAGGCTGCGTCAGGACGTCCGTGCCAGTACATATTCCAGCCCAAATATCGTGTGGTGGCCTCATACACGGCAGGCGCAACCGTAGACAGGTTGGCAGCGACGTGGTGTTCGAAACCGTTCTCGCAGATGAAATGGAGCAGCTTCTGCATATGGGGAATTTCAACCACGCCCGCGCCGCCAAATGTGTTCAGCGGATCGTCGGTGAACTTGCCCTGGCCGATGTAACCTCGCATCCGGCCGGCTGTGTCATCAGTCGAGAAGCGGGCAAAGCTCATCTTCTCCGGCTTGATCAGACCCACGCAGGTACCAAAAGTGTTTTCTTTTCCCACGGTGCCGGCGATGATTTCCTGGAAATCCATTTTCACGGAACGGAAGAAGTGCTTGGGAAGATTCGAGCAGTGGAAGCACACCGCCTTATCCGGATCAGCTCCGTAGTTGTTATTCCAGTCGAGAAGAGCAGAGGGAGATTGCGAAGCCAAGCGTAGAGCGTGCATCCCGAGAACGCCGCAGATATCCACTTCGCAAGCACTCGACAACAGGCTGTCGCTCATCATGCTCATGACCGTGCATGGGACGACGCCGAGATTTTCCTCGATGGAAGTCCAGCACTGCACGGCGCTGATGCTGACTTCGGTTGCAGCCATCCACTGGTCAACTACAGCGCCCAGCTTTGCCATTTTCAGCAGCGCCACATCAGGAACATTGCTGGAATCCACATACTTCTGGATGGCGGCGAGTTTGGCTTGGGCCAGGTCGTCGTTATCTTTCATTCTCTCGATTCTTCCCAGGACCTCGGAAAGGTCGAGGGTCTCAATTGATATCCCCCGCGACTCCAGAATCTTTTCGCTGTAACGCACGGTGTTGAAGGCGGCAGGACGGGCCCCGATTGCGCCAACCCGCAGATTGCGGAAGCCGTTCACCACCCGACAGACGGCGGAAAACCACTCAAGATCGTGGGCGAACTCCGGCGAATCAGGACTCTCGGTGTGCAGCGTGGTAATCGAGTAAGGGATGCCGTACTGCATGAGGTTGTTGCAGGCTGACATTTTTCCGCAGAAGCTGTCGCGGCGAAACGCGATGGTCATCTTCTTGGGATCATCGGGAGTGGCCTGGATCAAGACAGGAACATGGAGATCGGCGAATCGCAAGGCGTCGGCAATAGCGCGCTCTTCTCCGAAATTCGGCAGAGTGACAATAATGCCGTTAATCCGTTCACGGTTTTTCTTGAACAGCTCGGCACAGCGGCGGACTTCATCGCGAGTCTCCAAGGCGCCGTACTTGCTTTGCTCCGGAGTCAGCGCCACAACGTCGATGCCAGCGGCAGTGAGTACGCGCAGCATCTCTTCGCGTCCGCTCTTGGCCAGGTGATCAGGAAAGAAGCCACGATTGCCGACGATCAGGCCCATGGTCATTTTTTGATTTGACATAAAAACCCCAAGAAAACGAGCTGCCCTAGGATTGCCGAGCAGGCGCAAAGCGAACACAGTACACGATACCGAGCAGCAACAGCACCGCTCCCCACCACACGTTAGCGTGTAAATGGAACAACACGACGGGATTTGCGGGCGGATGGAATATCTCCCAGATTCCAGCGCCAACAATCAAGATCCCGTTGACGAACAGTGAAATACCGATAAAGAACCAGATCGGAATCTCGCGATCGTGCATGTGCACCAACCTTCTTTACCAGAAGATGATATTTAAAATCACGAAGACTACTCCTACAACCGCGGCCCAAAACAGTGGGCGCTGATAAATGGGAACCTCATCCTCGCGTGGAATCGCTGTCACCCCATATACCAAACCAGAGAGTTCAACGTCGGGCTTGGGCTTTGTCATGTAGCTGACCATCACCGTGACGACCACGCAGACAATCCAGGACCACAACGCGCGATACATATTTTCGGCCATGTCTCGAGCGTTTGGCGACAAGGCGACGTAGCGCAATGCACTAGGATCCAACTTCACCCATGCCCACATCCCGATCGAAGAAAGGGTACCAGCTAACAAGCCCCAGAAACCGCCAGGGCCGGTCGCACGTTTCCAGAGCATGCCGAGAATTACGGTGCCATATAGCGGAGCGATGAAGAAACTGAAGAGCGCCTGCACGTAATCCATGATGCTGAGGAACGACATGACCAGATAGGCTGTCCCTACGCTGATCAGAACTCCAACAATCGTACTCCATCGCCCCATGCTGACATAATGCGCGTCGGGAGCATTTTTATTCATCAAGGCGCGATAAATATCGTAAGTCCACACGGTGGTGAAGGCGCTGACGTTTCCCGCCATGCCGGACATGAAACCGGCAATGAGTGCGGTGATGCCCAAGCCAAGCAGGCCAGGACCGCAGTAGCGGGCGAGCATCAGCGGTAAAACTTCGTTATAACTATGCCCGCCACTCCCAACGGCTGCGGCTTCACCTGTCAACTTCACCGGCAGTACGGCCAGGGCCAGCAAACCGGGCAGAATTACAATAAACGGGACGAGCATCTTAAACGCGGCTCCGATGATGGGAGCCATTTTGGCCGAGCGCAGATCTTTGGCGGCCAACACCCGTTGCACTACCAGGAAGTCGGTAGTCCAGTAACCGCACGAAATTACAAATGCCAGGCCGAAGACGATACCTGTCCAGTGAATCCCCATGGGATTGTTGTTGAACGAACCCAGCGTAGACCACAAATGGGTGTACTCGGCAGAAGCGTTGCGGGCGATCTGCAACTTGAGGTTGCTCCATCCGCCGGCTTCAATTAACCCCAGGATGGGTATGAGCAGCGCGCCCGCCCAGATCAGAATGAATTGCAACACTTCGTTGAAGATGGCAGAGCGCAGACCTCCAAGCGCTACATATACCGCGACGGTGAGCGATGACACCCAGATGCTGAAGTTGATATCCCAGCCCAGCACCACCTTCATGACCAAGGCCATGGAATACATATTGATGCCGCTCATCAGCACGGTCATGAAAGCGAATGAAATGGCGGAGAGAGCACGGCTGGATTCACCAAAGCGCAGCTTGAGATAGCCGGGAACGGAATGCGTCCTGGAGATGTAGTAGAACGGCATCATGACGAGGGCAAGGAAGAGCATGGCGGGAATCGCGCCAATCCAATACCAGTGAGTAGCGAGGATTCCGTACTGGTAGGCGGCCGCCGCCCAGCCCATCAGCTCGAGCGAGCCCAGGTTGGCGGAGAGAAAGCTGAGGCCGGCAACCCAGGCGGTCATTTCCCGGCCGGCCATAAAGAAATCTTCACCAGTATTGGCGCGGCCCTTTAGGTAGAAACCAATGGCCAACACCAGCGCGAAATAAAATACGACAATAACTACGTCGACTGGAGACAAATGCACAAGCCTTGTCGGGACAGACAGAGCCATGGCCGGCATCATTTGTTTTCCTCTTATCTCCTCTTGAAAAGTTTGCCCGGTCGTTAATCGAAATCGACTTTCTCGAATCCAAGTCCCGTCAACAAGCTCATGATCGTAGAACGTGCGTTCTGCTGCGCGGTGCGCAGTATGCCATCCTGTAGCGCGGCTTCTTGCAACTGGTGCTCAGCTTCCTGACGCACACGGCTTTCAAGATCTGGATCCACTGGCACCAGCAGTCCAGTTTGTCGGGAGTATACGCGAGTCTTGTCGCTGTCCAGCCGAGTGCTGAAAAGCTGTGGTTGAGGGAGTCGCAGCCGAATATTTTTTCCCTGAATTGACACGTCGCCGGACTTTAGATTTCCGAAATCGATGCCAGCGACAGCCTCACCGTGGACCAGGAGCAGTATGCGATCCCCGGCCAAAAAGTTCGGTAAAAAAGGATTCTCGCGTTCGCCGGTCACAATTTTGTCCATTGTGTAGACAACTGTTTCCAAACGCTGAAGTCGTTGAATGCGGTTGACAACGGTCGGCTGGCTTAAACCGTAATGATCGCCTCTGCTCAGGAGAGCGGACCAGAACTGGCCCCATGGCCCTACACCCGAGTACTTGGAGATGATTGCAATGGCAACTGCACCCAGCAAGACTCCGGCGACTATGGTGGGGAGAAACCTCGAGCGCCTTATTGAGCTGACCTCCGAGGCAGGTTCTTCTGCCATATATTTCAAGTGCCCAACGCGGACGAGCGATCCTGCGAAAAAGACATTAGCACAGAGGGTCTCATTTTTCGGCTGGAAATAGTTGCCGTTCGGCGGTATCCGGCCTTATCGACAGAGAGTCTGGATTTCAGTCATTGTCTTCTTTGACGCGTCCGAGATCAGGAATGGGCCGAGACCCTTGGCAGTAAAAGACAGACTTGAAACCGGGTCGCCGGCGCGGTGAACAGTCTCCTGTGCCACATCGCACTGCCCGTGCTTAGCCAGTGACTTGGCGCGCGCTAGCTTGAGCCCCACATAAATCTGGCGGACGTTCGCTCCGCCTTCTTCGCGTGCGAAGAATCGATTCGCAAGCTGTTGCTCCGCTTGATCGAACTCTCCTGCCTCGCCTAGCAGTTGTACGAGGCGAAACACCAATGCGGCAGGGGCAGATTTCAGTTTTGGAAAACTCTGGAGAACGCGAGCCCTTTCCCCGGGCGGCTTGCCGGCTTTCTCCATGGCCTCTTCCAGCCCTAGATAAAGATCGACGTTATCCGGATCGTACCTCATTCCCTCGCGAAATAGCTCAATGGCGCGGTCCGGAGATTCCGAGGATTGCAACACGGCATATCCCATGTTGCGGTGCAGGGTGGGAATCGATGGTTTTATTCGGCGGGCCGTCTCCCACCCTTGTAGCGCCGGCCCAGTCATTGCTCCCGAAAGGTAGAGGGAGCCTAGCAGGAAATGAGCAGTGGCATCATTGGGATCAATTTCGAGCGCACGATGCAACACTGCGAAAGATTCAGGCCGGTTGGGAAAGACGTAGTTCGTAGGCATGCTGGACGCAGCAGAGAAATCGGCGTGTCCATCCTGGCCCAAGGCATAGCGACAAAAACCACGGTAATAAGCGATCAGAGGATATGAATTCGGATGGAGCACACCAGGTTCCCCGACCACAGCCGGGCCGGACGGATACTGCCGCGAGAGCGCATCGAGCGCATCCTCATAAAGTCCGAAGCGCATGTATTCCGTAGCAATTTCAAGAATGCGCTCAGGATCCGCAGCAAGGTGGGCAAGGAGGCTCGGATCGCTCTGGCCTAAACGCATAGCTTCATAACGAAGAAAAGAGCTCGTCGGATCCTGCTGCTTCCAAAATTCCAAGCGCTTGATCGCTTCTGGTTGATGCCGTAGAGCTCGCAATAGCGCAATCTCGATAGCCCCCCCGCGAGTAAGGTCTGGCCGGTTGTTGACAGCCTGCTGGATCATTTTCAGCGCTCGCTCGCGAACACCAGCGCGCGCTTCCACTGCGGCCAGCATCATCATGGCAGGCGCATGATAGGTTTCAGACTGCTGGGCGAACTCCCATTGGCTTCGTGCACCCCGCTGGTCTCCGTTGGCCGCAAGCGCCAGTCCCAGGTAATAAGCGGTTTCATGGTCGCTGTTGACCCAGGCGAGGGCCTTGGAAAGATGCTGCGCCGCGGCAGCGAATTGTTTGAGAATCACTTCTAGCCGTCCTGCCGCCCGGTTCAAAGCGATACTGTCCGGAAAACGAGCGAGTCCGCGCTGGCAGGTGGCGAGCGCAACCGGCAACTCTCCGTTACTTTCCTGGTCAGTGCCGAGGGCCAGAAAGTCGTCGGCGCCAGGATTTGGCTCTGCAGGATATTCGTGCGCCGGTTGCTTGCCGGTCTGGACTTTGTCGCGACTGACGAAGTCGTACTTCCCTTCCGTTTGTCGGAGAAGTACTTCGCCGACTTCATTCCGTAGTTCGACGGTGTAAGTCGCATCTGCGGGCAGTCCGGGGAAAGTTTTCCGAAATGTTTTCTGAGGAGAGAGCGACTCGCGCACCGAGGCAAAGGTTCGGGCGGCGTTCATCACATTTATGACCGCATTCGGCAGTTCACGCGTCACATTAAGGATGACTTCGATAGAAGCGCGGTCAGCACCTGCTGCTTCACGGGTGAGGTTGAGCACTGCGTCGGGATTTGCCCGTGAGACGCCGCCCAGTTCGCGGATCGGAATCCAATATTCGATGAAAGCGCGAGTCTCCTGCGGCTCCAGGAAACCGTAAGTCTCCTGATCGCGGAATAAGCCTGCCTGGATTTCCACGTACGCGCTGTTGTTGTCGGAGAGAGCGGTACGCCAATCCAGGCCATCTTCGTCGCTGCTCCAGGACCAGATTTTTTTGGCAGGAAGATCCAACGGCGAAGAGTAGTGCACCACGCCAGAACGTGTGTGCGGATGATAGACCGCCATATACGGTTCCCGACTGCCGTAACTGAAGCGCGAGACAGGACCGTATTTTTGATTGCCCACAATGCTCTGGTCGACTCCCGCGACGTTCACCGGCCACGTGTCTATGTCCGCAAATCCGTGGGCGGCGGTAAATTCCATAGGATAAAGGATTCGACTGTCGTCCCAGACTTCGACGCCCGCATTGGTCCACCAATAGAAACGATGACGCGTGTCGCTGCGGTTATAGAGTGTGGTCTTTTGTTCGAGGTAATCACGTCCGGGACGCAATGTGAGTTGGACGCGCCATTGCATGCCATAGGCACGGTCGATATTGCCAATCCATAGCGAAGCTCCACCATCGGCTTCGCGTGTCATAGCGAAATCGACAGGAGAAACCGTCATCCAATTGTGAGAGACCGGAAAGTTGAATTCAACTCCCAGCGCCGCCCACATGCCACGATAAGCTATGCGGGCAAACTTTATGGTGGGATTGGCATAAAACATCGAGGCGCCATTGATCTTGTCGATACAGGTGTAGAGGTGGCCTCCAAGATCAGGCAGAACGGTGCATTTCAAGTATTCGTTTTCCAGATTGAGAGTTCGCCATTTTCGCGGAACACGACGGTCAACCAGATTGTGGCGCAGCGTGTACGGATAGTTAAACCTGCCGGAAGTGGTAAACAGGTCAAAGGGAGGATTCGGATCGGGCAATCCCTCTTCGGATGTTGGAATGATTTTCGAATCCTCCCAGAACCGCACCGGCTGCACCGGCGCCGCCAACAGCTCGTGGCTGGAAGCTGTAAGCGCGAGGACTGCAAAACAGGCTATGAAAGCGGCTTTTCGTCCCTTCATCGCCATTTGCCTTGGCCCTCGACGATGGTGATGTAACGGTCGATGGGCAGTTCGGTGAAGCGTTCGACAGCGCCTCCGGGCTGTGGCCATTTTATTTCCATCCAGTCGATCTTCGTTCGTTTCCCAATGCCCAGCACTATACGGGGATCATGCGAGGATAAGTAACTTCCTCCTCCCACCTTCGTCCTGCTTCTTTTTAAATCTCCCGCCTGGTAAGCGACTCGAGCACCGATGGCGTCGGGATTCGACTTCTTACCAATGAGGAGGAGGCCAAGCCAATGATTTCCGATCGATGCGGTGTTCTTCATCAGCAGCGGCCCGCCGTTATTGACGGAGATCAGGACGTCGACCGCTCCATCGTTATCGAAATCACCGAGCGCTAATCCCCGCGCGGACATCGGCCTGGAAAACAGAGGACCGCTTTGGGCGCTGACGTTTTCGAACGATTTCCCAGTGTTATGAAACAACAGGAGCGGCTCTGCGTAGGTGACCTCGCCATGCAGAGACTCGATGAGATCATCCGGATTGCCGTTGGCGAGGAACAGATCGAGATTACCATCGTTGTCATAATCGAAAAACTTCAAACCCCATCCGCTCATGAATTTGGTAGCTTTGCCGATGCCCGTGGGGAGCGCCAAGTCGTCGAATGTTTCATCATGGTTGTTTTTATAGATGGCGAACATTTCGCGGTCGAGGTTCGACACGAACAGGTCCATCCATCCATCATCATTGAAATCGGCAGAGTCCACGCCCATGCCGGATCGCGCCCGGCCGACATCACTGTAACCAACGCCGGCAGTCGTGGCGATCTCATCGAATTTCCCCTTCCCACGATTGACGAAGAGAAAATTTGCCACCGTGTCGTTGCTTACCCACAGGTCAATCAGTCCATCGTTGTTGATATCGGTCGCGACGACGCCCCATACCTTGCCGAGGTGACTCGAAATGCCGGACTCCTTGCTGACGTCGGTAAATGTGGCATCACCATTGTTGTGAAAGAGCCAGCTGGGCATCGGTGAATAAACCTTGGGAATGCAATAGTGAAGGCGGCCATCCTCGTGGATTCCGCAAGGTTTGTTGAGTTCCTTGCTGAAATCCACGAAGCGGCCGACGAATAGGTCGAGGCGGCCATCATTGTCGTAGTCGAACCAGACGGCGCTGGAAGCCCAGCCGGGAGCGGCCACCCCGGCTTTTTCCGTTACATCAGAGAACGTACCATCTCCGTTATTGTGAAACAAAATGCTTCGACCATACTGAGTAACGTAAAGATCGCAAAATCCGTCGCCGTCATAATCCCCCACCGCGACGCCCTGGCCAAAGCCGCCCGCCGCCACCCCGGCTTTTTCCGTTACGTCGGTGAACGTTCCGTCGCGATTGTTCTTATACAGTGCGTTGCGCAAAGGCGTGTTGGGAGTGAAAAAATCGCATTTCCCGCTGTTCACCAGGTAAATGTCCATCCAGCCGTCGTTGTCGTAGTCGAGAAATGCGCAGCCCGCACCTGAGGTTTCCGGAAGGTACTTTTCGGGGGACTTCCCGTTCGAATGAACCCATCGGATTCCATTCTTTCCGGGAGGAATTTCCTGGAAGGGAAATTGCGGCACCTCCGGCAACGCAAATGCCGGCCATCGCGGCACGAGCAACGCTCCTGCCAATATCCTGGAGACGAAATCGCGCCGTGTTAATTGCGGTACACGAATCGCACTGGGCATTTTCATTCAGTCCACGCCGAGCATACCCTCAGATTTTTAAGGGTTAGCACCGAATCAAATAAGGACAAAACTATTTTGGCCTCTCAGGGGCTGGCGCAGTCGGCGCCTCAGAATTGAGACTCCGGTGAATAGCAAATTCCTTTTCTGCTTCTGCCTTGTGACCGGATCGCTCCAAGGCCGTAGCAAGGGCGTGATGGACGGCGGGATTTCCGGGGGTGAGGCGCTCCGCCGCACGCAAGGACGGAATTGCCTCTTCGTATCTTTTGACAGTGACAAGACAAAGTCCCCAACCCAGGTAGGCTTCCGCGAAATTGGGGTCGAGCTTTGCGGCCTGCGAAAATCGGGAGATAGCCTCATCCCATTTCTCGTCACGCCGGGCAAGTTCTCCCAAGATGTACTGGGCGCCAGCATTGCTTGGGTCAATCTGGATTTCCTTTAGGAATTCCTGCTTAGCGCGTTCCATGGCGTCCGGCCCGGTATCTGGTCGCGAGAGCAACAACCTGCCGAGCAAAAAGTGAATGCCGCGTGCATTGGGTTCCTTTTTGATCATGCCTTCATATTCGAGCTGAGCGGGTTCCCACTTCCCTTGCATTTCGAGGGCTTCAGCATTCAGCTTATGAGCTGCGAGTGATTGCGGGGCCGAGCGGCCAAGTTCCTGAGCCGTTCGTGTCGATAAATCGGAGTAGGCGTGGACAATGATGAAGAGTACGTCGGGGTCCTGGGAAAACTGTTTATTCAGCAACCGGATAAAGTCTAGAGTGGAATCGCGATCGTCCACTGCCAATGAACAGCGAACCCCAGCTACGCCGGCCTGTTTTCGGGTTGCCGCAGGGACTTGGCCCGACATCGCACGCTTGAGGCCAGAAATACCTTCCCCGCAGTGCCCTTGCTCTGCCAAGCGGAGCGCTCTCTCCGGCGATAACCCAGGCTTGGGCGCAGCGACTTTCGCTTGCTGAGCCAGAATGGCTGGCTCGGACCACAAACACCCCATTAATAAAGCAATAACCGCGGCTTCACCCGAGTATCTACACATCTTGTATTGGGCGATTCTTCTTTCGAAGGTGCCTCTCTGAAAAATTACGCCAAAGAAAAATGAGGCAGGCGAGGTGTTCGCCTGCCTCATTATACGTGCCTTGTGTTCAGAAGTAGAGCTTCAGCGCCAGCTGTATGTTCCTTGGGGGCTGGGCAGTTGTAATCTGCCCCATCGTGGTTCCCAGGGACATGTTTGGGGCGTCGAGCTGGACGTGGTTGAAAGCATTGATGAAGTCGGTTCGGAACTGCAAACGAAACCGCTCCGATATCTGAAAGTTCTTATGCAAACTCAGGTCTATGTCGGCGTAATGCGGCGAGCGCAATGATCCGAGTTGCGGCGCGCAATTGCCGAAGGTGCCGACTGCCGGCGTGGTGAAGTTTCCATTGTTGGTGAACCACTGAATACCACCGGCTCCCTGGATCGGCATGTCTGAGGTAATCGTCGGGATGGAATTGCAGTCGGCCCGCGAGCCGCGAGAGAAGGTTCCGGACTGATCCGAGGCTCCATAAACGGGCAAGGGGAAACCCGTGCGGAAGGAGACGATGGGGCTGACCTGCCACCCGCCAATAACGGCATCCACGACCTTGTTCGTATTTTGGGCCAATGCTTTGCCATGCCCGAAGGGAAGGTCATAAATCGCGTAGGCTGACACGACGTGGGTGGCATCGTAGTAGCATGGCGCCCACTCCGCTCTCGAATCGTAGACATTCTGCCAGTATGCCGACGCGCTGAGGGCATTAACCCAGGCTCCGTAATAGCCGGTGCTGTCGGACATGCACTTGGAAAACGTGTAGGAGACTTGATACTGCAAATCGTGAGTCATCCGTTTCTGCAGTACGGCTTGCAAAGAGTTGTACTCCATCGTGCCGTTCGACCGTGTGCCTGAGACCGTAGCCCCCTGGCCGTTTTGAGCGGGGTTCCCTAAGACGGTATAGAGCGTTGGATTCTGGGCAAAGAATGGGCTAGGAGCGGTACACGGCGGGGTAGCGCAAGATGAATTTGGAAGCAGTACCCTCTGCGCGTAGTCGTACGGCACCATCAAGTGAGTACCCCTCTGTCCCACATATCCGACTTGAAAGGTCGTATCGTTCCAGAATTGGTGCTGAATGGTCAGGTTCCACTGATTGGCGATCGCAGGCTGCACGTCGGGATCCCATACCCGGAGGAAGACGCCCGCGTAGCAAGCATAGGCTGGCGCATCGCAGGATGCCGTCGCCGCCGAGCCCACAATACCGTCTGTGGTATTTGTGGCAGGCAGTGCTGTACCGTTGTAAAGGGCGTTGATTTCGCCCGGGGTAAAAGGTGGGTTCAAGGTCAAACGAAGGTTCGTACCGGTTCCTTCCAGATACGATGAGATTGTGTACGCGCCGCGGACCACCGTGTGCCCGCCAAGCATTGCGGGCGTCCACGCGAAACCAATGCGTGGCTGGAAGTCCCTACCCCCATAGAAACCCCGATAGAGTCCCCTGCTAGCTCCGTTCTTGCCGGCAAGGTCGATATTGCCGCTAGCGAAATTGTAATTCGCCTGGTTGTTGCCAGTTTCAACCCACGGGGTATGCGCATCGTAGCGTAGACCGAGATTCAAGGTTAAACGATCCGTAAGACGCCACGTGTCTTGAGCGTAGATACCGATAATGTTGCTGGACTGCTCCCAAGTCTTACCAGTGCTCACACCACGGCCATATTGAAAGGGGAGACCGAGGACGAAGTCCGCACCACCATCGCCGCTGCCGTTGCCAGAGCTACCGATGGCGTCGCTGGTGAACCGGCCGTCGAAATCCATAAGCCCAAGTTGACCATTGTTACCCGCATAGAATGTCTTGATGATCTGACGCCAGAATTGCCCGCCAAATTTAATGTTATGCCGTCCACGCGTCCAAGCTACTGAATCTTCGAACTGCCACACGTGGTCGTCGAAACTCGTTGTGCTCTCCTGGGTGCCCAGGTTCGAGAGGGCGGAGTTGGAGAAGTTGAGAGCCAGCAGTCCGTCAAGACCTGTAGGGTTGCCATTCCCGATTCCGAGCGTATTGCCGAATTGCCCGACGCTCGAATCCCAGCCAGTACCGCTGCCGAACGTAACATGGCTCCAGCCCATACGGAAATCATTCACAAGATTACTGCTGATCATTCGAGTCCAGTCGCCAACCGTGTTGTAAATTGGCGTACTCGAAAAGGAGTTGGACAACAGCACCTGTGAGTTCGTACCTGGATTATTCTGGTAAGCCCTGGTAAAGCGATAGTAAATGTTGTCCTTATCTGTGGCCTTGTAGTCTACCTTAAGATCGCCTTGGTCCACCTTAAGGGCCGATGCTTTAGTGTTGATAGCGTTTTGTTGTAGGCCTGTGCCAATGGCTGTCGGATAGAGCGGAGAAGCGAAGAGGTTGCTGGCTACCGGGCTGATCATTGCAGCTGGAATTATGTTGAACGGGAATGGGTTCAGGCTGCGATTCGCCGCGGCGGGTGAAGAAGGAGTGCACGGGGCACCAAAGGATGCGCACGGGTTATATAACTGACCCGGCCCAGTGCAGACTCCAGCAGAGTCAAAGCCGGCTGCACAGATAGCGCCAAAGTTCCCGTTGCGCTCAGCGGCGGTGAAGACGGTATTTGCAATCGACGAGCTTGGGATATTAAAGCGCTGGCCCTGGTAATCAGCAAAAAAGAAAAGTTTGTTCTTGATAATTGGTCCGCCGAAGGTAGCGCCATACATATTCCAGCGTAGTTTGTCCTTGGGGAGCGGGTCTGGCTGGTGAACTCTATTCGACCAGCTGTTCGCATTTAAAACGTCGTTGCGGAAAAACTCCCAAGCATCGCCGTGGTACTGGTTGGTTCCGGACTTGATGGTCGTGTTGACAATTCCCCCCTGGAAGTTTCCGAATTCCGCCGGTGCGTTGCTGGTAATCAGGTTGAACTCCTGGATGGCATCGGGGGCCGGCGTGTAACCAAGCAGGTTATCCGACACCTGGTTGTTATCCATGCCGTCGAGCAAGAAATTGTTCGCTTGCTCTCGGTTGCCATTGATCAACGGACGGCCGCTATAAAAATCGGTATTGTTGCCGCTGGTGAAGCTGGCCGGATTGGTTGTTACAGTCCCGGGCGCAAGTAGAGTCAGTTGCACGTAATTGCGTGAGGCGAGCGGGAGATTGTCGTTCGTTGCGGCATTGATAACAGTATCGAGCTGCGTGACGTCTGTTTCCAAGACGGGCGCTGTGCCGGTCACTTCTACCGTTTCGCTCACCTGCCCGACTTTCATTCCAACGTCGATACGGGCGATTTGATTCAACGTGAGGACAAATGGCGGTATCGAAGCCGAGGCGAACCCGGGCTTCTCGACTTTCACTTCATACGTGCCAACGGGGAGTTGCGCGACACGATAAAGACCAGAATCGTTGGTCACGGCGGTGTAAAGGAGACCGCGCTCCACGGACTTCGCGGTAACTGTGGCCCCGGGGACGGCTGCACCACTTGGGTCCGTGACCGTACCCGTGATCGAAGCGGTCACTTCCTGAGCGAAAGCGGAACTCGCTCCACACAACAGTAGAACCGGCGTCAGCGAAACAAGAACCAACGCCAGCGAAGCTACAAAGAATAGGGAGAAAAACTTGTCAAGACTGATCGCTCGTCGCATCACGGACCTCCAGGAAGCGCGTTAGGTACACCACGCCACAGTGGTGTGAATTTCAATGGGTCCATGCTATATAGCACATTGCATGTAACCGTCAAGACAAAAATAGAATGAGAACCTTTTTTTGCTGACTCAACGGGCGCGCTGCGTAGCCCCCTTACGTACCGAGCTTGGTCGACTCCTATGAAAAACGGAAGAGGACTACATTCAGATATTGGAAGGGGCCGTGATTCAATTTGCCTGTCATCTTTTTAATTCCAAAAACGGTATGAGCTCTATAGCACATCGTTGTATACTGCCGCCTCATTGAGAGTAGTTATGCCAGAAAACCGCGGAAACGGGACCCCCGCTTATAGGCGAATACAGGGCGCAATCCTGAAGCGCATTGAAACCGGACAGTTGAAAACCGGAGATGCGGTCGACTCCGAGCGAGAGTTGGCGAAGATCCATCACGTGAGCCTGATGACGGCGCGGCACGCGCTGGCTGCGCTCCAACAAGAAGGCATGGTCGAGAGACGCCGTGGCGCGGGCACTTTCGTGGCTCCTCCAAAAATTCACTTCAACAAGTTGGCGAGTTTTAGTGAGCAGATGGCCACTCGGAGTTTGCCGGTGCGCTCGAAGGTCCTCTCTTGCAACGTTATCAGCAAGGAACAGGATATTGCGGCGCGACTGTCGTTGCCCGCCGGCAGTCGGTTGATCAAAGTGGAGCGACTCAGACAAGGAGCAGACGAACCGTTCTGTTTGGAGACTTGCTATTTGTCAGCCACGGAGTTTGCCGGATTGACTCGCGCGCCTCTGGAACGCGGTTCACTGTTTTCGATTCTGAACCGCGATTACGGTCTTGAACTTGCTTATGCCGACGAAGAGATTGACGCTACGGCTGCCGATCTGCGTACCGCGCAACTTCTGGGCATCGCACGGGGCCTCCCCCTAATCAGGATCCGACAGGTAATTTATTCCACCAAAGGTAAGCCTGCCATTTACGGCCTGGGCCTGTACCGCTCGGATCGTCATACTCTGCTGATCCGTCGATTCAGGTAAAAACAAACTTTCGCCCTCATTGGAATTTACTTAGCATCTGCTGGAACAGTCTGTTCAGCATGTCTTTCTTTTAGGTGCACACGACCTCCGATCCGGAGTGCAGGAATAACGAACTCTGTAAATCCATTATGCTGTACTGCTGTGAGCGATTCGCAGCAGCCACGCTCAGGAGTTTCGTAGCGGATCGAGCGAAATGATCCTTTCAGCCTCACCTGGACTCGGAGCGGATCTTCGGCATAATTGACGAGCTCCAGCATAGTCACGCCGTCGTGCGGTTCGAGATACGGAATAGCGACCGTGGTCAAGGCATTCCAAAGACTTATCAATACTTTTTGTTTATCCATGAGTCGACGAATGTCCTGAGCAAAAGTTTCTGGATCCGGAACCGGTTCCGAGAGCTCAATGACGCGGCCTTTCCCTACAGCGAAGGCGACCCAACGGTCTCCACTCTGGACGCGACGGCCGGATTGCCACGGATAAGGGCCAGGCAAGTCTACAAGAATCGCTGTCCCACCTTGTGCCGCAAAATTTGTAATTGATTTGATGTTTTGCGATGGGGAGGCAAGGACAACCAACATATCAAACTCTTTGAGACGATCTGTGGGCAGGTCGGCGGTGCGCAGAATGCGGAAGGGAATATTGTGGCGAGCAAGCAAATTAATGGGCTCGTAGGATTTTTTGTAGTCGCCAGCCAGTACGCCGACGTTGCCTGCAGGCTCAACGGGTTCCTTGCTGCGTGAATAGAATTCAAGGTAATCTTGCATCTGCTTCCAGAGGTGCATCCCGCCGGCATCGTTCTGCGCCAAGGCTTTCTGCAAATTGTCGTGCAGACTCAAAACCAAATCAGCATGAAAGGCCGCCGCCTCCGCCACCGCTAGCAAGTAATCTTCAACGTGGGGACCCTGCACCTTTTGCAATGAATCAGTTAATTCCCATTCGAAGCTATAAAGAGGAACCTGGCGCGGGTGGAGCGCTTGCTCAATTCGCACCAGAGCAAGGTTGGTATCAAGCCAGGGCTGAGCGGTGGGGCTGGATACTTCCAGAACGCCATTTTTGTTCAGGACAAGCGTCCCTCGCATCTGCGGCTGTTTCCCCGGATGGAGAACCAGAAATGTCAGTTTCGGATAGAGAGACCGCAGAGTTTGCAGGGATGCGTCCACGTCGGTCTGCTCGGAAAGAGAAATCTTCAGCAGGACACCGGCAGCGATGTTCTTGCCGGCCTCCGCTGCCGCGGAAGCTTGCTGTGGCGTGGCCTCAAGGTACACGTGGTAGCCCTGCTTGTGAGCAGACTCTAATAAGAAGGGAGCGCCGTCATTCCAGGAGATTACGAGATCATTGAGACCCAGGATTTTTGCCGGAGGAACGTCGGGATACGTCCAACGAATAAACACTCTGCTCCAAGCAGACGTAGATGTGAGGACCCAAAGGAGAAGAAAAACTGTTTTTCTGGTGAACATAAGATTTCAACGCCGTCGCGGTGTCGTTCTCCTACATTCCACGTTGCAACAGGATTTGCGGGCCGCTGGACGCTGTTTCCGATTGTCCGCTCGGCGAAACCCAGATCGCTGCCGCGTCGGCTATGGTCTCTACTAGGGCCTTCCCCTTCCCCGGACCCAGCAGTAGCAACGTAGTCGAGAGCGCGTCCGAAGCAGTCGCGGTTTTTGCGATTACGCTGACGGCAAATTCGGTTCTCGAAGGAGTTGCTGTCTCAGGATCTACGATATGCCCGGCCGAGTTACTCCCTCGCGAACTTGGCG
>WNGK01001783.1_pt1 | contig 30258 bp, 28 predicted proteins | sample 5400601 | NCBI WGS metagenome assembly WNGK01 (sample SAMN13153376, study PRJNA577476) | soil metagenome | isolation source: 60 cm soil or saprolite under Garry oak tree replicate 1 | place: USA:California | collected 2016-06-15 | reverse complement strand
GCAGTGTGGTATAGTGAGCAGGTACAGACGGTCCGGCCATCAAAGACACCGATGGCAATCATCTCTATGAGAAACGATGCGAGATTCGATACAGATCAGACCAGCACAGCCAGTCGACGCTGAGGTAGCGGCGGTCCTGCTTTACTCAGCGTATATGCATACACACGTCACCTCTCCTCTGCCAGAAGCAGACGAGAGCGGGTTGATCGAGCGTTTAGAGCACTTCTTCCGCCAGGACGGCAATCGTTTTAGCTATCAAAACATCCAGCTCGCTGAGCAGAGCTCAGAGGTGGTCGGGTTGGTTTTGAGCTTTGGGGGTCGAGAGGAGGCACGGCTCAACGCCGCCGTTGGAAGCTGGCTCGAACGGGAGGCTCAGGACGATGAATGGTATGTCGATGCGCTCGCTGTGTTCAGCAATTGGGGCCGCAAGGGGATTGGCGCGTGCCTGCTGCAAAGTGCGGAGCGGCAGGCGCGCCAGCACCACTATCCTAAAATTGCTCTGCATGTCGCTGCCGGGAACAAAGAGGCCTTGGAGCTGTATGCGCATCTGCACTATGTTGTCACCCAGCAGACCTTCCTCTATCAACGTCCCTATGTACGCATGGTAAAAACAGTGGAAAACTGGGAACAGGGAAACGACGGAACGGAGAGTACGCAGAGGCGTTCTCCATGAATGTGGAGGTTCTGTGGCAAAAAATGAGGAAGAGGAACATGAGCAGCGGAAAAGAGGAGACACCTTCTGCTTCCTTCCCACTCACACGCACTTCGGCAGTGGACTCCGAATAAGCACCCAAGCCCAAACCGGTCCAGGCAAAAACCTGGTCTCCTTGCCTAAATCGTGTGACCTCTTTGCCGACTGCTTCAATTTCTCCGGCTAGCTCCTGTCCCAGGATCATGGGTTTTGGTCTGATGAGACCCACATATATTCGTAGGGGAAGCCTAAACGCGAGAGGGACTTTCAAACTGCGAAGCTCGCAATCCCCTGCTGTTACTGTTGTCGCATATATTCGTATCAGGACTTCATGGTCCTTGGGAGCAGGTTTTGCTACCTCTTGGAGCTGAAGCACATCCGGTGGTCCGAATTTTGTCAATACCATTGCTTTCATGTGCGGAGGGACGTCCCCGCTGCACTGGCCTGCTCCTTCCATCGTTGTGCGTTCACGCCCATCACGAGGAGCCACAGGGCCAGCAATAGTTCCGCTTCTTGTTGCTGCCCACTTGCACTGCTGCTGGCGTAATCCATCTGGTACCTCTTCACGGTGATAGGTCGGTTCAATAGAGCGCAGCTAGAAGTATTTTATCATGCAGCGCTACTGTAGGGGCATCCACGTGCTCGATAAATCGGCACTCTACCGGGTGCCCGTCCAGGGGCCCTGTATGAGATCGCACTTAAAGTATGACTGAGAGGTGTGGAGGAAGTATGACGGATTTGTTACGAAAAGGTGGAGATGGTAAATAAGGTGAAGGTTCGAATCAGACGTTAAGAAATCTTTACCGATTTGGTACGTTCTTAACCATATCTTAACTTTAGTCTCCACCGACATCGCTGTATGTCTAACTTAGCTTTGAGGAGGTCAAGATGTGTTCTCAAAAAGAACGCTATATTTAAAGAAAGACAAGGAGAAGTTGCAATGTCAGTCATTTCTCGCAATCGATGGCGAGTGAGCATTGGTCGCCCCGCACCCCCGGTAGAGACCGTAGTCGTGCCCAGGGTCAGACTATCCGTCCGAGTCCGTGCCCTCTTCAGCGCCTGCATCCTGTTGCTGGCCTGCATGGTACCGCTGAGCTTCGCGGCCGTCTCCCACGTGGCGGGAGCGGCCAGCAGCGTCGGACAGGCTGACGGCCATAGGGGCGACGTCATCGCCAACCTCTTCGAGTGGAACTGGAACTCGGTCGCCCACGAGTGCACCAGCGTCCTGGGGCCGGCAGGCTACGGTGGCGTCCAGGTCGCCCCGCCCCAGGATTCTCTCTCCCGGCAGGCCTCTGCGGGACCCCCCGTCCACCCCTGGTGGGAGGTCTACCAGCCGGTCGACTACAACCTGACCAGCCGGATGGGCAACGAGAACCAGTTCAAGTCAATGGTCGCCACCTGCCGCAGCGCCGGCGTCAAGGTGTACGTGGACGCAGTGATCAACCACATGACCGGCCAGGGTGACATCTCCTACGGCGGTGTCCAGTACTCCAAGTACGAATACCCCCTCGACTCCCCCCACATCTACACCTTCGCGGACTTCCACCACTACCCCGCCGACTGCCCAACGCCGGATGGGAACATCGACGACTTCAACAACTACCTCCAGGTCACAAAGTGCGAGTTGGTCTCGCTGGCGGACCTGCGTACCGAGTCGGAGAAGGTTCGCGACACCCTCGCGGCCTACCTCAACAAGCTGCTCAGCTACGGCGTCTCAGGTTTCCGCGTTGACGCCGCCAAGCACATCGGAGAGACCGACCTGGCAGCCATCGAGTCGAGGCTGCACCGCACTGTCGACGGCACTCGCCCCTACTTCGCGCTGGAGGTCCCGCCGGGTGGGCCCGGAAAGCTGGCTCCGCAGGCCTTCGAGGGCGAAGGCAGCCTGCTCGGCTTCGACTTCGCCGGCCAGATCGAGTCAGCCTTCAAGAGCTACACCCAGACCCCGATCCCGGGCGGCAACATCACCGATCTCCAGGTCTTTGGTGAGGCGTCCGGGTTGCTACCAAGCAACAAGGAGCTCGCGTTCGTGGAGAACCACGACAGCGAGCGCAACGGCTCCACTCTGAGCTACAAGGACGGCCCCACCAACACGATCGCAACCGAGTTCATGCTCGCCGAGGGCTACGGCACTCCAGAGGTTTACGCCAGCTTCGCGTGGACCAACAGCGACGACTCTCCGCCGGCTGACGCCAACGGCTTCGTCACCGACACCAACTGCAACAAGGGCTGGGTCTGCCAAGACCGTTTCACCGGTGTCGCCAACATGGTCGGCTGGCACAACTACGTCGGGGACGCCGCGATCGCCAACTGGGCCGACGACGGCGTCAACCTGATCGCCTTCAGCCGCGGCCACAGGGGCTGGATCGCCATCAACAACGCCACCAGCGCCAAGACCAGGACCTTCGATACGGGGCTAGCGCCTGGGACCTACTGCGACATCATCCACGGGAGTGTCAGTCATGGTTCCTGCTCCGGTCCGACCATCACGGTGGGCCCCGGTGGGATGGCCTCCGTGACCGTCGCGGCCAAGGACTCGGTCGCCCTCGACGGCGCCGCCCGGCTGCGTTAGGAGAACTGACGCTTATCGACCCCAGTCCCAGGCAAGACCGCAGGAGCGGCGCCTGACAGAGGATCTCGGGCCGGGCATCCGCGCCTCGCGGAGCCCGGCCTCTGATCAGGTTTTACACCGAAATGTGAGCACGTGACGCGAAGCGTGAGCACTGGCGTGAACGTGCCTGGGCAAACTGCTCCACATCTGGTATACTTTTCCTGAGCGATGTAAATTGCGTCCTTCGTCTCAGACTGACTGAACGTTAGAACGCCCCCTATGCCGCTCTTGCAGAAGGGATGCTGATGGTCGCACCGGCTGTCGAAGGCAGTGATCTGTTCAAAAAGGGAAATGTCGTCATCACGGTGGAACAGAACAGCTCCTCCCAACAAAGCGCTGGAGTTGATAGCAGAGAACGGTAGTTTTTATAATTGTATGCCTACGCCAATTCTCGCCACGAAACTGTATCTCCCTCGGCTTCGACCGAACGTGGTCAGCCGCCCTCGCCTGCTCGAGCGGCTCAACGAGGGTCTGCACCGCAACCTGACCCTCATCTCTGCACCTGCTGGCTTTGGGAAAACCACGCTGGTCAGTGCATGGGTCGAGGGAATCGAGCGACCGAGGGCCCGTACCGCCTGGCTGTCGCTGGACGAAGGGGAGAACGACCCCGCACGCTTTCTGGCTTACCTGGTCGCTGCTTTACAGACGATTGCGGCGCATATTGGGGAAGGGGTGTTGGGTATGCTCCAATCAAGTCAGCCACCGCCACCCGAAGCGATGCTGACGGCCCTGCTCAATGAGATCACCACGCTCCCGGACAATTTCGTCCTCGTCCTTGACGACTACCACGTGATTGATGCCAAAGCGGTTGACCAGGCCCTCACGTATCTCGTCGAGCACCTGCCGCCGCAGATGCACCTGGTCATTGCCACCCGCGAAGATCCACAGTTACCCCTGGCCCGGTTACGCGCCCGGGGCCACTTGACCGAACTGCGCGCCGCCGACTTGCGTTTTACCGCCTCCGAAGCCGCCGAATTTCTCACCCAGGTGATGGGTCTCAGCCTCTCGGCAGCAGACATCGCCGCACTGGAAGATCACACCGAAGGCTGGATTGCCGGCCTGCAATTAGCCGCGCTTTCCATGCAGGGCCACCAGGATGTTCCCGGGTTCATCCGGGCATTCGCGGGAGACCACCGCTACATCGTGGACTATCTGGTCGAAGAGGTCCTGCAGCGTCAGCCCGAACCTGTCCGCAGCTTCTTACTCCAGACCGCCATTCTCGACCGATTGAGTGGTCCGCTGTGCGATGCCGTCACCGGCCAGGAGGAGGGCAACGCGCGGTTGGAGGCCCTGGAGCGAGGCAACTTCTTTGTCGTTGCGCTGGATGACAAGCGCCACTGGTATCGCTATCACCACCTCTTTGCCGAAGTTCTCTCTGCGCATTTGATGGCGGAGCAGCCCGATCAGGTATCGACGCTGCATCAGCGCGCGAGCGAGTGGTACGAGCATCATGGTTCGGCGGCCGATGCGATCCGCCATGCGCTGGCCGCCCAGGATTTCGCGCGAACGGCGGACCTGGTCGAGCTGGCAGTGCCAGCCATGCGCCGGAGTAGACAGGAGGCCACGGTGCTTGGCTGGCTCAAGGCGCTCCCCGACGAGCTGGTCCACTGCAGGCCCGTACTCAGCGTTGACTATGCCGGGGCGTTACTGGCTAGCGGCCAGCTCGAGGGCGTCGAGGCTCGACTGCGGGACGCGGAACGGTGGCTGGACACGACGGCAGACAAGACTGAGCTTGCGCTCGCCCCAGCGGCGGAGATGGTCGTCGTGGACGAAGCGGAATTTCGCCGTCTCCCGGGTTCGATCGCCGTGTACCGTGCCGGACAGGCCCAGGCTCGGGGCGAGGTGGCCAACACCATGAAATACGCCCGGCAGGCGCTCGACCTGGTACCCGAGGACGATCATCTCCGGCGCGGATCGGCAGCGGGGCTCCTGGGACTCGCCTATTGGACGAGTGGGGATCTCGAGGCAGCGCACCGATCGTATACCGATTGCATGGTGAGGGTGCAGATGGCCGGACACATCTCTGACGCCATCGGTTGCTCTATCGCCCTGGCTGATATACGGATGGCGCAAGGTCGTCTGCGCGAGGCAATGAGCACCTATGAGCGGGGATTGCAGCTTGCGACAGAGCAGGGCGCGCATGTGCTGCGGGGAGCGGCAGACATGCATGTGGGAATGAGCGAGCTCTACCGTGAGCGTAACGATCTACATGCCGCCACGCAACACCTGCTGCGAAGCAAGGAACTGGGCGAGCTCGCTGGGTTACCGCAAAACCGGTATCGCTGGCGCGTCGCGATGGCTCGCATACGGGAGGCCCAGGGAGATCTGGACGGCGCGCTCGACCTGCTCGGTGAGGCAGAGCGCCTGTATGTGAGCGACTTTTTCCCCAATGTGCGTCCTGTAGCGACGTGGAAGACACGGGTGTGGGTCGCCCAGGGGAGGTTGGGTGAAGCCCTCGACTGGGTGCGTGAGCAGGGCCTCTCCGTTTCGGACGACCTGAGCTACCTGCGCGAGTTCGAGCACACCACCCTGGCCCGGGTGCTCCTGGCCTGGTACCAGAGCGACCGTGCCGATCGCTCCCTTCGTGAGGCAATGGGACTCCTGGAGCGCCTCCTGCAAGCGGCGGAAGAAGGGGAGAGGACGGGAAGCGTCATCGAAATCCTGGTATTGCAGGCACTTGCCCATCAGACGCAAGGTGATATCCCTGCTACTCTCATGCCGCTGCAACAGGCACTCTCGCTGGCTGAGCCGGAGGGCTACGTCCGCATCTTTGTGGACGAAGGCCCACCCATGGCGGTCCTGCTCGCAAAGCTCCACGAACGCTCGCGGAAACGACCCCGTGCCGCCTCGACGAACGTTCCCCTGGCCTACATTGAACGGCTCCTCGCACTGCTGCGCGGAGAACGGGTTCAGGAAGGCCCCTCCCCTGCTGCCACCTCCTCACCCTCTGCACCAACTCCTGCCCAGCCGCTGCTCGACCCGCTGACCGAGCGCGAATTGGAAGTCCTCCGCCTTATTGCGGCTGGCCTCTCCAATCGTGAGATTGCAGCCCGACTCGTCCTGGCACTGAGCACCGTCAAATCGTATGTCAATACCATCTACAGTAAGCTCCAGGTGGAGAGCCGCACCCAGGTGGTGGCACGCGCCAGAGCACTCCACCTGCTATCCGAGTAGCCACCTCCCATCCTTACCTGCATCCACCCCCCTCCTCACCAGCACAGAAAAACTTCCACCCCCCATTACCACCCTTTGATGGGTCCGAACCTCCCTCCTGTCCTGGTACACTTCCTACAACAACGATGAAGTGAGAAAAAGACATCGTTGGCAATGAGGAGAGATAGCATCACCTATGGGTGCATGGAGAAGAAAACGAGCATGCCACAGGAGTTCTACCAGATTACCGTCAAGGGCCACCTGAACCCGAACTGGGCCGACTGGTTCGATGGGTTGACCATCACGCTAGAAGACAACGGCGAGACGCTGTTAACCGGCCCGGTGGTCGATCAGGCCGCGTTGCATGGCTTGCTCAGAAAAGTGCGGGATTTAGGCCTGCCCTTACTCTCGGTAACCCGCGTCAGGCCCAGCCAGGCCGATGCGTAAGATGTCAAACGCTGAGTTGAGGCAAGCGGCTTAGGCAAGCGGCTTGGAAATGTTGCTGGACAGGAAAAGTGTCCTGTCAGCGTAAGAAAGAGGAGAATTGTTATGACACAGACCAATCCAAAGACCCCACGAGCAGACCAGTTTCAAGGAGACCGTGAAGCGTTTCCGGTCGCGAGTGGAGACACCATGAACTCACCCAAGCGTCCAAAGCGCATCGTCGGTGCAAGCCAGCGCAGGGCAGAAATCGTGATTGCGGCCCTTTTCGTGCTGACCGCGGCCACCAGTATCCCCGCGGCTTTCGTCCTGGATCCGATGCTGAACGCCCCCAACTATCTGGCCTGGATTTTTCCCAACAAGGCAGTAGTCGTATTGGATACCCTGCTGTGGTCGTTCAACAACATTGGGATTGTCTTCATCGCGGTGTTTGCGCTTCCCTTGCTCAGAAAACTCGATGAAGCCCTGGCGGTCGGGTACCTGGCTTCCCGCATCATCGAGGGCACCATCATGATGGTCGGCATCGTCGCTACCTTGCTTCTGATCCCGTTGAGCCAGGAGTTCCTCCAGGCTGGTGCGCCCCAGAACTCGTGGTTTCTGACTCTTGGCGACGTCCTCAAGCAGGCGAAATACCTTGGCCTGTCCGAAGTTTCTTCAGTGATGCTCGGGCTGGGTGGATCGCTCTTTACCTGGATGTTGTTCCGGTACCGACTCGTTCCACGGTTGATCTCTGTGGTTGGTTTGATCGGCTACGGCCTGGTGTTTCTCTATAGCATTGTCGGCTGGTTCGGTCTTATCGACCTTACACCGGGTGCCTCAGGGCCAGTGGGGGTCCTTGCCCTTCCCGTCGCCGTGTTCGAGATCATCCTGCTCCCCTTCTGGCTGTTGTTCAGGGGCTTCAAGACACCGGAAGCATCCGAGCATCCCGTCGCGGAGTGAACGCTACCGCACACCGACGGCGGCCCCTCTCCCGGCCGCCGGGTGCGGAGTGCCGACCTGGTTTGCCAGCTCGGAACTCCATGACCAATTCATCTACCACCCACCCGGCGCGGCCATCACCACCAAGTGCGAAGAGCCAGTTACCCCTGCGCAGTGGGACGGACAACAACCTCGTTCACATCAACCTCGGCCGGCTGCTCAATCGCGAATGTGGAGAAAGCTGAGGGGGAAGTGAGTGGCGATGAATATGAGCAGGTCGATTGCACATTCGAGCAGGGCGACCGCAAGGGATCGCCCGTCATCTGTCATCCCTTCGCTTCTCTGAGAGCAGGCGTCTTCGCGCGTGCTTTGGATCTGCGCTGGGCCCAGCGAGAGATCCTTCGCTGCGCTCAGGATGACAGCAGTGGCGGTATTGTCCCTTGTGGTCGCCCTCCGAAGGCCGCTTTTACGCTCTTACAAGCCACTTAGCCGTATCATAATCAGTAATCAGTCCATTGATCCAATGGCCCATTAGCGCTCCATGAATGGCCTCACGTTTCCGCACTCCTCCAGCAATGCCCACAGAGCGTTTCGCCTGCCGGAGTTGCTCCAGGCTGATGCCAATTACTCGTTCGTTGAGCGGCGTCACAACTGGTTTCCCTTGTTCATCAAAAAAGCGAAGACTGATGTCACCGACGGCCCCTGCTTTGCGGATGGTGGTAAGTTCTTCCTCCGAGAAAATATTCCCGCTGCTGGCGAGTAAGGCAGATGGTTCCAATGCCCCTATACCGACCAGCGCTAATGAGATACAATCGAACAGAGCGACTGCGTTGCGAACAAAGGGGTCCTCAAAGAAGATCGTTCGTGCATCGGGCGAACTGATCACACCCGGGGCTGGAAGGAAGACCGCCTCACCCTGTACCAACGAGGAAAGGCGCTGCGTCAGCTGCGTGGCATGCACTTTGGCAGTAGGATTCCCGATTCCTCCAAGGGTCTGTAGCACTTTCACACCTGAAGGACGGGGTAAGCGATGCATAGCATTCACCATTGCCAGTAAGGTAGCGCTCCACGAGGAAATGCCAATCACTTCTCCAGGCTCCAGAGTTGACTCCAGCCAGAAAGCGGCTGCCGCTCCTATCGCGTGAAGGAGCTGCTCCTCGTCCTCGTCTTCACCGCTGTCCACAACGATCGCCTCATTCAACGCGTATTTCTTCTCTAACTCTTCTTCCAGATCGGTATAGACGCTGTGAGGTGGACTCACGGTGATTCGAACGATTTGTTCCTGAAGCGCTCGCTTGAGAAGGCGAGATATGTTCGCCTGCGAGAGGTTGAGCTTCGTCGCTATTTCCGACTGGGAGAGTTCCTGCTCATAATACAAATGAGCTACTTTGGTCATGAGCCGCAGATCATCAATTTTTGCCATTTTTTTATTCTAAACTTTATTTCGAGTATGTAACATATATTCCTCAGTACCGAGCATCGTTTGCGTAAGCGCCTTTTGCCATCCAGCGTATAATCTCTCTCGCTCGGCCTCAGTCATAAGCGGATTGAAACGCGCGCGCGGGCCAGGAAGTCTGCTGATTTCCTCTTGCGATGACCATACGCCCACTGCTAACCCTGCTAGATATGCGGCGCCAAGAGCGGAGGCATCAGGGGAGGCACTACGCAACACAGGTCTTCCAAGTATATCAGACTGAAATTGCATCAACAAGTCATTCTGGCTGGCACCTCCGTCAGCAAACAACACACGTAATGGCGTCCCGATTTCCTCTTCTATGGTGTCGAACACATCGCAGACTTGATATCCTATCGCCTCCAGGGTAGCCCGCGCCAGGTGAGCAGGTGTCGATCCTTGCGTAAAGCCGGTCATCAACCCGCGGGCAGCTTCTATCCAGTGAGGCGCGCCCAATCCGACAAATGCCGGAACAAAATACAGTCCGCCGGAGTCCGTTACCGTTGCGGCAAGATCGGCAACATCACGCGCTGGATCAGCAAGGCCGAGAAACGTTCCCAACCATTGCACGGCCGCACCTGTCACAGGAATATTGCCTTCAAGTGCGTAGGTTACCTCATCCTCGCGTGCCCATGCAATGGTCGTAGCCAGGCCACCTTGGGAAGCGAGTGGCGTTTGTAGAGGAGTCATCAGCGACGATCCGGTACCATAGGTCGCTTTGACCACTCCAGGCCGGAAATCCGCCAGGCCAAACAAGGCCGCGTGAGAATCTCCGATCATGCTCGCGACCGGGATATCGGCTGGCAACGATGCCATCCTGGTCGTTTGACCGTGCAGGAAGCTTGATGGCCTGACAACTGGTAAGGCAGGGAGCGGTATGCCAAAGAGATCGAGGAGATCGTCATCCCAGCGTAACTGCCTGATATTAAAAAGCTGTGTCCTCGCCGCATTAGATATATCACACCCGTGTATCTTTCCGCCGGTAAGATTCCACAGCAGCCAGCTATCCACCGTTCCCAGGCACAACTCTCCTTGCTTCGCTCGTTGTTGTCCTGCTTCCACGTGATCGAGCAGCCAGCGCGCTTTCGTTGCCGAGAAGAGGGGATCAATCATCAACCCGGTTCGCTCGCGTATCAACGGTTCCATGCCGCGAGCCTTTAGCTCCTCGCAAGTGGAGGCGGTTCGCCTGCATTGCCATCCAATGCATGGGCCAAGCGGAGTTCCACTCTGTCGTTCCCACAGCATAATAGACTCGCGCTGATTCGAGATCGCCAGGGCAGCCAGTCGCTGTATTGCCTGACCTTCCAGGCACTTGTTGATGACAAACTGAACGCTCTGCCAGATTTCAAGAGCATCCTGTTCTATCCAGGCTGGACGAGGATATGACTGGTGTATCTGCTGTGATGCGCTGGAGACAACCGTCCCCGTTTCATCGATGAGCAATGCCTTTGTATTCGTTGTTCCCTGATCAATTGCCAGGATATATGCCTGACTCATAGAAGGGATCCCTTTTCTATCAGCTGCATCGCTGCGCTCTGAATTCCCTGCGCGTGTAAACCAAAATGCTCAAGGAGGAACTGAGCAGTGCCAGTTGGCGCAAAAACGCCAGGAATGCCCAGGATGCGCATCGGAACAGGATGGGTTGTCGCAACCACTTCTGCAACAGCTCCCCCCAATCCCCCGTAGATCGTGTGTTCCTCAATGGTAACAATACCCCTTGTCTCAAGGCACGCCTGTATGATCGCATCCGTGTCAAGAGGACGGATCGTTGCCATGTTCAGCACGCGAGCAGCAATTCCAACGTTCTCTAATAATACTGCCGCTTCGAGGGCGCGGGAAACCATTGTCCCGGTCGCAATCAGCGTAATATCGTTGCCATCTCGTAACGTGCTGGCCCGTCCGATTTCAAAGCGATAATCAGCTGGATGAACTATTGGCACAGGCATCCGACTAATGCGCAAGAAGACAGGCCCGTCTATGCGTGCAACAGCACGGACCGCCTGATCCGTCTCGAGCGGATCAGCAGGCACAATCACCGTCATGCCTGCAATAGCGCGCGTCCAGGCAAGATCTTCAATAGAATGGTGCGTTGGACCAAGTTCGCCATAGGCAAGCCCGCTACTCATTCCACACAATTTCACATTTGTATGCGAATAGGCCAGGTCGACTTTAATTTGCTCAAGCGCTCTTCCTGTCAGGAATGGTGCCGCTCCACTCACAAACGGTATTTTGTTGCCGTTAGCAAGACCAGCTGCGATACCGACCATATTCTGCTCGGCGATGCCTACATTGATCATCCGCCTTCCAAATTTGGTACCAAACGACTTCAATTTGCTCGAACCAATTGAGTCATTCACAACGACCACAATACGTGGATCACCACTCGCCACATCTTCAAGAGCGTTCGTATAGGCATCCCTGCAATCATACAATTGGTTCATAGTACAGCTCCGTTCAATTCTTGTAACGCACGTGTGAACTCCTCGCCTGTTGGCACCCGGTGATGCCATGCGACGTTATCACGCGTAAACGAGATGCCCTGTCCCTTATGCGTATGGGCAATGATGCATTTCGGACATCCAGGCCTGTTATTCATGCGGTCAAAAGCATCAAGCAACGCTGCGTAATCATGTCCGTCGACTTCATTGACGAACCAGCCGAACGCGCGCCATTTATCGGCCAGCGGTTCCAGATGCATACTGTTTTCCGTTGTATCACCCTGCTGCAGCCTATTGCGATCAACGATCACCGTCAGGTTATCAAGCTGATAGTGCGCGGCAGCCATCGCAGCCTCCCAATTGCTCCCTTCCTGTAACTCCCCATCGCCTGTAAGGACATAGGTTTGCCACTGCTCACCCTCTAGTCTGGCTGCAAGCGCAGCCCCAACGCCAATAGGGAGTCCGTGTCCGAGTGGTCCCGTATTTGCCTCAACTCCTGGCACTTTTGTGCGATTCGGGTGTCCATTTAAGCGTGAAAGTGGCTGCGCAAATGTTTCAAGCTCACTCATTGGAAAGAACCCTGCGTGAGCAAGCGTTGTATAGAGGGCACCAGCCGCGTGACCTTTACTGAGAATGAACCTGTCTCTGTCAGGTGCGTCAGGATGTTGTGGATTGATACGCAGAACCGCAAAGTAGAGCGTGACGAGAATATCAATCGCAGAAAAATCGCCGCCGATGTGGCCGATGCCAGCGTGATGGATCATAGCCAGATCGCGTTGGCGAATACTCGTTGCCAACTTGCTCAAAGCGCTCACTTGCTCTTCGTGCTGTGTGATCATTCCTTGTTTTCCTCCTTATTAAGCAAAATAGCATGAATGGAACGCTGTGCCTTCAGTGCATCTTGCTTTTCCTGGGCGGTGGTGAGCGCAGAGAGATCAACACGATCAAGAAGTTTTTCCATAGCTACGATCGCAGCAATACTGGTGCGTGCCGCCTCCACCGGGTCTTCGCGGAAGGGAAACTGGTCCAGCAGCAGTGGTTTGTTCCAGCCAATGCGCCTGACAGCGAGCAAGAATTCAAGTGTCTCAATCAGATGAACGGAACCAACAACAAGATCATCATCCCACTGTCGCCAATTGTCATTCAACTCAACGCTCACGAGCTTACCGCGCCGGGAAACCAGTTGAACGACTTCCGCCGGCGTCTCTTTCGCGTAGAGCGAATGCCCCAGGTCGACGACCAGTCCAACATTATCGACACCCATGTCCTCTATTGCCAGCAGCGTCCGCGCTGCACTGCTGAAAGTGATATGAGTACGCGGCTCTTTCGATTTGTACTCAATTGCAAACTGCATCGAGGGAGCAGATTCTGCAACAGCCTTCACGCCGCTTACGGCGTAATCCCAGAGCTGCATGTAATCTGCCTGAAAGGGATAATCGAAGCCGTCCTGGCCCGGCCAGAGCTTGACATAGTCAGCGTGTAGCGCATGAGCAACGTCAATAGCACGCCTGCCAAGATCAATCGCCTTTTGCCGGACCGCAGCCTCTGGATGAGTGAAACTTCCTTTGCGGAACTGGCGGTCATAAATGACGGGAGTGATCGCAGTAGCTCGCAGACCATTGCTCTCGAGCGCTTTTCGTACTTGCTCTACAGTAAGATCAGCCTCAGGGAAAGGATAGTTAATATCGAGAGCAGTCAGGTTTCCGACTTTCCCGGCAAGTTCAATTGCCTCGAGCGTACCAACGGGAGGACCATAGGCATCCGTCGCGTAACGATCAATAAACTGACCAAAGAGCCATATGCCCGCACCAAATTGAACGGGGTTTTGCATGTGTATACCTCCTGTGAATAAATATTCACTACTGAAATAATATTCAATCTAAGGAAAGTATACTGTGTAGAAATGGCTTTGTCAAGCCTGGGAAAACAAGGGTAGACATTTGGAGATAATACCTGTCATCCCTTCGCTTCTCTCAGGGCAGGCTCTGAGCGCGAGCTTTGGATCTGGCGAGACGGACGCCCAGATCCTGAGCGCAGCGAAGGATGACATGCAGGACGCCGCTGGAGGCCGCTCACGGGAAATCTTCTCTCCAAATGTCTAGCATTTACAGCCAACCCTTGACAAATTAATCTTCAGTAGATTATACTCTCCTCATTGAATATATTTTCATGCATGAATAAATATTCAATGTTGCACTCAGAAACCCATTCTCGTGGTGAGTACTCAATGGAGCAGAGCACTCATCTGAACGCAAAAAGTATCAGGAGGTAACATATATGACAAACGATGCGGGCAATTTTCAAGCCCCCACCTATCTTGCTCAGGTGGAACAATGGGGCCTTCAGGAAATTACGCTCCACTCGACGCGCCACTACGATAATCCCTTCACTGAAGTTCAGTTGCGGGGTCACTTCCGCTCGGGAGAACAGGAAGTCATCGCAGAGGGCTTCTACGATGGAAATCAGACGTGGAAAGTCCGTTTGATGCCGCAAATCCAGGGTCGCTGGACGTTTGACACCAGCTCCAATGATCCGGAACTCACTATGCAATCCGGGTGGTTTGACGTGGGCGCGCCCGGCCCTGACAATCACGGTCCCGTCACGGTCCAGGGCCAATACCACTTTGCTTATGCGGATGGCACTCCTTATTTTCCACTGGGAACCACCATCTACAACTGGCTGAACCGCGACGAGAAGCTCGAGCTCCGCACGCTGGCAACCCTTACCAACAGCCCGTTCAACAAGGTACGCTTCCTCATCTTCCCAAAGTACTATCTCTACAACACTGTTGAACCACCGCTGTACCCCTACCCCTTGATCGGTGAGCGCAAATTGAGCCCGGACCGCTTCTCGGGGGAGTTGTTCGCAAACAGCGTCCAATCTGTTGAGGAGGCTTTTGACCTGAGCCGCTTCAATCCGGCCTTCTTCGCTCATATTGAAGCGCGCCTGCGGGAGCTGCAAACGCTGAACATCGAGGTGGAACTGATCCTTTTCCACCCCTACGACAGCTGGGGGTTCTCCAACATGGGTGCGGCCCATGACGAGGCCTATTTGCAATACGTCGTCGCCCGTTTCGCCGCCTTCCGCAATGTCTGGTGGACGCTGGCGAACGAGTATGATTTGTTTGGACGATTCCTGGGAGACCGGATGAAAGAGGAAAAGAATTGGGACCATCTCTTCCAGTTGGTGCAGAAGCTTGATCCCTACCAGCACCTGCGCGGGATACACAACTGCTTCGACTGGTACGATCATTCCAGGCCCTGGGTTACGCACGTGGTCATCCAGCAAGGCAAGGAACTGTATCAGATGACGCTCGACGCCAGGAAAAAGTACGGCAAGCCGGTGATCGTCGAGGAGTACGGTTACGAGGGCAGCATTCCCTATGATTGGGGGAATCGGTCGGCGGGCGAGGTGGTGAATCGCCACTGGGAGGTTACCATGGCGGGCGGCTACGGTTCGCACGGGGAAACGTACGTCCGTCCCGGAAACATCCTCTGGTGGAGCGTTGGCGGCGAGCTCCTCGGAGACAGTCCTGCGCGGCTCGGCTTCCTACAAAAAATCATGGCCGAAGCCCCGTATCATGAGTTGGAACCGGCGCCAGAGGCGGTAAAATTCGGGATGGCGCTCGCCAAACACGGCTCGTATTACTTGTTCCGCTTCCCCATGATTGATTATTTCAACCGTCCAGAGATTAATATCGAAGGCGAGGGGCTGTTCCAGGTCGAATTGATCGATACGTGGCTCATGAAAACGTATCTTCTAGGTTACACGCATCCTGGAAAGCAAAGCTTCTTTCCGCACATCGGTCAAGGTCTGCTGCGCATCACCAGGGCCGACCAACTGTTGCCCAACGTCCCAACAGGAACTATTGCAGAATTGATCAGCGCATTTGGAGCACACGAGTAACCGTGTGTGAACCAGTCGTCTTGTAGTCGTCTCTCGTATTGAAAAGTTTATCGTCCTGAGTGTGGCATATCTCCAAGTAGTCTAAAAGGAGGCTTCAGACCTGACTTTATATCTGACTCCTTTTCTTTTCCTTGCGGCACTCCTCTGGGGAACTGGATAATCGCGCGAACAACACGCACGCCCCCTACACTTTGCGCACCGGTGAGAGCAGTAACCATATGCCTGCTAGCATCACGCCGAGCACTCCTATGAGTATGGTGAGCCGTAATCCAATCATTCCACCAAGTATACCAGCGAGCAGCGCCCCTGGCGGAGCAAGGCCTTGTGACAAAAACTGTATACTGGCATTCGTGCGGCCCAGCACGTTGGCCGGAACAAGGGACTGCCGCAGGCTCACCTCTGCGATGAGGTAGATGGATACCGATGCGTCGCCTATGAGCTGGCTGAGAAAGAGGAGAGACAACGCTAGAACGACGGACCCACCCGCCAGTGGAATGAGCAGACCGGTTGCACCGTACATGAACAACCCCATACCAACAGTCATGCCTGGACCGAAGCGCCGTACAACGCGCTCGGCCATCAATGCGCCCACGAGCGCACTCACACCGCCCGTTGCAACCAGGAAGCCCAGGAAGATGGGTGGCGCGCCTACCTGACGGATCACGTACAGCGCGTACAGCGCCCCGATAAAGTTCCCGAACAGGCTGAAAGTGCCCGCGCTTCCTGCCAGGGCGCGCAGCAGCGGATTCTTCAGTACCAGGCGCAAACCCTCGACGAGATCGGACCAGATGCTCTTTCTCTGCTCAATCGCTATTGGCGGTGGCTCCGGCATGTGTATGAGTCCCAGGCAGCAGGCAGAGAAGAGAAACGAGAGGGCATCGAAGAAGAGAGCAAATGCGGCGCTGATCAACTGCACCAGCGGACCAGCTACCGCGGGACCGCCAATCTCCGCAAGAGAATCGCTCATGGCGAGTTTACTATTGGCCTCAACAAGCGACTCTCGAGGAATGAGCGAGGGCAAAAACGCTGAGTGAGCCACATTGAAGAGGACGGTCAGCATCCCTGCGAGTGCGGCCACGACATAGAGTTGCCCTATGCCCAGCACCCCAAGCAGAGCCGCCAACGGAATCGTGCCCAGGACGAAAGCGCGTCCAAGGTCTGCAGCAATCAAGAGCGGCCGGCGGCGTACCCGGTCCACCCAGACACCTGCAAGTAAGCCGATCACCAGTACCGCTACCCCATCTAATGCTCCCAGGATACCCATCTGAGTCGGCGTGGCCGCAAGAACAAGCACTGCGGTAAGCGGCAGTGCAATGCCCGTAATTCCACTCCCAAAATTCGAGACCGTCTGCCCAAGCCACAGCTTGACAAAATCCGCGTTACTCCATAATCCAGGATTGTAGCGTCGCATCAATTTCTTCCGATCGTCTCTTGTGCCCCTTCCTCAACAAGACTCCCTGGCATGTCAGATCTAGCCTCCATCCCAGAGGTTCCGAAGAATTTGCTCAACGGTCTCCTCCGGTGTCTGTTCGGAAGTATCAATCCAGAGACCTACGCCCGCCATTGTTGTACGCAGCGCATGGTCAAGGTATGCTGCCCAGGTGTAACCCTGTGGACCCTTTAGTCGGTTGAGGTCCCGTTGCTGAGCCACCACATCGACGTGCGGAGCAAGAACCACCAGAGAGAATGGGAGGCCAGACAGCTCCTCTTGCAGGTGATGCCAGCGATCACCCATGATGATGTCATCGAGCACAACGGTAAAGCCTGCCTCGAAGAACGATCTGCCAAGCAGACACATATTCTTGAGACGCAAGCGAAGCTGCTGCGCCTCCTCTCCAGCAGGTTCGCCGGGTTGACTGACCCACGCTCCACCTGAGACAATCATCCTCTGCAACACATCAGCCTCGACGTGCACGCCTCGCTCAAAGCGCTGCGCGAGCACATGGGCAATGGTGGACTTTCCAGCAGCCATAATTCCAGTCACCACAATGAGAGTAGGCTGATAGTTCCTCAAAGAACGCGCCCTCTGAACTCCCGGCTGGTGCAGTTCTCGTTGTTGGCCCCCCTGGTTCATCCTCATTTCCTTCCTTCATCAGCATTACTACCATAGTAGTCGTTACTTTGGACTTGCCGCGTCACCATGCACTGGTGGCCGCTTCTGACGACCTTCGATCTCGTCCAACGCCTCATACAGCCAGCGTATATACGTCTTCTCAAATTCAATAGCAAAACGGACGACGAGACGAAAATATGGATCTTCCTCGCCTTCAACCGCGTAAGGGTTCGGGCGTCTGTCATTGTGCTGCACCGATCCTCGTGTTGGAAGAAAGAAAGCATTCTGGCGATACGCCAGCAGGCGCATCTCATGCGCGGCGATGCTCGCGCGCAAGTTCTGAGCCAGGTCAGCAGGCGTGGCGAAGCTGCCAAACAGCACCTTGAGGAGCAATTCATCACGCAGTTGAAAGACCTCAGGTGGTTGTGCCTGCCACTTGCGCAGCGCCTCGTAGCCTTGATCGGTAATGGAGTAGATTTTCCGATCCGGGCGTGCTTCCTGCTCTTCACGCTCCATCTCCACCCAGCCAAGCTCCTTCATCCGTCGCAATTCTTTATAAATCTGACTCTGTGCCGCTCCCCACATGGCAGAAAGTGTATGATCAAATAAACGCTTGATATCATAGCCGGACAATGGTCCCCAAAACGCCAGCAAGCCCAGAATACCATACGTGATCGGATAGGTCTCATGTTGTTCCATAAATGCTCCTCTTCTCGTTCCACGACCTGAATAGAATTGCTCTTGTCATAGAGCATACTATCAGAGTATACTATATTTAGCCATATAATACTAAGTCATATGACGCGAGAACATAGAGCTCTTTTATGAACAAAAGAGGAAAGGAAAATAGCGATGGGACAGATCAAGGCGAAAGCTGCGGCCATTCTCAATGCGCGTCCAGAAGACGCTTATACTACAATCGCTGATTACCGGCAGGGACACCCGAACATCCTCCCGAAGGAGAACTTGTATGATCTACAGGTCGAGCAGGGAGGCTACGGCGCAGGCACCATTATCCGCTTCAAGGCACGCTTCCTCGGAGTGGAACAGTCCCTTTACCGACGTGTGAGCGAGCCAGAACCAGGCAGAGTGCTGGTCGAGCAGGACATCGACTCAGTTCAAAATGAAAGCGTTACCTTTACAGTGACCCCTCTAGAGCAAGGACAGAAATCTCACGTCGAGATTTCCATGACTTTGAACCTCAGTCCCGGCCTCAAAGGTGTTGTCGAGCGCGTCGTCGTTCCAATCATCTTTCCACCGGTATTCCGCAAGGAGCTCAAGCTCCTTGAGGCCGTCGCACAAAAGAGAGGAACTCCTCTTATTACACCGAATCAGAGCCACTAGAAAAGGAAGTCTCAGAGAATCACCATCTGAGACTTCCCTTTAGCCATGTTTTTGTGGCGGAACAAAGGGGATAATGTTTGGTCCATCGCGCCACTTGACTCGTCCCTTGACCAGCTCGAAGTGCTGCTGCCACACCTGCTGCGAGACCGCGATCAACGAGCAGCCCCGCACGGCCTCTGGAGCCTGTACCGCCTGCAGCAGCACCCAGCCATCCTGACCCATCTGCTCCAGCAGCTCCACTTGTGCCTGCTTGCCCTTGGGAAACCGCTGCAACTCAAAGCGATATACGTAGAGATCAAACCAGTCCGGGGTAATCACACTCAACAGCCACTCACCATCCTGCTCAGCCAGCTCATTGAGCAGCGCGCGCAGCGTCTCCCACACACTCTCCAGGCTGCTCAAGCGACCCACGGTGGCCAGCACCGTCGTCGCATCGGTGCGCTGCTTGCCGCCCGCTTTGAGCAAACCCTGCTCCCGACACACGCGTAAAATCGGCTCCAGGAGCAGATCCTCGGCATGATGCTCCAGCAAGCGCTGACGAAAGTCCATCAGGCTACTGGCATCAAAGCCCTCATCATCCATGGGCAGGCTCAGAGCATATTTCCAGTCCAGGCGCACACGCACCATCTCGGCGGCTTGTCGATCTGACAGGTTCTCTATCGCTTGCAATATCGTGACCATGGCCAGCCGCCAGGGGGCCTCGGCGGCTCGTCTCCGTTCGGGAAACAGGTGGGCGAAATCCACATCCTGGTAGATCGGCCCCAGCGCGTCACGCAGATGCATCGCCTGGCTGCCTCTAGGAAAACTAGTTTGGGCAATCCGCCGCGTCAGGTCGGGTATGGCTTCCGGTGGTTGAGCGTGTAACGACATCTTCCTTCTCCTTGAGAACACTCAGACGAACAGACCTCTCCTCTTTTCCTTTCGAGTGTACCCTTTTTCGCCTTTCTCGTCCACTTGTCCGGACAAAATTTCCCAACAGTTATTCATGTGCCTGTGGCGCACCAGAGTCCATGAAAATAGCAGCATTTAGAGCATGACGTAACATATAAGGCTAATTCCAGGGGAGACCGACCCATCCAACACCCTTGCATGGCGATGAGGGCTGGCATGCGTGCTATACTGTTTGTTGAATACATGTTCTGAGCGTGTTTGAAAGCCCTGTTCTGCGCTTTTGCTGCATGTTAGGCAGAAGAACATGGCAGCGACGGTGACCAAACACTTGTTCACAAGAGGAGAGAAAAAATGTTATACCCCATCATGACAACGTCAAGAGAACTCATTGATTTAAACGGGATATGGAATTTTAAGCTTGATCACGGCACCGGGTTTGAACAGGGATGGTTTGAGCACCCGTTGCAAGAGACGATCCCGATGCCGGTCCCTGCTTCGTACAACGATCTGTATGAGGGAGCGGAATTTCGCGATCATATTGGTTGGGTCTGGTATGAAAGGGAGATCGTCGTCCCTCATCATTTCTTCAATCAAAGAATCGTGCTTCGTTTTGGCTCCGTGACGCATGCCGCAAAAGTCTATGTCAATGGGCAGTTGGTCGTAGAGCACAAAGGGGGATTTACGCCGTTCGAAGCAGAAATCAATGCATTCGCAAGCCCCGGCAAAAATCGCCTGACGGTCGCGGTCAACAATATTGTAGACCATAGCACGCTTCCCGTGGGAAATTATACAGAAGAAGACATTCCAGGCAGGGGAAAAGTGGTGACGGACACCCCGAACTTTGACTTTTTCAACTATGCAGGCATCCAACGCCCGGTCAAACTCTATACGACCCCTACAGCCTATATACGCGATATCACCATGACGACAGAGGTCAATGGAACAAGTGCGCAGGTAGGATACACCATCGATACAGAGGGAGACACGGAGATTCACGTCTCCATACTAGATGAGGCCGGTGAAACCGTCGCCAGCAGCACTGGACCCGCCGGCCAGTTCCTCATAGAAAATGTGCATCTCTGGCAGCCGCTGCACGCATATTTGTATACCTGTGTCGTGGAATTGTGGCAGCATGGGCAGCGTATCGATACCTACGAGCAACCGTTCGGCGTACGGACGGTCGCCGTCAAGGACGGAAAATTCCTGATTAACGGGAAGCCGTTCTATTTTAAGGGATTTGGCAGACATGAGGACTCCCATGTACACGGGCGCGGATTGGATGAAGTGCTCAATGTGAAAGATCTGAATCTCATGAAATGGATTGGCGCAAACTCCTTCCGCACCTCTCACTATCCCTATTCTGAAGAGATCATGCGTCTGGCGGACCGCGAAGGATTTGTGGTGATCGATGAGGTACCGGCGGTTGGATTGCATTTAAACTTTGGAACCATGCTTGGTGGGGGAGGCAGGTTGCATAAAACGTGGGAAGAGCTGGGAACCAAAGAGCATCATGCGCAGGTGATTCGCGAGTTGATCGCACGCGATAAAAATCATCCGTGTGTGGTGATGTGGTCTATTGCCAATGAACCGGCTTCTGAAGAGGAAGGCGCACATGAATACTTTCAACCCTTAGTCGAGCTTGCGCGCGAGGTAGACCCGCAAAAACGTCCCGTCACGATTGTGATACACATGATGGCAACCCCCGACAAGAATACAGTTTCGGACCTGGTGGACGTACTGGCACTGAACCGTTACTATGGTTGGTATGTCCAGGGCGGACAATTAGAGGTGGCCAAAGCCCTCTTGCGTGCCGAGTTGACGGACTGGAATCGGGTGCAGCCGGGCAAACCCATGATGTTCACCGAGTATGGCGCTGACACCCTCGCAGGACTCCATGATACGACGCCTGCAATGTTCTCCGAAGAGTATCAAGTGGAATGTCTGAAAGCCAATCATGAAGTGATGGACGAGTTTCCAAACTTTATCGGTGAGCAGGTATGGAACTTTGCGGATTTCCAAACCGGTCAAAGTATTATGCGTGTCCAGGGCAACAAAAAGGGGGTGTTCACCAGAGAACGCAAGCCGAAAATGGCGGCACACTATCTCAGGGAACGCTGGATGGCGATGCCAGACTTTGGCTACAAACCATAATTGCCGATCAGTCAACGGAATCGAGAAAGGGTGGCAAGTCATGGGGTATCAGGCGCCAGGGGGCGCCGCACGCACGATCCAGCGCAAGCTGTTGAACACCTCGCGCAGGCTGTACGTGCGTTGCCCAGCGTCTTCAGGCAACAAGATCAAGTACGGAGCGACAAAGGCCCATTCTTCGTCGCTGACATCAGTCGGATAGGGGTTTCGTGAAGGAATCATCTTTCATTCTACCACCTTCTCGACCTTGAATTACTAACAGACTCTAGTGATAGAGTTTTACACGTCTCCTGGGCCTGTCTCCGAGCCCGCTCCACTCCCCATCGGGAGGCCTTCACTCCACCACGACAAAAGACTCGTGTCGTCGCTACTTCTTCGAGCAACCTGCCGGGACATCACCTCTCGTGATTGAAGTAGTGACCTTGTTCGATGTCCGCGATCAGTGCAGGGCCCTGCGGCCGCCATCCCAGGAGTTCCTGTGTCTGCTTGCTCGACGTCGGGTTGTCGGCCGACACGAAGGCGGAGAGGAAGCCGAAGTGGGCGCCCGCGTCCGAAGCCTCGATGCTAACGACCGGCAGCTTCAACTGCCGGCCGATAGCCTCAGCGATTTCCCGGAATGGTACACCCTCTTCGCCGACTCCGTGCAGTCGCGAGCCAGCCGGGGCGGCTTCCGCGGCCAGCCGGAACAGGCGCGCCGCATCGAGTCGATGCACAGCGGGCCAGCGGTTCGATCCATCGTCGACGAAGGCTGATACGCCCTTGTCGCGAGCGATGCCGATCAGGCTCGGGACGAAGCCGTGCTTGTCGCCCTCGCCGTGCACGGACGGTGCAAGCCGCACGACCGACGAGCGCACCCCGCGCTCTGCGAGGGAGATCGTCGTGTTCTCCGACGCAACCCGGGGAAATCCGTCCCGCCCAGGGTCCTGTTCCGAGGCTCGGCGCCCTGGCGTGGGCGTAACCATCAAGGTTCCGGCGGTGACCACGAAGGGTTTGCCGGAACCTTCGAGCGCTGCTCCGATCGCTTCGACGGCACGGAGGTCGGCCTGAACCGAGGCCGCGAAGTCCGTGGTTTGCGACCGCGCCGCTCCGCAGGCTGTCGAGGTCGTCGAGGGTGCCGCGGTGCACCTCGGCGCCGGCGGCCTTCAATGCTGCGGCGGCCGTGTCCGAGCGGGCGAGGCCGACGACCTGATGCCCCGCCGCAAGCAGCTCGCGGACGATGGCGGAACCGATGTATCCGCTTGCTCCGGTAACGAAAACTCTCATGGGAAATTCCTCCATTAAACTTAGCATTAGACGTAGGGTTGGGATGCGCGGTCGTGTGGTCACACCATGCGTGCGCCGGGACGACAAAGCCTCGCGCGCCAGTATCTCTCCCGACGACAAGCGTTCCTTGCACGACTACTCATCGATACAATGTCCTTGTCTTCGAACATTGTGTTCGACACATCGAAAGTGTATACTGAAAGGGATACCAGAACAAGAAGAGTGTTTATCATAGGAGTGAGACTCCTACGTTCCCGCGACGAAAGGCGGACAAAAGAGAGAGGGAGAACTATGCTACGTGAGCGGGAGGACCAACGATTGCAAGAGCTCGGAGATTTTCTCCGCACCAGGAGGGCTCGGCTTGCTCCTGAAGACGTAGGACTGCCGCGAGGAAGCAGGCGGCGAGCGCCCGGACTCAGACGCGCAGAAGTGGCCCAATTGGCAGGCGTCAGTGTGGACTGGTACACCTGGTTGGAGCAGGGACGCCCGATTACCGTTTCGACTCAGGTCTTAGAAAGCCTCGTCCAGGCCTTGCACTTGAATGCCAATGAGCGAGAACATCTCTTCTTCTTAGCTCACCAACAACCCCCTCCAGAGAGGGCAATGGAGCCTGAGACCGTGAGTGCGACGTTACAGCACTTCCTCGATCATCAGGGTCTCAGTCCAGCCTTTGTCTTAGGACGACGATGGGATGTTGTGGCCTGGAACGAAGCTGCCCGCGTTGTCTTTGGCGATTTTGGCCAGATGACCACCCGCGAACGCAATGCTGTCTGGCGCATCTTCACCTCACCAACACATCGGCAACTGCTTGTCGATTGGGAAGGAAATGCGCGACGGCTCTTAGCACAATTCCGTGCCAGTTGTGGTCGCTATCCTGGTGATTCCCGCTTGACAGAGTTGATCCATGATCTGATGCTTCGCAGCCCTGAATTTCGGGCCTGGTGGCCCGATCATGAGGTGCTCGGTGCGCCAGAAGGACACAAAACGCTCAATCATCCACAAGCAGGCTATCTCCTGTTTGAGCATCTCACGTTTCAGGTGTTTGACGCGCCAGATCTCAAAGTGAATGTGTATACCCCATTGGACGAAGCAGATACACCAGCCAAACTCTCCCAACTCCTCTCTGAGAGATCGAGCGTCTCAAGAGGGTTCTGAGCAACGTTCCACGTCAATTCCTCTGTTTCGCGCTGATTTTCCCACGTTCGCCTCAAACTTCGTGCAGCTTTGACCCAATTTACTACTCACTTCATCGCCCAATGTCCTTGCGCACAAAGCGCACCGACGCCACCGCCAGCGCCGCGACGGTAACCGCCAGCACACCCAGCGTATCCAGGAGCGGCAGACCATGCAGCAGCGGCGTGCCATAGTAGTAGAAGGCGGACAGGCGCAGCGTCGCGTCCGGCCAGTTCAACCCTGGCCCAATAAAGCTAATGAAGAACCAGATCACCAGCAAGAAGCTCAAGAGGCCGGTGTCCACCGCCGTGCGCAGCCATCCTGAGAACAGATAGCCGATGGCAGCCACCAGTAGCCCCAGTGGAATGATGCTGAGCGTGGCTGCAGCCAGGTTGCCCCAGTCGAACTGCAAGCCCGTGGCTAGCGAGGCCACCGCCGTGGCGGCCAGAGTCAGCATCCCAATGATGATTGTCACGGTGGTGAGCGCAGCAAAGCGCCCCAACAGTACCCGCAAGCGTGGCTGCGGCGTGGACAGCACCAACTCCAGCCGTCCATCCTCTTCATCGGCGGACCAGCGGTTGGCCTGGGTGGCAGCAAAGGCCATCAACAGCAGCGGCAAGAAAACAAAGAGAAAACTCAGGAGGGTGGCGTTGGTGGAGATATCGCCCCCGCCGACCCTGGTGATCACATCCTTCAGGAGCGGTGAGCTTGCGTAAAGGCTGGCCATCTGCGTCTCAATTTGCTTGACGATGACGACCGTCCACGCGGCAAACCCTGCGATGACCAGCGTCCACCAGCACGCGGGAACCACAATCATCCCCAGGCTGCGCGTATACACCGAGCGCAGCGACCAGGCATTCACCGGCAGGGCGCGCGCTGGCTGCACAGCTCGCTCAGGCAGGCGCAGGAAGCTGGGCAGCGCCACCACCCCACCGACATCGCGTCGCGCAAAGAGCCAGACGGCGGCTCCGCTCAAGAGGACGCACAGCGCCAGCAGGACCAACATGGCGCCAGGATTGGCGCCGTAACTTGAACTTGGCACGCCGTAACTTGAAGCTGGCACTAAGGGTTTGCTCAAATTGTAGTAGTAGACCGGGGAAAGGCGCGACAGCCATTCGGTACCGGGGATGACACGATGGACCATATCAAGCACAATGAAGACCAGCAGCAAGCCACCCGTCAGGCCAGACGCTGTACCGCGCTCCTGGGTGAACTGGGAGAGCAGCAGCGCAATTGACCCGAAGACGCCGCAGATGAGCGCCACATTCAGGCCAAAGAGCAAGGCATCGCCCAGGCCAAAGTCCGCACTCGCAGTTTTGCCGCCCGCAAAGGCCAGCAGCGCGATGAGCAGGCCTATCCCCAGCAGGGCTGTCCACACGGCGGTCAGCTTCTCCAGCACGACGCGCACGCGCCCACGCGGCAGCGAGAGCAGGGCATCCAGGGAGCCACGCTCCTCTTCGCCGCGCAGCAGGCGGCTGCACGCTATAAGCGGCCAGATGGCAATGATCAAGAGCGTCAGGCCGTATTTCCAGGTGACGTAGCCGCCGGGGGTGTCCAACGCGATGGGCTCGGCAATCCAGGCAAAGGTGCCGCCCAGACTGACGACCGAGGCCCGCGCCGCAGGCGTTGCTATCAGCGAGGGGACGGCAGCCAGAACCACATACATGAGCAGACCCATGCCCACACCCCAGCCCAGTATGGCAATGCGGAACTCACGCAGGGTTTTGAGGTAGATGCTCTTAAACCACATGGCTCGCCTCCTTGGGGGCCTGGCCATCGCCCTCGTAGTAGCGCAGGAAGATATCTTCCAAGCTGGGCTCATGACTGGTTAGAGTGACAACAGAATATTGCGCCGCCGCCTTGATTACCGCATCCTCCCCACCCTGGATCACCAGGCGCAGCGTCTGCCCATCGGCCAGCGCCTCCACCTCCGCTACCCCATCCAGCGTTTTGAACGCCTCGGGGGGTACAGCATTGGCGAAGGTGATCGTGACTTCGTGGCGCTTGATGTCTTTGAGTTCGGTCACACCACCGACGCGCACCAGTTGCCCTTCACGAATGATGCCCACGCGGGAGCAGGTCTGCTCCACCTCGGTCAAGATGTGCGAGGACAGGAAGACGGTGCGCCCCTCATCGCGCACTTCCTTGACCATCCGGTCAAACTCCTGCTGGTTCAGCGGATCCAGTCCATTGGTCGGCTCATCGAGGATCAACACGCGCGGGCGGTGCATAAAGGCTTGAATCAGCACCACCTTGCGCTTATTGCCACTCGAATAGTGGCGGAACTTGCGGCTGGGGTCCAGGTCCAGGCGCTTGATCAGTTGCTTGAGATAGGCTTGATCGACGCCTCCGCGCAGATGCCCGAAGTATTCCAGAAGCTGCCCGCCGGTCAGGTTGGGGTCGAGCGATGGCTCGCCGGGCAGATAGCCGATCAGCCGCTTGATCTCCACCGATTGCTGCCAGCAGTCCAGCCCGGCGATACACGCTGTGCCCGCGTCGGCGCGCAGCAGCGCCATGAGCAGGCGAATCGTGGTGGTTTTGCCCGCGCCGTTGGGGCCGAGGAAGCCGAACACCTCGCCCTCTTCCACCTGGAAGGAGACGTTGGCAATGCCACGCTTGCTGCCGTAGCTCTTGGTCAGACCCTCTACTTCGATGATTGCTGTCATGGTGTATCCTCCTCCTGGTCTATTCTATTCCTGATAGCCAGGATGTCATCGAGAGACGAAATTACAGTGTTCGATATCTCCTGTTTTGTTTTCTCGTCCGGCGGCGGAGCTGAGGACGGAGATGGTGCAAATACTCTTTCGACCACGTCAGTCACCATCTCCACAATCTCCTCGTCGGAATATTTGAAATCGTCGGGCATATACTGGTCAATCACTAAAAAACCCATCGTGATGGCGTCGAGCATATACACATGCTTACGAATATCTATATCATCGCGCACTACTCCACGACTGCGGACGTGTTCAACGAGCGCCAGAGATTGAGCGAGTTGTTCGGAGAAGCTCGGGCTGGCAGATTCTTTGCGCATCCATTCACCGAGCAGGTCGGTATCACGCAAAAGTACCGCCTTCATGAGCGGGCTTTTCATGGTCGCCAGCATAGAGTGTTTCGTTATGCCATGTAAGGTTCCACCTTCAGGGTCGTTGGCGATACGCTGCTGGACGTCCTCCACCAGGCGAATATATTCCCGCTTCATCAGCGCCGTAAACAGGTCTTCGCGCGTCTTCCAGTGCAGATAGATGGTGCCTTTTGCCACGCCTGCATAGCGGGCGATATCATCGATCGTCGTTTTGTTGTAGCCCCAGCGCAGCATCAACTCTGCTGCGGCGTCCAGAATCCTATTCGCGCGTTGCTCGCGTTTCGAGCGTTCCTCGATTTGCCCTTGTCCACCTTTGCGTTGGCTTGCCAATACGAACCCTCCCTCTCTGATGACCATCTGACTAGATAAGCGATATGACTAATTTAGTATACATGGTCAGAATTATAGCTGATGTTATGGCAAAAGTCAAGAGTAGAGAAGTGCAACCTGCTGAAGAATTCCGCTTTTACACATTGACATTCTACGTTAACTTTAAGTATACTTCCCGTATGCAAATGAAATTGGAACTCGTAGCGGTTCCCGTCTCGGACGTTGACCGCGCAAAGGCTTTTTATACTGAGAAGATAGGCTTTAATGCTGATCATGATCACAAGGTCAGGGATGATCTTCGTTTCGTCCAGCTGACACCTCCCGGTTCCGCCTGCTCGATAGTGATTGGGGTTGGGATTACAGACATGCAGCCGGGGTCGCTCAAAGGTCTTCAAATGGTGGTATCGGACGTGAAAGAAGTACGCGACGAACTGGTCAAACGAGGTGTTGAAGTCAGTGAGATCGAAGTCATGCCCTGGGGTTCATTTGCCTTTTTTAGCGATCCCGATGGGAATAGCTGGTCATTCCAGCAGCTGCCTGTTCGCCAATAGCTTCAACAAATACGACATACCTCTCTAGTTCGTTCACAATGATCTCCTTCTTAGGACGTCAGCATGTCCTTGAGTGCCTCAAGTGTTGCCTGGAGCTCTGTCCATAGGCCTTGGATAAGCTGTTCAGTACTCCCCAGGTTACCAATGGCGATGCGTATGGTATACATGCCGTTCAGCCTGGTATGTGAAAGGAAAAAGCGACGGAGCTCGGCTGCTGTGGCGCCTGAGTGGGCAACGCACGGTGAAGGGTGCCTGGAACAGTCTGCGCCAGGACGGGGAAGCGGTCTCTCTGCTCGCGGTAGCTTGCCATCCATTAGGGCCGATCAATCGGCGATGTGCGCGATCAATCGGCACCTACTGGATGATCGGGTTAGTTTGTGAAAGATCTTTATCGAGGAAGCCAAGCCAGGCACGAGGAGCCATCGCCTTTCTGGGATAGATTTGTTGGGCTGATCAAACCAAGCTTCGCGGATGTCGCGGCCAAAGAGCAAGATCAGAGAAGTTTTTTTCTGCGAATGTATGGTAAACTGTTCGTGCTCACGGCATGTGTGGCTTCAACGTGCCCTCAAAGACCGGGCGTTGCCGTATTCCGCACGCTCACTCCTGGCACGTTCACACGTGAAACAAGGTGGCATGTTGTTCACGTCTGATACATCGGAGGTAGAAATATGAGCTCTCTCTTTGAGGGAAGGGAGTCGGACTCCCCGTATATAGAGGCGGTCTGGCGTGGTCGGGCCGGCAGCGATTATGCTCCTGTTTGCCCAGCCTCTAACCGTTGGCATCTGCTCTTTCTCAGGCAGAATGGAAGGGTCAACGTCTCTGTGGAGGGACCATTGACCAAAGCGACTCCTGTAACCCAGGCCGAGGGGACCGAGTGGTTTGGCGTCACTTTTCAGCCTGGCACCTTTCTGCCCTCTGTGGCCATCAGAAATCTCCTGGATGAACGGGCCATTTTGCCTCTCGCCGCGAAAACATCCTTCGAGCTTGCCGGCTCGAGCTTCCAATTTCCTGACTATGACAATGTCGAGACATTTGTCGAGAGGCTGGTGCACGAGGATTTGCTGGTTTCTGATCCAGTCGTGAAGGCGGTCTTAGCCGGCCAACCGCCGGAGATGTCGCTGCGCACGGTGAGGCGTCGTTTCTTGTTGGCAACCGGGTTAACGTACAAAGCTCTTGAGCAGATCGAACGCGCGAAGCAGGCTGCGGATCTCCTGGAGCAGGGCGTTTCGCTCCTTGATACGGCGTATCAGGCTGGCTATGCCGATCAGTCGCATATGACCAGATCACTCAAGCATTTCATAGGGCACACGCCTGCTCAAATCGCTCAGATAAGGAAGCCGAAATAGCTGTCCATTTTGTTCAAGACAAGATCCTTTTGCTGGGTTATCATAGAACCGTTGATGGTTCCCAATAAACCCAATAAAAGGAGTATACCATGAGGAAAGTCATTTCATTTATGCATGTCTCACTCGATGGCTTCACGACAGGACCAAACGGAGAATTGGAGTGGGCTATCGTGGACGAAGAACTTAACCCCTATGTCGACGGTCTCTTCAGGAAGGTGGACACGGCTCTCTATGGACGTGTCACCTATCTGGGAATGCAGAGTTATTGGCCAACAGTGCTCACGGACCCAGGGGCCTCGCCACGCGACCTCGAACACGCTCACTGGGTCGAGAATGTCTCCAAAATCGTGTTTTCAAAAACGCTCTCTCGTGCGGAATGGAAGAATTCACGGCTGGTGAAAGACCAGATTGCGGAAGAAATCGCATCACTCAAACAACAGCCTGGCCTCGACCTCATGATCTTCGG
>WNGK01000975.1_pt1 | contig 30312 bp, 26 predicted proteins | sample 5400601 | NCBI WGS metagenome assembly WNGK01 (sample SAMN13153376, study PRJNA577476) | soil metagenome | isolation source: 60 cm soil or saprolite under Garry oak tree replicate 1 | place: USA:California | collected 2016-06-15 | reverse complement strand
ATCTCGGCGTGTCGGAAGATTGGGTATATCACCGATTTGATCGAAGTCAGCCCCGTACGTCGAAAGCTCCATCGTCCGAGACATCGCAAGATGAACAAACCAGCGTTGACCGCAGAACAAATTCGGGCGCTTCTGGATAACGTGCCAGTAATGTGGAAAGCGTTCTTTGTTTGGCGTTGACGAATCTCAGGATCGGTGAGTTGTTATCGATTCAATGGGGCGATATTGATTGGGTCAACCGCCAGCTGACGGTGAACAAATCGGTCTGGCGTGGCAAGCTCGTCTATTCAACGAAGCCTGATGCTGAAGTCGTCAAGCATTTGCCGGAGTCATTGTTGCGTGTCCTTCAGTGGCATCGGCAGCAGTCACGGCACACCGCCGATTCCGATTTTGTATTTTGCAAGCCAGACGGCAGTGCCTGCGATCCTAATTTCGTGCGCGATTCTGCGCTCTATCCCGCAATGGATCGAGCCGGTATTGAGCACGGACCTCGAACGCATGGCTTTCATATTTTCCGGCATTCGGCAGGCAGCATTATTCACAGAAAACCGGGAGTATGAAGCTGGCTCAGATTCAGTTGGGGCACGCGGACATGGGAACGACTGCCAACATCTACGTGCACACCGACGACGAGCAACTGCGATATGCGGCCGAAGTTTTGGCGGAAGCCATCGGCCCAATTTATTGCCCACCAAACTGCCCACCAACTGTTAGTGGGCAGCCCACCAAAGGTTTGGAGGCGTGATGAATTCTTCTAACGCAATGAAAAAGGGCCGCTTCGAAGCGGCCCGATTGCGGGGGAAGGATTTGAACCTCCGACCTTTGGGTTATGAGCCCAACGAGCTACCACTGCTCCACCCCGCGATTTATTATAAGCCCGAACCGAGCATCGTCAACGGCAGAAAAACTGTACTTGGCATCTGCGGAGGTACAGTTATGTTCGGAAGAGGGAGAAATTCAGGTGTCCTAAAGTGGGACTCATTGGGAGCGCGATCGCGGGCGGGATTGCGCTCGTTCCCTTGGTTCCGGTTCTGAAAAAGCGGGTCATGCGGGCGACGACAATATTGAAGAAGGATCATCGCATGGTGAGTGGCCTGCTGATGACACTGGAAATGACGCCGAAGTTCAACGGAATCGTTCGTAAACGATTATTGCATGACAGGAAAGCGGGCCTGAAGACGCAAATAGCAGCGTAAACGCGATAGAATCTCAGCCTTCCATTTTTCAAGGAGAACACAATGGACCAAGTAATGGCTGAGAAACTCGCAATCCGCGAAACTATCGATAACTGGATTCTGTGGCGTGACGCCGGCGATTGGGAGCGGTTCAAAACGGTCTGGCACCCCGACGGCTGGATGAACGCCACATGGTTTCAGGGACCCGCTGAACAATTCATTGAAGTCAGCCGCGAGGGCTTCAACAAAGGCGTCGCCATTCTGCACTTCTACGGCGGGTTCAGTTGCGACATCGCCGGTGACCGCGCAATCGCGCAAACCAAAATGACCATCAGCCAGCGCGCCATCGTTGAGGGCGTTCTCGTCGACGTGTTGTGCACCGGCCGGATGTACGACTTCGTTCAAAAGTATCAAGGACGATGGGTCGTTCGTCGCCGCCAACCCATCTATGAGAAGGATCGCATGGACCCTGTCGATCCGTCAGCCACTCTCAAGCTTGATCAGACCGTCCTCGACAGTTTTCCAGAAGGGTATCGTCACCTCGCTTATTTGCAATCGAAAATCGGTTTTCCCGTCAGGAAAGGTCTGCCCGGACTGAAAGGAGCATCCGTCGAGAAGCTTTATGCGGAAGGCAAGGCTTGGCTCGCCGGATCCGAAAAGCCCGGTGATCCCAACTGGGCATAAGAGAGAAAGGGAGAATCAGCCACAAAAAGGCACAAAATTCACAAAATTATTTTGTGTTTTTTGTGCCTTTTTGTGGCTCTTCCTAATTTTCCGGAATGACGAGAACGACTTCGCCGGGTTTAACCAGCTTCAGTTCCTCGCGGGCGAGTTTTTCAATAGCTGTTGGCTCAGTGCGCAACGCCTGGATTTCGGTAGTTAGCTGTTGGTTTTCGCTGTCGAGTCTTCTGATTTCGGATTCGATGGCGCCGAGCTTCTTCGCCTGGGTGTGGACCTGAAGAGCTCCTTTGTCATTGAAGACAGCCAGCAAAAGTATGGCGATGGTAAGCAGGCCAAACACAGCCACTGCAATTCGGACACTGACGTCTTGCCTTAAGTCTCTATGATCCACTGTTTCCCGTATTCTAAAAGTTTGTCCAGATCTGCTTGGGATGTGGACTCCGCGTAGTAGCGTACCACCGGCTCGGTACCCGACGCTCGCATCAGCACCCAACTCGCGTCGTCGAACAGAAGCTTCAAACCATCCACCCGATTCTGTTGAACGACACGCCGGCCGTGAAACCCATGAACATCCGACGCGATCTTTTGTTTCACGCGGGCGCTGATCGCCGGATCGAGCTTGACAGTCAAACGGCCATTATATACTTCTCCCACTTTCGAAAAAAGATCCGTTAGTTGCTTTCTCAACGATTTACCGCGGCTTGCCACCATTTCAGCGATGAGCAGACACGCCAGGATCCCGTCTTTTTCCGGAACGTGCCCTCGGATGGAAAGTCCGGCGCTCTCCTCACCGCCGAGCACGATACGCCCTTCCTTTATATATTCGCCGATGTATTTGAAGCCGACGGGCGTTTCCAGAACTTCGCGCTTGTGGAGTCCGGCAACGCGATCGATGAGATGCGTCGTCGCGACGGTCCGCGCCACGCCGCCGGGCCAGTTCCGGCTTTCGATAAGGTAGTCGACCAGCATCGAAATCAATTCATTCGGATAGATGAATTCTCCGCCTTCGTCGAGCACTCCGAATCGATCCGCATCCCCGTCCGTGGCAAGTCCGAGTTTCAGCCGATTGTTTTTCATGACAGCCTTCAGCTCGCCGAGTTGCTCATCGGCGGGTTCCGGGTGCTGGCCGCCGAAGTACACGTCGCGTGTTTCGTGAAGCGCCATGACCGAAATGTTTTCTTGCCGAAGCAGCCCATCGAGATAGCCCGCGCCCGTCCCATGCAGCGCGTCGTAGGCAAGGCCGAGATTGGCGGTGCGGATCTTTTTGAAATCGATTTTTGTCGCCAGATCGCGAAGGTAAGCGGGACCAATATCGACGCTTTCAATCAGCGCATCGTTCGGCTTTGCCGGGAACTCCCAGTTCGACCGCTGGAGCTGGACGATCTCTTTTTCGATTTCCGAAGTGACCTCGGGAAGGGCGGACGCACCATCGGAAGTCGAAAATTTCAGACCGTTGTATTCGCCAGGATTATGGCTGGCGGTAATGTTGATTGCGCCGTCCAGCTTATCGTGCACAATCGTGAAGGCCACTGCCGGGGTCGGTACAGCTTGTGAACACAGCCGGGCCCGAATATTCTGAGATGAGAGCACGCGCGCGGCCTCGCGCCCGAAGTGTTCGGAAGCGAAACGGGTGTCGTAGCCGACGAGCAGGACCGGCGAACTGTTACGGCGCTTCACATACCGGCCTATCGCTTCCGTCGCGAGCCGCACATTCGCAAAAGTGAAGTCATCGGCAATGATTGCACGCCATCCTGATGTCCCGAATTTAATAGTGGCCATGAGGAGATCATAATCAACATGAGCGATAAAATTATCGTGTTTGTTACATGTGAATCCGAGGACCAGGCGGAAAGAATCGCCCAGTCGGCCGTGACAAGTAAATTCGCGGCATGCGTGAATGTGGTGCGGGGCATCCGGTCCTGCTACGTCTGGGAGGGAAAACTGACCTGGTCCGACGAGGTGCTGCTGTTGATCAAAACCACCCGGGGCCGGTTCAATCAGCTTCAGGACAGGATCAAAGAGCTACACAGTTATTCGGTTCCGGAGATCGTGGCTGTGACGATTGACACCGCTTTCGATAAGTACCTCGATTGGATCGATACGTCTGTGGGAGGATAGCGGGATAGCCACAAAAAGTCACAAAAGTCACAAAATTCTTTCACCATTTTGTGTGTTTTGTGCTTTTTTGTGGCTATGCTTCAAACGCCCTCTCGAGATCTGCGATTAGATCCTCGACGTCTTCAATTCCGACGGAGATCCGCACCAGCCCATCCGTGATTCCCATGCGCGCGCGTTCCTCAGGCGGCACGGAGGCGTGCGTCATCGTTGCGGGATGGGAGATCAGCGTTTCGACTCCGCCAAGGCTTTCGCCGAACGAGCAGAGCTGCACAGCCTCCAGGAATCTCTTTGCCCGATCCAGACTGCCGAGATCGAACGCGATCATCCCGCCGAAGCCCGACATCTGTTTTTTTGCGAGATTGTGCCCAGTGTGGTTTGCCAGACCCGGATAGTAAACCCTATGGACGTCCTTCCGGCCGGCGAGGTATTTTGCGATTGCCATCCCATTCGCATTGTGGCCTTCCATTCGAACGGCAAGCGTCTTGATACCACGCAGCACGAGCCATGAATCAAAGGGAGACAGAATGGCTCCGGCGGCGTTTTGAATGAACTGCAGCCGCGCGGCGTCGTCTTTCCGTTTGAGAACTGCAACACCTCCGACGCTGTCGCTGTGGCCGTTAAGATACTTGGTTGTCGAGTGGACGACAATGTCGGCGCCAAGATCCAGCGGCCGCTGAAAGTAAGGGGACATGAATGTATTGTCGACGACGACGCGACAATTGTGCCGATGTGCAAGGTCGCAAACGGCGCGGACGTCGGTAATCACCATTAGCGGATTCGTCGGCGTCTCGACGAAAACCATCCGCGTGTTCGGCCGCATCGCTCGTTCGAGATCGCCGAGATTCGATGTGTCGACGTAGGTAAATTCGACGCCGTAATTTTTCACGATCTTGTCGAACAAGCGAAAAGTTCCGCCGTAGACGTTTTCGGTGCAGACAGCGTGGTCATCCTGCTTCAGCAGAAGTTGTGTGACCGCGGTAATCGCCGCCATTCCCGACGCAAAAGCGTAACCGGCGCAGCCCGCTTCCAGCACCGCCATGTTCTTTTCAAGCGCCGCGCGTGTTGGATTTTGCGTTCGAGCGTATTCGAAGCCTTTATGTTTGCCGAGGCCTTCCTGGACGTAGGTGGAGGTTTGATAGATGGGGATCGTTACTGCGCCGGTTGTGGGATCCGGCTCTTGGCCGGCGTGGATGGCGTCTGTTTTAAAGCCCATATAAGAAGAAAGCCACAAAAAGGCACAAAAAGCACAAATTTTTTGTGCAGCTATCCCTCGCTTACGTAATCGTCGCGGTTGATGAGGACTTCCCGAGGTTTTGTTCCATCCGGCGGGCCAATGATGCCGTCGCGCTCCATGGCATCGAGGAGGCTGGCAGCACGGCCATATCCAATGCGTAGCCGGCGTTGGAGGACGGAAGTGGAAGCCTTGCCCATTTCGATGACAATCCGTCGAGCCTCTTCGTACAATTCGTCGATTTCGCCGTCCGTTTCGGCCGGCCCCGCGCGCTCTTCAGGCGATTCCAGTATGCGTTCGTTGTAGGCGGGTTTTCCTTGCGTCTTCAGGAATTCAACCACCTGAGTAACCTCCTCTTCGGTCACCAGCGGCCCGTGGACGCGCATCAGACGCGACGAACCCGGCGGCAAGAACAACATGTCGCCACGGCCGAGCAGTTGTTCGGCGCCATTGGAGTCCAGGATCGTCCGCGAATCGACCTTCGAGGCAACCCGGAAGGAGATACGGGCAGGGAAGTTAGCTTTGATCAAGCCGGTGATGACATCGACCGACGGCCGTTGCGTCGCTAAAATCAAATGAATACCCACAGCGCGCGCCATCTGCGCCAAACGGGTGATCGATTCTTCGACCTCACGCGGCGCCGTCATCATCAGGTCGGCCAATTCGTCGATCACAATAACGATATAGGGCAACCGTTCACGATCACCTCCGGCATCACTGGATTCGTCGCTGAAGCCTGGAATCGGCAATTGCTTCTTGTGCTCGTTATAAACTTCGAGATTTCTGACGCCGCGGTCCGCCAGTTTCTTATATCTTGCTTCCATCTCGGTCACAGCCCACTTCAACGCATTTTGCGCGATCTTCGGTTCCGTGACGACCGGCACCAGCAAATGCGGAATGTCCTGATACAGTCCAAGCTCGAGCCGTTTAGGATCGATCAGGATCATCTTCACCTGGTCGGGCCGCGAGCGGAAAAGCAGCGAGAGAATCATGGCGTTGATCGAGACGCTCTTTCCCGTACCGGTTGAACCGGCGGCCAGCAGGTGCGGCATTTTCTGGAGATCGGACACGACGATTCTTCCCGTAATGTCTTTTCCGAGCGCCAAGGGCAGCCGGTAGGTGTTGTGCTGATAGTCCGAGGATTCGAGGAGTTCCCGAAGCACAATTGTGGCGCGGTCGTCATTGGGAACTTCAATACCTACCGTCGATTTGCCTGGAATGCGGTCAATGCGTACCGATTCCGCCTCCAACGCAAGGCAGAGGTCGTCGCCGAGGCTGGTGATCCTGGAGTATTTGACACCGGGCTCGGGCTTGAATTCGAATGTCGTTACAACCGGTCCAGGATGAATCTTCTGAACCGCGCCCACCGCTTCGAATTCGCGAGCTTTCTTTTCGAGCAGACGCGCCCGTTCCCGAAGTTCGTCCTCGTCCACGGCAATGGCTGCGGCAGGGAGGTGGAGCAGGGTTGTAGAAGGAAATTCAGGACGGGGCGCCGGAGATTTGGCTGATTTTGGTTTGAGGATTGGAGCGGAACCCTCATCTGGTGTGACCGCCGTGCTGTCGCGCGCTGCTCCGCCTGAGGGAGAAGAGGTTTCTTTTTCGGTAAAGATTGTTTGACTCTTGGGGCTCTTTTCTCTCTTCGGCTGGGCCTCTTTCAGCGCCTTTTCGCGAAGCTTTTCCGCTTTGCGTTCAGCCCAACTCTCCAAAAGCGCGGGCACAAAATGGAACCGCGACTTCAGAATGCCTGCCGCCCACGCAAATGAGAAGGTCGTCGAAAGGAAGAGCGAGACAAAGAAAGCGGCGGCCAGCACGATTACAGCGCCTGCCGGGTTCAACGATGCTTCCAGCGCGTCGGCTAGGACAATCCCCAACAATCCACCGGCCGGGAGGTATCCACGAACGGGTGGAAGGGGTGGCGCCATCGAAAACGAAACCGACAACGTCAAGAGCATCAGAATCATTCCCGACAGACGGATACCGAAGCTTTGGACGCGCCAGGATGCCAGCCAATAGAACGCGTATATGCCTAGGAAGATGGGAATGAGGAACGCGGAATAGCCCCACAGTTGGAAAAACATATCGGCAGTGTACGCGCCGGCAAGGCCGATAAAATTCGTCGGACGAGCATCGAACAGGGGATTCTTGCTGATATTCAATGATGGATCGTCAGGATTGAAAGAGATAAGACTCAGGCCACTTAGAATGGCCATCGTCAGAAGCAGTAATCCGACACATTCATTGGCCCGGCGATGATCCGTCGGCACCAGATAACCCGTCCAGCCCACCCGACGATTCTAACGGATTCCGGTCCAAATTGCGAGAAGCACCGCAATACCTAGCGCGATCCGGTAACAGACAAACAAATATGTAGTGTGCGTTTGCAGGTATCGCATTAAGAACGCGATGGCCAGGTAACCGACGACGCCGGCCGAAAGGATGCCGGCAATGAATGGCGTCAGTTGATCGATCGCGACGGACTCCCGGATCAATTCGAACGTCTTTTTGCCGACGGCCCCGGCGATGATCGGCATCGAAAGATAGAACGAGAACCGGGCAGCGGTTTCGCGCTTCATGCTGCGGAACAGGCCTGCACTAATCGTGACGCCGGATCTGGACACCCCTGGAACGATGGCAAATGCTTGAGCGATTCCGACCGTGATGGCATCCCCCCATGAGACTTCGGTGAGACCTTTTTTTCGTCGGCCGGTAATTTCCGCCGCGATAAGCACTAACGCCAGAGCAATAAGCATCACCGCAATCACTTGCGGAGCCCGCAGCGCATTTTCCACCTGGTGTTCGAACAATGCTCCGGCCAGCGCTCCTGGGATCGTTGCCGCAACGATCTGCATGGCCGTTTGCGCATCGGGTGCCTGTGTGCGTCCTCGAAGGATGCCGAGCGCTGAAGTGAGCAGGGCGATCCATTCGGCGCGGAAGTAGATGAGCAGCGCGAGCAGTGTGCCCAGGTGAAGCGCGACGTCGAAGGATAGGCCGGGATCGGGCCAGCCGGCAACCCAGGGCAGAAGAATCAGATGCGCCGTGCTGGAGATCGGAAGAAACTCGGTGAGGCCTTGAACCGCCCCGAAGATAATCGCTTGTAAGATGGTCATAGACCGGCAGACTGCACTTAAATTTCCAGAATCACAGGGAGAATGAACGGACGCTTCGCTGTTTGCTTGTAAAAGAACTTTTTCAGGTCTTTTCGAATCTTTTCCTTGATCACAGTCCAGTCGCCTCGTTCTTCCACTGTCGCGTTATTGACAGTATCGAACAACATTTGGCGGCTTTCGTTTAACAGCCGTTCTTCGTCGAGAAACGCGACGCCGCGAAAAACGATTTCGGGCGGGATTTCCATCATTCCGGACTGTTTGTTGATCGCGATGATGGTCAAGATGATGCCATCTTCGGAGATGTGACGGCGGTCGCGGATGACCACTTCTTCAACTTCTTCGAGACTACCTTCATCAATCAACACGCGCCCCACCGGCGCCTTACCTGCGATCTCCGCACCTGCCGGACCGAAGCGCAGGATATCTCCGGTTTCGGCGACGATGATTTTTTCGCCGACGACGGAAGTTTTCTCCACGAGTTTCGCGTGACGGTGAAGCTGCCGATAGGTCCCATGAATTGGAACAAAATATTTGGGCTTCACCAATGTCACCACCAGCTTCAATTCCTCTTCGCTGGCATGCCCGCTTACATGCACCGGCGGCTGGCTTCCATCGGCGTAATACATTTCGGCGCGCCGGCGATAGAAATGATCCATCATCCGGCCGATGGCGCGTTCGTTGCCTGGGATTTGGCGCGAGGAGAGGACGACCGTATCGCCTTCCTCGATCTTGAGATCTTTATGGTCGTCAAGCGCAAGCCGCGACAGCGCCGACATCGGTTCTGCCTGACATCCGCCGGCAACCACACAAACTTTGTTGCGCGGATAGCTGCGAATTTCTTTCGATCGAATGACCAATCCAGGCGGAATTTTCAGAAAGCCCAGTTCCTGGGCAATCTCGGTGTTTTCGGCCATCCGGCGGCCGAGGAACGCTACGAACCGTCCGTATTGCTTCGCTTGATCGATGACCAATTGAAGCCGCGGAATCGATGACGTGAAACACGAGAGAACGACGCGTCCCTTCGAAGTTCGAAATATCGATTCAAAGCGATCGTTGACGGAGCGTTCGGACGCGGTATATCCCGCGTGTTCGGCATTTGTGCTGTCGGAGAAGAGAGCCAGCACGCCCTGATCTCCGTATGCGGCGAGCGTGTGCAGGTCGAAGAGTTTTCCATCCGTCGGCGTCGGATCAATCTTGAAATCACCTGTGTGGATCACAGTTCCGGCGGGAGTTTTGATCGCCAGCGCGAACGCGTCCACAATCGAATGGGTGACGTGGAAGAACTGCACGCTAAAACAGGCGGCGGTAACCTCGTCCTTGTCTTTGACGACGCGAAGCTGCGCCTCGTGCAGCATCCCGTGTTGTTCCAGCTTGTTCCTCACGAGGGCCATCGTGAAGCTGGAACCGTATACGGGAACATTCAGGTAAGGAAGAATGAAAGGTAATGCCCCGATGTGGTCCTCATGGCCGTGCGTGAGAAATATGGCCTGGACTTCGTTCTTGTTTTCGAGCAGGTAGGTGATGTCCGGAACGATGATGTCGATGCCCAGCAGCTCCTCATCGGGAAACATGACGCCCGCATCAACGACAATCATGGCGCCGTTTGAGCGGAACGCCATCATGTGCATGCCGAATTCACCGAGTCCGCCAAGGGGAACGACTTCGAGTGTCATGATCTGAATTGATTATACACACCCAAAAATTCGCTTACCGAAAGCTCTTCAGGGCGCGCGTTGGCATTGATTCCCGCATGTTCGAGCCTCTGAACGATCTGCGCACGTGACAGTGTACCGAACATGAGTCGAAGGTTGTTAGCGAGTTTCTTCCGGCGTGAGGAGAACGCTTCGTGCACAAAGCCGGTGAAACGTTTGTCCTCAGGTATGTCCGGCTTCCACTGGGTGCGGATGACAGCAGAGTTCACTTTAGGACGCGGTTTAAATGCGCCCGGCGGAACAGTGAAGCCATAAGCCACCGTCGCGTAATACTGAATCAAGACGGAAAGGGGCCCGTAATCACGCGTGCGCGGCTTTGCGACCAGCCGGTCCGCGACTTCCTTCTGAATCATTACGGTTACGTCGATGATCTGATCGCGGTGATCGATGAATCGCTTCAATAGCGGGGTTGCAATATTGTAGGGGAGATTCGCAACGACGTGAAACGGAGCCTGAGGGAACGCAACTTCGAGTGCATCGCCCTCGATGATTTCAACATTGGAGGGTACGCGGGCACGAAGCTTCGCAATCAAATCTCTATCGATCTCGATTGCAATGAGCCGGTGAACAACGGCAGCAAGCGCGAGCGTCAGGGAGCCGGCACCCGGTCCGATCTCCACGACGGTATCTTCGGGATCGAGGTGCGCGAATTGCACAACACGCCGAAGGATGGACGGATCGGTTAAGAAATGTTGGCCGAGGCGCTTCTTCAAGAGATGTACCCTCTCCCAGAGCTCCCAGAGGGAGAGCGTACATCTTCGCACAACGTCCCGTACGGGATTCGAACCCGTGCTGCAGCCTTGAAAGGGCTGTGTCCTAGACCGGGCTAGACGAACGGGACAACCGGACAAATCTCGAGTCGTCGCGCCAGCGCGCTTGCGCTTCGCGCGACAAACATAAATTTTAACTGCTAGTCCTTGACGGCTTCAACGACGAAACGTTTTGGGGCAGGACCGATGTAGTAGAACGGGTAGCGTCATGATCTACAGTTTGGCGATCTAATGTTCTTACTTGCCCTCTACGAACTCCACAACCAGCGGCTCACGTGTGCCGTCAGGCTGCGCACGAAATGTAATTGAGACAGGGGTGCCGGGATTGCGGGATCCGCACTTGATATTTCCGGAGACATCGGCGGTGTAGCTGAGGAATTGAATTTTATCGGGTTGCGGTGAGTGGAAATCGAGGGTGCCGCCATCGGTTCTGACTCGAAGCGTCAAGCCATTCGAGCAATCCAGATTCACCAGCAGGCCGACGGCTTTTTCGCCCTCAACATTTGGCCCGATAGGTGTCAGTGCTTCCAGAACGGTCTCTTTCGTAGCGGTTGGAGCGGGCGGCGGCGGTGGGATCCGCTCCTCGGTCTTTCTTTCCTTGCCGGCATCCTTTTCGATCCCGGCAGTGATCTCTGTAAATGTGACGATTTGTTCCGTCTTATCGAGCAGGGTTGTCGCACGGCGGCGCAGTTCCGGATCCGATGCGCTCCGTTCGATCTCGGAGAGGACAGCCCTACCGTCGGCGTTTCGGTCCTCGCGCAGGTACGTTTGCGCCAGAAGCATCTTCAGATCATCACGGCCGGGTGCAATGGAGATAGCTTTCTTCAGCGCGGCTTCGGATTCATCCAAATGCTCGCCTGAATTCAAATTGATGCGCGCAAAGAGAGCGTAAGCTTCAACAAAGCGCGGCGCCAACTCCATCGATTTTTTCGCATAGGTCCGCATGGTTTCATAGCGTTCTGGCGGAACGGCGTTAACGTTGGCGAGCGCGTCGGCATCAGCGCGCTCGAGGCCATAGGCATAATAGTAATTGATCATCGGATTCTTGGAGTCCGACTCCACAGCCTTCTTCAGTAATGCCAACGCTTCATCGTATTTTTTTTGTCGCACGCGCAACAGCGCGAGGGATGTTTGAGCGGAGATGAGAGTTGGCGACTTCGAAATGGCGGCGGTCAAGCGTGGTTCCGCATCAGCGGGGCGATTCAAATGAAGGAGCAGATCGCCGAGATAAAATTCGGACTCGCCTTCCGAAAGCGTGGTCGTCGTCATGGAACGTACGTCGATCTGCAGGTTCTCTCTGGATGTCACCTTCATGGTCGGCCAGTTTGTCCGCTTGCGGACGTATTCGCGGACCTCGTCTTCCAGCGTGCCGTAGTCGGTCTGGAAGGCTTCGCCGAAACTGTCCTCAAAAGGTGCTCCCTTGGTCAGCGCTGTGAGCAACTGGACGAATTGAGTTCTTCGCTTCCCTTCGGCGCCCAGGATCAAGTAGTGAACGAAAGCCCACGATTCGGCGTAGAACATCCCCTGCTTCGATGCTTCGTTGTATTCCGGCGAGTTCTGTTGAATCGACAGCAGCCTCTTTATTGGAATGAACTGCGGTGTCTGGTTCAGCATCGCAACATGCTGTTCGGGCGCGCGTCCTATGCTGAATTCATTTGCCCTGTTGCCCATCTCGAAAGTGCTGTAGCACTCCGCAAATCCCTCGGTAATCCATAGAGGCAACCCACCAACGTTCTCGCGGAGGAGGAAGTGGACGTACTCATGGAGCACAATATTGGGTGAAGCGATCACGGGAGTCACGGCGATGTAATTGATATCCTCACCGGGCTGGAAGAACGCGAGCGCATTCGATGGCTGCCCCTGATAGAGCGGCTTGTATGGCTTCAATGACTCATCATTCTTAAAGACAAGTACCGTCACAGGCACTGTGGAGCTTTGGTCCATCTTGGGAAACATCATCGCCAGCGCCGTTCGGAAATCCTCGAGCGTACGTCCGACCCGGCGGATTTCGGATTCACTGGCGTTTCCCGCCAGCAGAAAATTCCTGGAACGGATGCTCAGCCACTTGTCGGCGGCGAGCGAAGGTTGGGCGACCAGCAACAAGGCGGCGATGGTTAGGAGACGCTTCATGGAATTAAAAATACATGAGGTTGCCCCGAACGTAAACTTCGGCAACCCGGTTTTTATTGCAATGCAAACCGAGCGTCGACAGAGCTTCCTCGGCCGTGGCGCGCGATTTTAGTTCGACGGCCAGGAAGTCTGCATCTTTGCCGGGAACGAAATTACCAATACGATCGGACAGGCCCAGCGCGGCTGCGCCGGCAAGCGTTGCAAGGTATAGGGCTTCGGCCGGAGTCATCCCTGTAGCCCGAATGGCTTCGCGCATCTGTTCGAACATCGATAACGTAGGACCGCCGGCAATATCCGTTCCAAGAGAAATGCTGATGCCCGCTTCCCTAAGTTTCCGGTACGGCATCGTGCCGCTGTGGAGCGCTCGATTGGAATAAGGGCAGAAAGCCACCTTCACGGCGCGTTCGGCAAGCAGGTCTATTTCTTTGGCGGATAGATGGATGCAATGCGCCATAAGAGTGCGCGGGCCCAGCATACCGGCGTCGTCGTAGACGGCGGCATATGACGCCTTGCCGGGAAACAATTCATGGACCCATTCGACCTCATCGATGTTCTCGGCCAAGTGCGACTGCACGAAAGCTCCCGTCGCGCGGGCGATCTCGCCGACACGTTGCATCAGACTCATCGAGCAGGAGGCGGCATACCGGGGCGTAAATATGTAGCGCAGCCGGCCGCCGTCGCTGTTATCCCACCTTTCGAAAAGCCGCATGCTGGCCTCAATGGAATCTTGTGAGTCTTCCTGGAGTTCAGAAGGAGAATTCCGATCCATCATCGTTTTGCCGATGAACGCGCGCACACCTTTCGCGCGCGCTGCGGTAAAGGCAATGTCGGTCGCATGCTCGTGAATGGAGCAGTAGATGACCGCGGTGGTTGTGCCGTTTGCTATCAATTCATCAAAGAACGCCGTGGAGATTTTTTCTGCGTATTGGGGATCGGCAAATCGCGTTTCTTCCGGGTACGTATAAGTATTCAACCAGGTGAGCAATTGACCTTTTCCAACACCCATAATTGCGAACTGTGGCAAGTGAACGTGAGTATCCACGAAGCCGGGCAGGATGATTTTTTCATTCATGTCGCGGAACTCGGCGCCAGGAAATTCTGATTGTGGATCGTCGAGGGTGAGACGGGCGATCCTCTCGCCTTCGATTACCAGGTAGCCCGGATCGTAGTAATCGACACGATCCGGAGCGACCGGATTGATCACGATTCCTTTGAAGATTCGCCTAAGATCGCGAATACCCATATCGCGGCCGGTCCTTGCGAGGAAACAGGCCCACCAGGATTATTCCGATAGTGAAGCCGCCGACGTGTGCCCACCACGCGACGCCTCCCGCATTCGCACTGGTTGAAGCCAGCGAAGCAGCTCCATACAAGAATTGCATCAGAAACCAGAAGACGAGGAGGAGCACGGCCGGAATTTCAATGACCTGCAGAAAAATGAAAATCGGTACGAGCGTGAGAACCCGGGCAAACGGGTAGGACACCATATACGCGCCCAAAACGCCCGCGATCGCCCCGCTCGCTCCGACGCTGGGCACCGTGGTCTGAGAATTCAGCAGCGTGTGGACAATTCCCGCGCCCAAACCGCAGAGCAGGTAAAATATGAGGTACGTGAAATGACCCAACCGGTCTTCAATGTTGTCTCCGAAAATCCAGAGGTACCACATATTACCGATCAGATGGAGCCAGCCGCCATGCAAGAATATCGAAGTGAAAAACGGCAGCGCGACAACGGTAAAGGGAACATGGGAGTGAGGCCAGGCGAGTACCGTCGTCGGAACAACTCCATAATGCATGATGAATCGTTCGAAGCTGCGGCTTCCAAGCGACAGCTCGTAAAAAAAGACGCAGACATTGGCTATGATGATCGAGACCGTGATGGTTGGAAATGAGCGCGACGGAATGTTATCTCTAAAAGGGATCATGTCGTTTCAGGTTGCCGCTGACTCTCCGCATTCCCCTCCTCGCAGAGGAGGGGAATGGAGCTTCTGTTCTGTGAAACAATTCATCGTGATCCTCTCCCTGTTCTTTCTGCTCGTCCAGTCTGCTCTGGCCGCCGATGCCAAGCAGACTTACGAGGAGGCGACCAACGCCCTATACAATCTCGACTTTACCACCGCGGAGCACGGCTTCGAAACGTTGACGCACGATTACTCCGACAATCCGGACTACTGGAACGGGCTCGCTTCTGCGATCTGGGTCCGGATCACGTTCAACCAGCAGAAGCTGAACATCGAAAGTTTCTCGGGCAGATCCTTGGGAACACGGGATTCGAAAGATACCGTCAATCCGGCAGACGAAAAGCGGCTGCGCGAAACCGTCGGGATCGCGATCCAAAAAGCGGAGACGATACTGAAGAAATATCCAAGTGATGTGCGAGCGCTGTACGCGAAAGGAATTTCACAAGGGACCCTGGCTGCCTTCGAGGCCACCGTCAAACGGTCATATGTGTCTGCGCACGGCAAGGCGAAGGAGGCGCATGATCTTCACCAGCAGGTGCTGAAGCTCGATCCCACATTCAATGACGCGCAGCTCGGCGTCGGTGCCTACGATTACGTTGTCGGTGTGCTTCCGGGTCTTCTCAGATTCGTGCTGTCTCCCCTCGGTGTGCGCAGCGCAGGCAAAGACATCGGCATTCAGGAACTCGAAGCGGTGGCGGCAAAAGGAAAAATTGCGTCAACCGACGCCAAAATGATTCTCGTTGTCGTCTATACACGCGAGAAGCGGTATGAAGAGGCGTTGAAACTTCTTGAAGAGCTTCACTCCAGGTATCCCCGCAATTTTCCCTTCGAACTTGCGAAGGCATCTTTATATGGAAAGATGCAGAGGTGGAACGATGCCGAACGCGTATACGAACAAATTCTGGGGAAAATCCATTCAAGCACGGACGGCTACGAACGCCTCCGTCAAGCCAGAGTTCTCTCGGCGCTTGGCGTGAATGACATCAATAACCACCAGTTTGAAAGGGCAACCGGCACGTTCCAACAGGTCCTCTCCACCAACGACGCAACCGCCAACGAAAAGGGCCGCGCTCATCTTTGGCTGGGAAAACTTTTCGACTCCAAGGGGGACCGCACCCAGGCCCTCGAACATTACGAAGCCCTGCAGGCACTCGACTGCAACCCGGACTTAAAGGCCGAGGCCCAGCGGTACAAACGCCACCCGTTTGCCGAATAGAGCGAACCGAGTGTTGCGTCTCATAAATTATGTGTTCCTATTTCTTCAGTTCGTTATAGGCAGTCTGGATGTTGCCTTTGATACCCCCGAATAGCGGAGCCGGCGGGCCATAGCCCGGATACTTCCCTGGGGCTTTCCATTCGGCGGCGGCCTGATCGACGGTTTTGCCGGCTTTCATTTCGCTCTCGACCCACGCGATGAAGTCATTATTGAAGTCGGCGTATTCTTTGAGATCCGCTGGTTTCATCAACGTGCTGTGGCCGGTGATGATCGTATCAATGTTCTTGACCGCCGAATAGGCTTTGCTCAGCGTCTTGCCGTATTCGACGGCGCTGCCGCCACTCGCCACGTCAATTAAAGGCGCGTTCTTCCCGGCAAACATGTCCCCCGCGTGCATCGTGCGCAACGCCGTAAAAACGACCCACGCATCACCGCCTGTGTGGCCGCGACCGAAGTAAAACAGGTCGATCTGGTCCTTGCCTGAACCGACACTCATCTTATCTTTGAATGTTTTTTTCGGCAGGTATCTGGCCTTGTCGGCTTTGAATGCGTCCTGTTTTTCCATGTTGGATTTCGTTATCTCCTGAGCAATGAATTCGACGTTTGCAGGAAACGCTTCATTGCTGCCCACGTGGTCCGGATGGCTATGCGTGTTGATGATCGTAATCACCGGCTTATCCGTGACGGTTTTGATCTTGTCGAGGATCGGCTGGCCCCAGCCGGCGAGCTTGGTATCGACGACCACCACGCCGCGATCGGTGATGAACGCGGCGGTGTTCCCGCCGCCTCCGGTGATCATATAAAGGTTATCCTTCACTTTTTCGATCTGGGCGACGTTTGGTCCCTGCGGACCACGCTGTCCGCCCGGCGCTTGAATGGCGGCGATCGCCGCTGAGAGCGCCCCGATCGCAAGAAGCGCAATCAACAGTGTTACTCGTTTCATGACATACCTCCGAAAAGGAGTTGTTCCAAGTTACTAACGGTGAAAGAAATTTTACCAAAGTCGCACCCGGTGAAAGAGACTTTTACCGTTTATCGCAGACGCTCTTCCAGATAGCGGTGCAGGGAGTCTACCGAGATACGATCCTGGAGCATTGTGTCGCGGTGGCGAACGGTGACCTGATCATCTTCGAGCGACTGATGATCAACGGTCACGCAAAACGGAGTGCCGATCTCGTCCTGCCGTGCGTAGCACTTTCCGATATTGCCGCTGTCGTCGAAGAGGGAGCGCATTCGTCCCGTGGACTGCAAGCTCTTCTTGATCCGCTTGGCCATTTCCACGATATCCGGCTTGTTGCGGGCGAGAGGAATGACGGCGACCTTGACGGGCGCTAGGTCGGCATGCAGATGCAGCACGGTTCTCTCTTTCCCGCCTTCCAGCTTTTGCTCTTCGTAAGCATCCATTAGAAAGGCAAGCGTGATGCGATCGACGCCGCCGGATGGCTCGATCACGTACGGCGTGAGATGCTGGTTCGAAGCCTGGTCGTAGTAAGTCTGCTTGAGCACGGCGTGTTCGTTGACCAGGAATGTGCCATCTTTAAATGTCGTCTTGCCGCCCTTGGTATGACAGGTCAGATCATAGTCTGTACGGTTCGCAATCCCTTCGACTTCGTCAAATTGCTTTTCTTCGTCTCGTTCGGGAAAGAATCGATATAGAAGGTCCGTTGTGGCTTTGGAATAATGTGAGAGATCCTCCGGCTTTTGCGCGTACTGTTTCAAATTCTCCGGGCGGATACCATACTGGTAATACCACGCTACTCGTTCGTCGATCCAGCGCCTGTGCCACTCTTCATCGGTTCCAGGCATGACGAAATACTCAATTTCCATCTGTTCAAACTCGCGAACACGGAAAATGAAATTCTTCGGTGTAATTTCATTGCGGTATGCCTTACCGATCTGAGCTATACCAAACGGAAGCTTGCGATTTGTCGAATCCAGAACGTTTTTGAAATTGACGAAAATGCCTTGTGCGGTTTCAGGTCTGAGGTGGGCGACGTTCTCATCGTTTTCGATCGGTCCGACTGTCGTTTTGAACATCAGATTAAACGGGCGTGGTTCGGTCAAATCGTGGAGTCCGCCTTCCGGACACTTTTCGCCGGGCTCGATCTGGTCCGCTCGAAAGCGCTTCTTACACTTGCGGCAGTCGACCAACGGGTCCGAAAAAGTCGCCTCATGACCGGAATATCGCAGAACGAGTCTGTTCATGAGGATGGCAGCGTCCAGGCCTTCCACATCGTCGCGCTCGTAAACGTTTGCCCGCCACCACGCGCGCTTGACATTGTTTTTGAGCTCGACGCCCATTGGGCCGTAATCCCAGGTGCCCTGGAGGCCGCCGTAAAGCTCGCTTCCTTGAAACAGAAAGCCCCGCCGCTTGCACAGCGATACGATCTTGTCCATCGTTGCACCGACCATTAATCCCCCTGTGACGAAAAAAGGACAAATATACCAAAATACCCTATAGACGGTATTTCCCCGGCCAGTGCATCGCACTATGATTTTCGTGAGCCAGTGCTCGGCCCTTTCCGATCACTTGCGCTCATCCTCCGAACATTAGGTCCCAACACTGGGTGTGGGCTGTCTTTTCACGGGGACGCCCGCACCATTTTTTTATGAAATGATTTTTTTGCGGACTGCATAGAGCACGATTTCCGCCGTGTTGTGAAGATTAAGCTTCTGCATGAGGTTGGAACGGTGCGTCTCCACAGTCAACGTGCTGAGGTTCAGAAGTTGGGCGACTTCCTTATTGGAGCGGCCTTCGGCCAGGAGTTGCAGAATTTCCTTTTCGCGGTTCGTCAGCAAATCAAAAGAGTCCTGAAGACCTTTGGCTTTGAGTTCCTGCAGGTGTTCCTCGAGCAGGATTTCGGCGATCGCTTGGCTGAAAAACGGTTTATTCCTTCGGACCGCGTCGATCGCATTGTCAAGATCTTCTTCGACCGTGTCCTTGAGCAGATATCCTTTGACGCCGGCGTTCATGGCGCGCAGGAGATAATCCTCATCCGAGTGCATCGACAAAAGTATGGTTTTCGTCTCGGGGAATTGACGGCTGATTTGCGCGGCGGCATCGATACCGTTCAGCAAAGGCATCGCAATATCGAGGATGGCAATGTCGGGACGGACTTCTTCGACAAGAGCGAGTACATCCCGGCCATTGCGCGCTTCACCCGCGATCTCGATTTCTTTTCGCCGCGCCAGCAGGTAACAGAGGCCCTTGCGAACAATGTCGTGATCGTCGGCCACAATAATCCGCAGCTTATTTGGGGCTTTCATTCGAATTGGATCACGCGTTTCCATTCAAAGGGATTTCGACCGAGAGCCGTGTACCCTCTCCCGGCCCAGACGCGATCTCGACCGTTCCTCCAAGTTCCCGCACTCTCTCTTCGATTCCGATGAGTCCCATACCGCTATAGGATGCGTCGGCGCCGAATCCAATGCCGTCGTCCGCCAATTCGAGTCGCACCTGCTCTGCGGTTTTCCTCAACGTGAGATGCGCGTTCTTGGCCTTCGAGTGACGCGCGCAGTTGGTCAGCGCCTCCTGCACAACGCGATAGATGCATGTTCGCTGCAGATCGCCGATGGAATCAACGGGGCCTTCGATGTCAACAGCCACAGGTATGCCCGTGTGCTTCGAGAACTCGCGCGTTTGCCAACGCAGGGCGGGTGCAAGGCCGGAGTCGTCGAGCATGGAGGGACGCAAACCCATGGCAATATTGCGAACGGTATTCAGCGTATCGTGCACCAGGCGCCTCGCTTCCTTGAGGTGCTCTGTAAATTCGTGTGGAGGTCCGGCACGCAATTGCTCGACATTTCCAAGCTCCATTCCCAGGGCTGTGAGCGTCTGGCCCACCTCGTCGTGGAGCTCTCTGGATAAGTGCCGCCGTTCTTCTTCTTGCGTGTGTAAGAGCTGAGACGAGAGCCGTCTTAGCTCGGACTCCGCTTTTTCCCTGCGTTGGCGCTGCCGGTCAGCCCGGAGTTGCAACCTGTACATTCCATATCCGCTGGCGCCCGCTATGACAAAACCCAGACCGAGCGTAACGGCAACGGTGGTCCATATATAGTGTATGAATTCGTCTTGAGATTCAGCCAGGCTCTTGCGGCGCCGTTCAAAGCTTTCGCGATTGATGTCTTCGATGCGGCGCGTGATGGCCAATGCGGAGTCATGACGGGCGACAAATTCCCGCTGCAGCGTTTCAAAGGTCTGGGGAGTACCAAGCTCCGGATCCTCCAAAGCAGGTGCGAGGTAGGCCCAATAGCTGTCAATTTCGTCGCGCAGTTCGTCGATGTCGGAGGAAAGTTCGGGCGCGGCAAGCGATTTCAATTCCTTCAGGTAGCGTTGCGCCAAGCCTTCACCGGTTTTCAGCCGGTCCCGTTGTTCGTCCGCGGCTTTCGATTCGGAATCCAGCATCAGCTCGTGGACGTACAGGCTGGCAAGGAAGATCTCGGATCGCAGGCCGCCCAGCGCAAACTGAAAACGGTCATAGGCGACATTGATCGCGGCGTGTTCACCGAAGATAGTGCTCGCTTTGCCCACGGCAATCGTGCCCGCTGCGGCAATGAGCGCCAACAACACTCCGAAGCCCACGAACAAGACCAGCAGAATTGTGTTCTTCACGAGGCCATAGTATAGCCGCGCTGCTTGAGGAACTCTCGTACTTCCGGAAGAGTCGGAATGCCGCGGCGGGCGCCGATGCGCATGCACTTCATGGCAGCGACGGCGTGGGAGAAGCGGACAACGTCATCCATGCACCAATTCTGGAGCAAGCCGTAGATGAATGCGCCGTGAAAGACGTCGCCCGCGCCGGTCGTATCGGCTACGGGAACCTGGAAAGCGTTGGACTTCACGACACGTCCGTGTTCCACAAACACAGCGCCTTCCGCACCTCGCGTGATACCTACGACAGGGCAGCCGTAGCGATCGGCGAGCGCGCAAGGATCATCGGCGAAATCCGAGCCGGCGATAAGGTAATCGACCAGGCACAAAAGTTCGTGAGTGGAGTCGTCATACACTTCATCGATGTCAATGACGACAGGAATTTGGGCTTCGCGCGCCCAGCGTGCGGCTTGAAGCGCAGCGACGGAATCGCAGCCATCGAGGTGCAACAGGCGGGAGTTGATGATGCACTCCCGGCGCAATTGTTCGACGGGATAAGATAACCGCGGATCGCGGGTCCACAGAATCGTTCGTTCGCCCACCCCTTCCTCCAAGAGGATGATCGCTACTTGGCTCGAAGCGCCTTCCACTTCGCGGACATCCAGTTCAAGACCCTCCGCCGAGAGGCTTTCCAATTGCGCTCTCCCGGCATCGTCTTTACCGACGGATCCGATGTATCGAGCTTTGAGACCGAGCCGCGTGCATGTGACCAGCGCAGTAGCCACCTGCCCGCCGGGCTCGACACGCAGGTCACGTATACGGAGCTTGCCGTTGGGCTCCGGCAAACGAGGCACAATGCAAATGGTATCCAGCGCATTTAAGCCGAGTCCGGCAACGTCGGTTGTGCCGATTGGCGGTTTTACAGAATTTTTGGTCTGCCTCTCCATCAGAGCAACTCGATTATATTGAAGACGCGCTCGGAGAGGCGGTTCGCATCGTCGCTTTTCAGCGACGACTATGGAAGAGCCCGATCCTTCACTGTTATTCCCACCACAAGCCATGGGGTTCGGGAAAAGAACACAACGCCGATTGTGTCCAGCGCATTTAAGCCGGTTCCGGTAACGGCAGTTGTGCTATTTTTCATAGTTTACGCCGCGATATGCCTCTCCATGAGAGCGACTCGATTATCTTGAAGACGTATCCGCTCGGAGAGGCGGACCGCATCGTCGCATTTTTTAGCCGCGATTATGGAAAGCTCCGGGGTGTTGCCAACGGCGCGCGCCGGATGAAGAACCGTTTTGGCGCATCGCTGGAACCGTTGGCGCATGCGCGAATTCAGTTTTTCGAAAAAGAGAACCGCGAGTTGGTGCGAATCCAGTCGGCAGAGTTGCTGGATTCCCCAATGAAACTTTTCGAGGATTACGACCGCGCTGTCTGCGCCGCGCACCTGGTGGAGCTCGTTGATCGGTTCTTGCCCGAGCACGAACCGCAGGATGCCGCATTCCGTCTGGTGCGGATGACCGTTCGCGCGCTCGCGCAGGGCTGTCCGATCGGGTTTGCCAGATGCTACTTCGAAGTCTGGATGCTGCGCCTATCCGGTGTTTTTCCCGATTTGTTCCTGTGCTCGGTCTGTGGCAGGTCGATTGAGATTGACGACGAGCGATTTTTAGCCGCTGGGCTGCAGGCAGTGATCTGTAGTAGCTGCGATCACCGAAACGCGTCAGGGATGCTGACGGAAGTGGTCGAACTGGCTCAGACGATTTTGAGGCATCCGTTAAACGGTCACGGAGGTGCCAGCGATCGCGCCATCCGCACGTTACAAGAGTTGAACGAATACTGGATCCGTCATTATTCGGAACAGTAAAAGGGTGAGGGTCTCAAGCTAGGAGAATAAGATGCAGAAATACGTTTACTTCTTCGGCGGTGGGAAGGCTGAAGGCAAGGGCGACATGAAAGACACGCTGGGCGGCAAAGGCGCCGGCCTGGCCGAGATGACCAATGCGGGATTGCCAGTGCCGCCGGGATTTACGATCAGCACTGAGGTCTGCCGGATCTTCTACGAGAACAAGGGCAAGCTCGGCAGCGACATTCAAAAACACGTGGACGAGGCTTTGGCACGGCTGGAATCCGCAAGCGAGCAGAAGCTGGGCTCGACCGAACGCCCGCTGCTGGTATCGGTGCGGTCGGGCGCGAAGTTTTCGATGCCCGGAATGATGGATACGATTCTGAACCTCGGCCTCAATGACACAACCGTAAAAGCGCTTGCGAAACGGACAGGCAACGAACGCTTTGCCTGGGATAGTTACCGCCGGTTTATCCAGATGTATGGAAACGTCGTCCTTCAAATCGAAAAGCGTGAATTCGATGAGATCTTCGACCACATCAAAGAGAAGGCCGGCGCGAAGCTCGACACCGAAATTCCCATGCTCTCATTGCAAGAGCTCGTGAAGCAATACAAAGCCCTCGTGAAGGAAAGAACGAAGACGGATTTTCCCGAAGATCCAAGGCAGCAGCTTCAGGGCGCGATCAATGCCGTTTTCGGATCATGGAGGAATCCTCGCGCGATCCATTACCGGCGGATGAATAAGATTTCGGAAGAGCTTGGCACAGCGGTGAACGTGCAGACGATGGTGTTCGGAAACATGGGCAACACGTCAGGCACAGGTGTCGGTTTCACACGAAATCCTTCAACAGGTGAAAGGGAGTTCTATGGCGAGTTCCTGATTAACGCGCAAGGCGAGGATGTCGTCGCCGGCATCCGCACACCCACACCAATTCGCGAGCTCGATCGTGTGATGCCGGAATGTTACAGGCAGCTCCGCGAAATTACGGACCGCCTGGAGCGTCACTATCGGGACATGCAGGATTTCGAGTTCACGATTCAGGAAAATCGTTTGTACATGCTGCAAACACGCAATGGGAAACGTACGGGGAAAGCCGCAGTGAAGATCGCGGCCGACATGGTAAAGGAAGGCCTAATCACCCCTGAGGAAGCCGTCATGCGCGTCGAACCGTTGCAACTGGATCAATTGTTGCATCCCATTCTCGACCCGAAAGCAAAGGCAAAGGAACTGGTGCAGGGACTGCCCGCTTCGCCTGGCGCGGTGAGCGGCCGGATCGTCTTTTCGGCTGAAGACGCTGTCGCGCAGGCCAAACAAGGCCGCGTCGTGCTGGTTCGAAAAGAGACCGTTCCGGATGACATTCACGGAATGGAAGTCGCTGTGGGAATTTTGACCTCACGCGGCGGAATGACCAGCCATGCCGCCGTCGTCGCGCGCGGTATGGGGAAGTGCTGCGTGGTCGGGGCCGAGGCAATCAAGATCGATGAAAGAAATAAACTCCTCATGGCAGGCAATACGCAATTGCGGGAGGGCGACTGGATTACTCTTGAAGGCTCTAGCGGAAAAGTTTTCGAGGGGCAGGTCGCAACAGTCGAGCCCGACCCGGCCAGCGGCGACTTCGCGGCTTTCATGGGAATGGCGGATCAGATCCGCCGGTTGGGCATTCGCGCAAACGCGGATATCCCACGCGATGCCGAGGTCGCCCGAAAATTCGGCGCAGAAGGCATCGGCCTTTGCCGGACGGAGCACATGTTCTTTGCCGAGGATCGGCTGCCGCACGTCCAAAAGATGATTCTCGCCAACACGGAACCGGAGCGCCGCGAGCATCTCAACAAACTGCTTCCGTTCCAGCGAGCGGACTTCGAGGGCTTGTTCCGCGCAATGGACGGTTTGCCCGTCACCATTCGATTGCTCGATCCGCCGCTGCATGAGTTCTTACCGAAACGCGAGGAGTTGATGGTCGAGATAGCCGTGCTTCGGGCGAAGAACGGCGCCCCAAGCCAAATCGCGGAAAAAGAGAAATTGCTCCAGCGTGTTGAAACACTCCACGAATTCAACCCGATGCTCGGCCATCGCGGCTGCCGGCTTGGAATCACTTATCCGGAAATTTCGGAAATGCAATGCCGGGCAATTTTCGAAGCCGCCTGCAAGCTTCAGAAGGAAGGGAGGACGGTCAAGCCCGAGATCATGATTCCTCTGGTTGGACTAGCCAAGGAATTTGAAGAACAGAAGGCGATCGTGGACCGCGTAGCGGAGGAAGTCTTTACGCAAACAGGCGCGAAAGTGGAATACACGGTCGGCACGATGATCGAGTTGCCCCGCGCCGTAGTTGTCGCCGATAAAATCGCGGAATCCGCGGAATTCTTCTCATTTGGAACGAACGACCTGACTCAGACGGCGTTCGGTTTCTCTCGCGATGATGCCGGCAAGATCATTATAGATTACATGGCGAAAGGGATTCTGAAAGCCGATCCTTTCCAGGAGTTGGATCGCGACGGCGTGGGCGTCCTCGTCAGGATGGGCCTCGAAAAGGGCCGGTCCACGCGGTCGAACCTCAAAATCGGAATCTGCGGTGAGCACGGCGGCGATCCTTCCTCGATCGAGTTCTGCGATGAGGTCGGACTCGACTATGTGAGCTGTTCCCCTTATCGTGTGCCGATCGCGCGATTGGCAGCGGCGCAATGCGTCGTTGCGCGCAAATCCGCAGCAGAACGCGGACGAACGGTCTAACCCTCTCGGGAGAGGCCGGCGCGACAGCCACGCGAAGCGCGAGCCCGATAGGGCGAAGCCTCAGGAAATGCTGGCGCGCCGGGTGAGGGTCACGGGATTTGGGCAAATCCTGAGACCCTCACCCGACCCTCAGAGTAATTGATCTCTATGAGAATTCTTTTCGGATACCTCCAACAGTATAGGTTTCTCGTTGTATTGATCCTGGTGCTCGCGGCGATCAACCAAGTCTTTTCGCTCCTGGATCCCGTCATCTTCCGCCACGTTATCGATGACTACGCCACTCGATATAGCGACTACACGACAGGAGAGTTCTTTCGAGGCGTCGGCTTGCTGCTCGCAGCCGCTGTTGGGGTCGCGTTCGTTTCGCGTGTGGCGAAAAATTTCCAGGACTACTACATCAACGTCATCACACAACGGCTCGGTGCTCAGATTTATTCCGATGGTGTCCGGCATTCACTCGAGCTGCCATATGCGGTTTTCGAAGATCAGCGGAGCGGCGAAACACTCGGGAAGCTCCAGAAAGTCCGGGCGGACGTGGAGCGGCTGACGAACGCCGTTGTCAACATTCTATTCATTTCGCTGGTAGGTGTTGTGTTTGTCATGATCTATGCGCTGAGAGTGCACTGGCTTATTGCCACCGTATATTTCCTCACGATACCCATCCTCGGCACATTGGTTTCCGTCCTCAGCCGCAAAATCAAAAAAATTCAAAAGGTGATTGTCGCCGAAACGACAGCCCTTGCAGGTGCGACTACAGAGTCCCTGAGAAACATCGAACTGGTGAAGAGTCTCGGGCTTGCCCAGCAGGAAATCAAACGTCTGAACAGCACGACCGGCAAGATCCTCGATCTCGAGCTGAATAAAGTGAAGTATCTGCGCAGCCTCAGCTTTGTCCAGGGAACAACGGTTAATGCGATGCGCATGTCGATTTTGGGTCTCATGCTGTATTTGATTTTTGCGCGTGAGATCACCATGGGCCAATTTTTCTCGCTGTGGATTTATTCCTTCTTTATCTTCGGACCGCTGCAGGAAGTCGGCAACGTCATTAACGTCTATCGAGAGACAGAAGTCTCGTTGAAGAACTTTGAGGACATTTTGAATACACCGAAGGAGCCTCGGCCTCAGCGTCCGGTTAGCTTGGCGAGTCTGAGCCGGGTCGAGTTCGAAAACGTTGTCTTTCAGCATCAATCGGCCACGACAAGAGCTCTGGACGGGATTTCGTTTACGGGTTCGCTGGGCGAGACAATCGCGTTTGTCGGCCCGTCTGGTTCGGGCAAAACAACGCTTGTGAAGCTTCTCGTTGGACTCTACCGGCCACAGGCCGGCGATATACGATATGACGGTTTTTCAATCGAGGATGTCGATTTGAATCAACTGAGGGAACGGATCGGACTCGTCACGCAAGATACGCAATTATTTTCCGGAAGCATTCGCGAGAACCTTCTGTTTGTGAACCCGAATGCGAGCGACGAAGACTGTATGACCGTCCTGAACAAAGCCGCATGTCAGAGCCTGCTTCGGCGCGCCGACAAAGGACTGGATACCGTCATCGGAGAAGGCGGCGTGAAGGTTTCCGGTGGAGAGAAGCAGCGCCTATCGATCGCACGGGCGTTGTTGCGCCGGCCGAATCTCCTCGTTTTCGATGAAGCGACGTCATCGCTGGATTCGCTGACGGAAGAGGAAATATCGGAAACCATCCGCGAGGTATCTGTCCGGAAAGATCTCATCACGATCCTCATTGCGCATCGTCTTTCGACGGTTATCCATGCTGACAAGATTTTCGTCCTGGAGCGCGGGCAAATCGTGGAATCCGGACGGCACGACGAGCTAGTAGAACTCAAGGGTCTGTATTACGCGATGTGGCGGCAACAGATCGGGGAGCGAGATCCCCTCCCCCTCTGGGAGAGGGCAGCGCGGCAGCCACGCGAAGCGCGAGCCCGATAGGGCGAAGCCTCAGGAAATGCTGGCGCGCCGGGTGAGGGTTACAAGATTTGCGCAAATCCTGCGACCCTCACCCTTTCTTGAGGTTTCGCCCTATCGGGCTCACGCTTCGCGCCCTCTCCCCTAGGGGGAGGGTGTACCTTTCTCCAAGGCCTCGATGCGCTTGAGGAGTTCCGGGAGGCGTTTGAATATGGCTGAGCTTTTCAACCAAAGCTTGTTATCAATGGCCGGATACCCGGAGACAATCTTATCGGGCTCGATCGAGTTCGGGATTCCGGTCTGAGCCGTCGCAACGACGCGGTCGCCGATCTCCAGGTGGCCGGCGACTCCGACCTGTCCCGTCAGAATCACGCTGCGGCCGATTTTCGAACTTCCTGCCAGACCCACCTGCGCGCAAAGCAGCGTATCTTCGCCGACGTCGGAGGCGTGACCGACTTGCACGAGGTTGTCGATTTTTGTGCCCCGGCGAACGCGTGTTTCGCCGATGGTGGCACGGTCGATTGTGGCGTTGGCGCCGACTTCGACGTCATCTTCGAGAACGACAATTCCGGACTGAACGATTTTGTAATACGTGCCGTCGTCTTGCTTGGCATATCCAAACCCATCAGTACCGATCTTCGCCCCATCTTGAAGAATGACGTTGTTGCCAAGCATGCAGAACTCGCGAACGGTGACGTGGGCGTAGGCCTTGAGGTTGTCGCCAATACAAACACCGCGGCAGATATGGACAAAGGGGTAAATCGTACAGTTGCTTCCAATCTGAACGTCGTCCTCGATCACCACATACGGGCCGATGGAAGCTCCTTCTCCAATCTTTGCCGACAACGCAATGATCGCTGCGGGATCGATTCGGCGCGTTGCTCGCGGAGTCTCATAGAAGAGTTCGACCGCACGCGCGAACGTCAGATATGGATTCGGGCTCCGGAGTGTCGCTACGGGAATTTCCGGAAAGTCGGTGGACACGATTACGGCACTCGCTTTGGTCGTGCGCGCCTTGGCGGCGTACTTGGCATTCGAAACAAATGTCAGGTGGCCGGCGCCCGCCTCATCGATTCCCACGACCCGCGTGATTTCCGCATCTCCGTCGCCATTCAAGACACAGTTCAGCCGGGCCGCAATGTCGGATAACTTCACAACGCCCTCCACCTCTCCCTCTGGGAGAGGGTGCTAGTATAGCCTTCGTAGTGTAATGAGCGATCATCGCAGCCGTCTGGCATCTACTTCGCTGACCAATCAAGAATGGATCGACCGTTTTCTTCAGTACCTCAGGATCGAGAAAGGCGTCGCGGAGAACACCCTCCAGGCGTACCGGCACGATTTGGAAATGTACCGCACATATTTGGCGGGCAGGGAACTTGCGAAGGTTCAGCCGGCGGATGTCTCCGGGTTCTTAAAATTCCTATACCGGCGCAAATTGAAACCGCGCTCCGCGAGCAGGGCATTCGCCGCGATGCGCGGGCTGTACCGATTCCTGCTGCTCGAGAACGCAACGGCGGAGAATCCGACCGCAGCCGTAGAACAGCCGCGCTGGTGGAAGCCGCTGCCCCATGTTTTGGCTTTCGAGGAGGTCGACAAGTTGCTGGCGTCGCCGAATATTACGACATCCAAAGGGCTTCGAGATCGAGCGATGCTCGAAGTGCTCTATGCCACCGGGCTGCGTATCTCGGAACTGATTGGTTTAACCGTTGATGGCGTCAATACGGAAGCCGGTTTTGTCCGATGCATCGGAAAGGGAAGCAAAGAGCGTATTGTGCCATTAGGCGACGCGGCCGCCGCGGCGGTCTCGGCGTATCTTCATGTTCGCCGCGTGCGGAAACCGACCAACTATTTATTCCTGAATAATCTGGGAAACAAAATGTCGAGGATGGGCTTTTGGAAGCTCCTCAGACTTTACGGCTTGCGTGCGGGAATTAAGAAAAAACTGACGCCTCATGTCCTGCGGCATTCGTTTGCGACGCATCTACTGGAACGGGGCGCCGACCTGCGAGCGGTCCAAACCATGCTGGGGCACTCGAATATTTCGACGACGGAAATCTATACGCATGTGATGCGGGAGCGTCTCAAAGAGATCTACAAAAGCTACCATCCGCGAGCGTGAGTTAGGTTATGATCTGCGTTAAGTAGAAGGAGAGAAACGTTGTGATCAAAGGCCGCCACTTGTTTACATCCGAGTCGGTGACGGAAGGTCATCCAGACAAGCTAGCCGATCAGATTTCGGATGCCATTTTAGACTATGTCATGGCTCATGATCCGATGGGCCGCGTCGCCTGCGAAACGCTCGTGACGACGGGTCTGGCCCTGGTGGCGGGCGAGATTACAACGAAATGCGTCATCGATTACGCCTCGATCGTCCGCAAAACCGTTGAAGAGATTGGCTACACCGATGCAAATTACGGCTTCGACTACAAGACGTGCGCTGTGATGTCGTCTGTCAACACGCAATCGCCCGATATTGCGATGGGCGTCGATACGGGCGGTGCCGGAGATCAAGGATTGATGTTCGGCTATGCGACCAACGAATCGCCCGAACTCATGCCGTTGCCGATTCTACTGGCACATAAACTGACCAAGAGGCTCGCGGATGCACGGCGAGCGGGAGTTCCGAGTTTCCTGCGGCCCGACGGCAAATCGCAAATCAGCGTCGAGTACGATGGTGAGAAGCCGGTGCGCATCGACACGGTCGTGATTTCGACGCAGCACGCTCCCGAGGCCTCCAACGCGCAACTGCGCGAAGAAGTTATCGAGCACATCATCAAGCCGACACTTCCGGCCGAGCTACTCGATGCCAAGACGAAATATCACATCAATCCGACCGGGCGGTTTGTCGTCGGCGGCCCCCAAGGCGACTGCGGCCTGACGGGACGAAAAATCATTGTTGACAGCTATGGTGGAATGGGCCGCCACGGCGGTGGTGCATTCTCCGGGAAGGATCCGACGAAAGTCGACCGGTCTGCGTGCTATATGGCCCGTCACATCGCGAAAAATGTCGTAGCGGCGGGTCTTGCCGAGCGGGTCGAGATTCAACTGGCATACGCCATCGGCGTTGCCGATCCGGTCTCCGTGAGCGTCGATACGTTCGGTACCGGGAAAATCGACCAGAACAAAATCTCC
>WNGK01003386.1_pt1 | contig 30345 bp, 22 predicted proteins | sample 5400601 | NCBI WGS metagenome assembly WNGK01 (sample SAMN13153376, study PRJNA577476) | soil metagenome | isolation source: 60 cm soil or saprolite under Garry oak tree replicate 1 | place: USA:California | collected 2016-06-15 | reverse complement strand
GGCGAAGTCCCCTCCTTGGCAAAGGAGGGGTGGCCGCGCCATCAAGTAAATGGTCCCGTTCCTTTGGAGGCGCGGCCGGGGTGGTTCGTTCAACTTCCGATAATCGGTGGCTTGAACCAACCACCCCGTCTGCGCCCGCTAAGGAGGCTTCGCGGCATTTTCTTAATCGGCGCAGCCACCCCTCCTTGTCCAAGGAGGGGACTTCGGCTTTCTCTTCAGTTGTTTTCAATGCCCCTGTGTCCAGCTGGTGGCCTTCGGCATCATTCTTTTTGATGGCGCGGCCACCCCTGCTTTGCCTCCTTTGCAAGGAGGGAAATACGTTCTTGTACCGATTATTTCTTCCCGGGACTGAGGCTCTTATAAACGGCTTCGATAAATTTGTCCGCGCTTCCCAATGCGCTCTTTGCGTCGTAGCGGGCATCATAGTCTTTGGTCAGATGCGCGGCCTTCACCTGCTCGAGTGTCATGCCCTTACTGACCGCCGCCTTCACGCGGTCGCGAACGATAACGACCATGTCTCGATACTCCAACACATCGAACTCATCGCAGATCCGGCCATGGCCGGGAATGATATAAGTCCCGCCTTCCTCTTCGTGCTTGGGCACTGCGATCTCGAGAATGCGGTTAAGAGCATTAATCGTCCCTTGCACGGTGCCGCCCTTTTCGACGTCGATTAAGGGATAACTCGTGGTGAGAAAAACATCGCCGGCAACCAGTACATCCGAGTGGCGGAAAAACACCAGGCTGTCCCCGTCCGTCGCCGCGGCGGGCTGGTAAATGGTTTCAATCGCTTCGTCGTTAAAGTAGAGGTCCTTTTTCCCCTTCAGGAACGTTTGAGTGGGCCAGGCGCCCGCTGGCGCCGGCGGTTGGATCCCGGTCGGCGCGCTCATCCGGTTAAGCACATTGTCGTGAGCAATGACCTGGGCGCCGTCTCGAGCATCCGAGATATTGCCCGTGACGTTTGCACCGGTTATTGTCACGCCGGCCTTGCGAATGGATTCATTGCCGCCGGTGTGATCGGGATCGTAATGCGTGTTGATAATGTACTGCAGGGGTTTGTCGGACAATTTCCGGATAGCGGCCATAACCTCGTCGCTCATCGTACCGTTTCCGGTATCCACGATGGCCACTCCCATGGACCCCACTTGAACCGCAATGTTTCCTCCGGCGCCCGAGATCATATAAAGGTTTCCTTGCACAGGTAGCACCGAGAGGTCTTGATTGACTCGGCCCGGATTCTGCCGGGCAGAAACAACCGGAGTTGCGCCGAGGATTCCGATAACGACGATGGCTGGGCAATTCAGAATCGTCATTCTCATTTCGTGCTCACTTCTTCGCAGCGTTCTTCAATTTCGTTTGGTATTCCGGGTACATGGTCTCTGCGCCACCTAGCGCAGCGTCGAGCGGGATATGGTATTTGTCGGCAAACTCGTGGAGGAATGGGTTCTCGCCCGGCAAGTAGCTCGGTACGTCGTCCGCCGCCCGGTCGACTTCCACGACGGGGTCACAGGGATACAGCCAGTTCTGGCCGGCCTGAACCTGTAAGCGGAAAGTCTGCGTCTTGATAAGAGGCTCCGTTAAATAGACGGGGTCGTTGATGGCAGTGACGTGAGTCAAATAGGTGCCGTGCCGCATGTAGTGCTCGGTCAGCACAGCCTTATCGCTTTGCGGCAGACCGTTGCGCCGAATCCAGCCTTGTTTGATGTGAGTGGTGTAAACGGTGAGAGTGTCTCCTTCCCATTTTCCGGTAGAAAAACCCATGAACGTGTGCGGCGCGTTTTCCGGTGGGTGTGGGCGGTCATCCATCCAGATCGTGCGCCACTGCTCGTACGTGCTGATGTATTGCCGGATCGCGATCAAGCGCTGAGATTGCGGATCTTTCTCTTCCCAGATCCGCAGATTCAGCGGGCCACGATAGATATAGGAAACCACGTGCACTCTGCATTGATGCTCGGGCAGCGTCAGCCGGGACGCGTCCCAGCTCAGCGCAAACTGCCGCGCCCCTTCCGTGATAGGGAGTCCGAGAAAATCAACCAACTCCGGACCGGGACCGCGCTCGGGCTGGTCTTCGTGAACGGCAGGAGCCCAATTGCCGGACAGGTCGATCCCCGGAGAGGGAACGATTGCACCGGCGCTCTGAGCAAACGCCGGCACGCCTATCAGCATCGCCACGAGTAACAAACCAGTCGTTCTCATGTGCCTCGTCTCTGTCTCCTCTGGAACATTTCAGACTCTGACAGCGCGCCGCGCCCATATCCTACTACGAAGCGCGGGTGTCATGGATTACTTCATCTGTCGGGGAAACGGACATCGCACCGATAGGCGGTCTAGTTGGTGTGCTGTTTCAGCAACAACATGGTGGAACGCGGGCTGAAGCCCGCGACTACATACTGGGGACAACGTTACGGTTAGGCAGTGTAGTCGCGGGCTTCAGCCCGCGTTCCACCACGTCTGAGGAGCGGTTTCAGCTGCCGGTTTTCGGATCACAGATCATTGCCCGCATAAGACAGATTGAAACTCTTGTTACAGAGCGGGAAGTCGGGAACGATGTTCTGCAGGATGGCGTAGTTCAGAGCCGGCCAGTTGGCAAATGAAGGGTCTTTGATCTTCACTCGCGCGAGCATGCCGTTTTCGCCAATGGCAACCCAATGCCAGATGGGGCCGCGCCATCCTTCGACCAGACCGAAGGCGCTTGCTCCAACCGGCAGGGTGGTCACGGGCTGAAGCATCTCGCCGGCAGGCAGGGCTTCCAGCGCCTGAACAATCAGATGGACGCTCTCCTCCGTTTCCTGGACACGCACCATCATGCGGGCCCACACGTCACCCTCCTGAAAAACGGGGACCTGAAACTTCAGCTTGCTGTATGCCGCATAGGGATGATCTCGCCGGGCGTCCGCATCGACACCACTCGCCCTCGCAGCAATCCCGACCACCTGAAGTTCGCATACTATCTGTTTCGTAAGCACTCCGGTGGTGTGCAACCGGTCCAGCACAGGCGTGCTATCCAGCGCTAACGCGACGACTTCTTTAAAATCGTTTTGGACCTTCTGGACGGTGATGATCGCGTCGGCAATCTGATGGTTTGAAAAATTTTTGATGGCCACGCCGCCTGGCACAACGGTTCCTCGCAGCAACCGGTGACCTACGAGCCGGTCGTTGAGCCTAAGCACATCTTCCCGGAGCCGCATGGCATGGGCGTTGGCGATGGCAAAACCGGTATCCGTACAAATGGCACCGATGTCGGCGATGTGGTTATAGAGACGCTCCAGTTCCTGCAGCACCACACGAAGATAGCCGGCGCGCTCCGGCGCCTCGACACCGGCACACCGCTCAACGGCCATGCAATAGGCAAGAGCATGGGCAACGCTGGAATCACCCGAGACGCGTTCAGCCAACTCCACACCGCGCGAAACGTGCATCGATTCGAACAGCTTTTCAATTCCCTTGTGCAAAAAGAAAAGGCGGGATTCCAGGTTGACTATCGTCTCGCCATCGACGCTGAAGCGAAAGTGGCCCGGTTCGATGATGCCCGCATGAACCGGCCCCACTGTGATCTGGTACGTCCCCTCGCCCTGCACGTGCTGGAACGGGAATGGACGGCCGTCGTCTTCGAACACCTCGGGCCGCTCAGCGTCTTTGCGAAGCGGGTGGTAGCCGGCCGGCCAGAACTGATGCAGAGGAAGCCGGCGGAGGTCCGGATGGTCCGAAGGCACCAAACCGAACAGGTCGTGAATTTCGCGCTCGAAGAGGCTGGCCAGGTACCAGCGTGTGGCAAGCGAAGGGAACAAATCCTGGCCCTGTTGAAGCAGCATGGAGACGATGACAAATACGTCCTTGCCCGGCAGCTCAAAAATGTAACGCAGCGTGAATCCACCCGATTCGGCGCGCGTATCTTCTGCAACGATCAGCTCGGGACGGCCATTGAAGCGACTCTGCAGATAGTCGGTAAATCCCAGAAGTTCTGCTGGAGGAACAGTAACGCGCACCTCATGCTCGCCGGATGCAAAATCCAGTTCCACTCCAGCCCAACAAAACTCGTTTATGGCTACAACGACCGCGTTTCGATCTTTTGTGCTCACACCGACACTCCGACAACTTTTAATACGTGACCGAAGAACTCCCGGACTCCATCGGGCAGCAACAGACCGGACCCAACCAAAAGGATAAGGTTCAACGCTAGCGGCATCATTGGCCAGCGAATCGGGTCACCGGACACCAGTTCCTCCGATGCTTGCCCATACAACATGCGATTCACGCTTCCGAGCATTCCCGCGAAAACCAAGGCGAGCAGAGCGATACCTGTCACCGCATAGGCAACGGAATGCGCCGCAAAACCGGCGCGGAAAATGATGAACTCGCTGATGAACGGACCGAATGGCGGCAAACCCAGCAGAGCGAGAATTCCGCAAAGAAAGGCGAATCCTGTCCATGGCGCCGCTTTCATCAAACCACGCACGCCGCGAATCTCCGTGGTGCGGTACTTGAGCAGAATGCTGCCTGAAAGCAAAAAGAGCATGGATTTGCCCAGTGCGTGATTCACCATATGGAGCAGCGCGCCAAGCATACCCCAGTACCCACCGAAGCCCAATCCAAGCGCTATGATCCCTGTGTGCTCGACACTCGAATAGGCCAGCATGCGTTTGTAATTACGCTGCGAAAGAAGGAATGCGGCTGCGAGTCCAAGCGACAGAAGCCCAAAGCGCATCAGCCAATTCGATGAGAATGCGGGACCCGCCGTAATGTCCGTGACCGCCTTGAAGCGCATTAGCGCGTATAAGCCGACATTCAACAGAACGCCGGACATCAACGCGCTGATCGGCGCCGGCGCTTCGCTGTGTGCATCCGGAAGCCACGTGTGCATTGGTGCCAGGCCCGCCTTCGTACCGTATCCGATCAGGATGAACACGAACGCCAGCTTCACGATTTTAGGATCCAGTCGGGAGGCGATGCCGATGAGCGATGTCCAGCTCAGAGCGATTTCGCCAACTTGAGCCGTCGCCGTATAGTACATCAGCACGGTTCCCATGAAGGCGAGCGCAATTCCGACCGACGAGATGATCAAGTACTTGTAGGCAGCTTCCAAACCTGTGTGGTTGTCATGAATATTGACCAGGAACACCGTCGCCAGTGTCGTGCCTTCGATGGCCACCCACATGACACCAAGGTTGTCCGTCGTCACAGCGAGCAGCATGGTGAACACGAATAGCTGGAACAAGGCGTAAAACAATCGCACGCGCGCGATGTGACCGTCATCGAATTCCAGCCGCGTATACCCAATGGCGTAGATGCCGGCAACCGCCCCTACGAACGCCACAATCATGATCATGAAGGCGGAGAGCGCGTCCGCACGCAGAATATCCCACGAGCTTACCGCTGCGCCGTCCCGGATGCCTATGGCAAGAACTCCACCAACGGTGAGTGCACCAAGGCTGGCCGACGCGTGTATCCATTCCATTACCCTGCGTTTTCGCGACAAGCTGATGAGGCTGGAGGCCCCCGCAGGAATTGAGAGAAGCAGTAGCAGCATCATCCTCGTAGCGCTCCCATTTGGTTGACTTCAATCGAATCGAAATTATGTTTTATCCGGTACACGAAGACTTCCAGGATCAGCACGGCGACCAGCACATCGAGAAAAACGCCCATCTCGACAATCAGCGGAACGCCGTAGGTTGCCAGCAGCGCGACCATGAAAATGCCGTTCTCCAACATCAGGAATCCCAGGATCTGTGTCAGCGCGCGCCGCCGATTGACAGTAGTGAAAAACCCGATCAGAACCCCGGCAAACGCTAGTGGAATGCCATCAGCAGTAGGCAAGCGGTTCGACTCCATTACGGGAGCCATGACGTAAAACGCCACCACCACAAGGCCGGCACAAATACCAAGTGTTACCGACGTTCCCAGATACGGCGCTGCTGCTCGCTGGATGCCGATCTTGGAAACGGCCCGAGTCAGCACCCTGGGAATCACGATAACCTTGATAAAGGCGAATAAAACCGCCACACCGAACAGTTCCCGGCTTCCGCCAAAATGAGCGACGACGGCGGCCAAGGCGGATAGCACGCCCGATTGCACGGCGAACATTCGGACCTGAGCCGAAAGACTGTTGCGGATGATCAGGAGAAAAGACATCAACAGGAACAGGAACGACAACAGGTTGGCGACTCTGGCAAAGGGCAACTCTGGAAACAACACCACTCCGGTTTACCTCAAAAAGAAAAATGAAATCACGGCCAGCAGCGCAAGCATGAAGGAACCGCTCAACAGCTCCGGCACTCGAAAAAGCCGCAGTTTCGCAAGTGCTGTTTCAAGGACAGCGAGACCCAAGGCCAAGACGCCAAGCTTGATCACCAGCGCAAAGACTCCGATGGCGACTGCTCCTGGCTTGAGCGTTACGGCGACGCCCCAGGGAAAAAAAATGTTTCCTAGCAACGTGAGAAACAGGAACAACTTTATAAACGACGCCCACTCGATCAACGCGAGATATCGGCCTGAATATTCCAAGATCATGGCCTCGTGGATCATGGTCAGTTCCAGGTGCGTGGAAGGGTTGTCCACGGGCAATCGGCCGGTCTCTGCCAGGGCGACTATGAAGAACGAGAGGAATGCCAGGAGGTGCCCCGGATTGAGCAGCAATAGCGGATCGGAAGCAGCACGATTGATCATCTCGTTCAGCCCGGTGCTCCCGGCGCGGAGAGCGATCGCAAAGATGGCAATCATTACTGTGGGCTCCGCCAACGCTGCAATGGCCATTTCCCTGCTGGAACCCATTCCACCAAATGAACTGCCTGCATCCAGCCCCGCAAGCGCGAGAAAGAACGTGCTCAGCAAAAACACGTACATGAGCAAGATGATGTTTCCCAAGAATTGCAGCTCGGCCGCTGTGGTCAACACGGGAACGATGAATGCGGACAGAAGCATTGTACCGATCGCAACGTAAGGGGTCAGCCGAAAGACCCAGGAGGTGTTCTCCGCAATAACGACTTCCTTGACCAAAAGCTTGCGCAGATCCCAATAGGGCTGGAAGACCCCCGCCCCCCGCCGGCCCTGCAACCGGGCTTTCGTCTTGCGGATCACACCGGCGAGAAGCGGCGCGCCCAGCACGACAACAAGCCATTGAGCAATCGTGATCCCAATTTGCGCCAACATCGATCTTCCCGCTTTTCCCTATTTCGCAAATAACAGCAACGTCAGAAGCGCCGCCAGAATGTATAAGAGGTAGCCGTGCACATTGCCGGATTGAACCGTGCGCGCCTTCGCTGCGAGCCGCCGCACCGTAGCGACAATCGGCGCGTAGATGGAGTCCTCGATTATGGAACGCGACTCGTGCCGGTACGTAATCGTTTTCACGAAGAAGCGCGACTCCGAATGCGCTTCGATTTCCGTTTCCTCGACCGGCCGGTACAGGAAAGCAAAGACTCTCTTGAAAGGATTTGCGAATGCCGCCGCGGTGTATTCAAAGTCTGCCGTCTGAACCGCGCGGCCGCAGCCCCATGTCTCGTAGTAACGCCGGCTGAAATTGGCGCCGTACACCCGTAACCCCACCCATGCCGCCAGCATCAGGAGGGCAAGAATCACCGCGACCCACAATGGCGCAATCGTCCCAAACGCACTGGCGGCGGCGATGTTGCTCCAGTCGAATGAAAGATCGGGAGCGGCTCCGAGGAATTCATTCACGGCGCCGCTCAACACGCGAAGTACCAGCACAGGCGCAACGCCCAGCGTGAGGCACGCGAGGGCAAGCAGTCCCATCGATGTTCTCATCGTCCAGTCCGCCTCATGCGCTTGTTCAACGGCCTGACCCCGTGGGAGCGCCAGAAATGTGATTCCGAATGCTCGAACGAAGCATGCCGCAGCCAGGCCGGCCGTGAGGGCAAGCGAGGCAATACAAAGCGCAAATACCAGATTGATGAATTGTTCAGGAACTCGGAAGCTCAGCAACAGGGATTGAAACGTCAGCCACTCGCTGATGAAACCGTTGAATGGAGGCATCGCGGATATCGCCAGTGAACCAATGAGGAAGAAGGCTCCGGTGTGCGGCATGCGCTTCAAAAGTCCGCCCATCTCTTCCATGTTGCGTGTACCGGTCGCATGCACTACCGATCCGGCGCTCAGAAACAGCAGCCCTTTGAAGACAGTATGGTTCAAGCTGTGATAGAGCGCCGCCATCAACGCCAATGCCGCAAGCGAACCGAGATTGTAACTGCGGAATACCAGGCCCGCGCCAACCCCAAGCAGAATCACGCCGATGTTCTCCACACTCGAGTACGCGAGTAGGCATTTCAGATCGGAATCGATCAGGGCGTAAAGCACGCCGAGAAGTGCCGAAACCGCCCCAACGATCATAATGAGCACGCCCCACCACCCAGGCCCCGGACCGAGCCACTCGAAACCAATCCGTATGAGGCCGTACACACCAAGCTTGATCATCACTCCCGACATCATGGCCGAAACGTGACTCGGCGCGGCAGGATGCGCGCGCGGCAGCCAGACGTGAAATGGGATGGCTCCTGCCTTGGAAAGAAAACCGGCTGCCACAACGAGAAAAACCAAACTCCGTACACCGCTATCCACTCCCTCGGCCGCGCGCGCCCACTCCGGCATGCTGAAGCTGCCTGTTGCCTGCAACATGGCAAGGAATCCAATCAACAGACAGGCCAGCCCCGCATGCGTCATGACCATGTACAGCCAACCGGCGCTGCGTGTCTCGTCGCGATCTTTTTCGGTCATCACCAGGAAGTAGGAAGCCAGAGACATGGCTTCCCAAAAGACCAGAAACGTCAGGGCATTGCGGGAGAGCACAACAAGCACCATCGCAGGGACGAAGACGTTCAACGCAAATCCCAGCGATGCCTGCTCCTGCCTGTAATGCCGTGTGTAACCGGCTGCGAACAGCGTTGAAGGAATCACGCCAACGGCAATGGTGAGGAGGAAAAATGCAGACAGACGATCCAGGCCGAGCGCCAGCCCCCCGGCGAGCGGCAGGATCTGCGGCAAAAGAAGCTCGAATGAATTTCCACTGAGACCGGCGATGCCCACGACCAGAATCAGAACGGTCCCGCAAAGCGCGAGGCCATGCGTCATCCGCCGGCAAAGATCGGACTTCCGGGCAAACACGAGCGCGGCCGCCGCGCCGGCGGCAAAGAGCATCAATGAAGCAGAAAGCAGCAGCTTGAGCATGGCGTCTACCCCCGCGGGGAATTTCGGGGACGGACCCCAATTTCTTCGGTTGCAGAAATTGGGGTCCGTCCCCGAAATTCCCTCCCCCGGAGAGCCGTCAGAATGCCGGCCAGAATCGCGCGCGGATTGGGTGGGCAGCCTGAAACGACGACATCGACAGGAATGACAGACGATACGGGTCCGACCACGCCATAACCTCCGGCAAAAATCCCGCAATCCTTCGCGCAGTCTCCCACAGCCACAACAATCTTCGGGTCTGGTGTGGCGTCATACGTGCGCCTCAAGGGATCTGCCATGTTTCGCGTCACCGGGCCCGTGACGAGCAAACAATCGGCGTGACGCGGCGAGGCCACGAAATGAAGGCCAAACCGCTCGAGATCGTAGTATGGGCTGTTAAGTCCGCCGATCTCGAGCTCGCATCCGTTACACGAACCCGGATCCACTTCGCGGATATGCAGCGAGCGTCCGAACAGCTTCCGCACCTCTTCAGTGAGGGCGTTACCCAGTGTCTCGATGTCCACCTCCGCCGTTAAAATTCCAGACTCGGTCACTACAGGCGTCTTCAGGATCTTCCGTAGTAAAAGCTTCATTACTTCTTGCGCCGGCCCTCCGCCTTGATTTATTCGAGTATGCTCCGAACCCCGATCAGATGGTTGTTAAAGATCAAAAAAAATGCTGCGAAGCTACCTTTGAAGCGGACGGTCGTCGCGAGAATTTGTTTCTAATTGAGCGAAGGGATAAGCCAAAATGGTGACGTTCGCGTTTGGAGGGGTACATGTCTCGTTTGGCACTAATCGCTTCTCTGGTGGTGCTCCTGACGCCCGTGCCCGGCATGAGCGTGGCCGAACCCGATGGCCGGCTAGCTGACGCAGCGATGAAGAGAGATACGGCTGCCGTGAGGACTCTGCTGCAACAGAAGGTCGATGTGAACGCTGCCGGAAAGGACGGAACGCCCGCGCTGCACTGGTTGGTCCGCGTGGATGACTTGGAGACAGCCCGTCTGTTGATCGGCGCTGGCGCGGACGCGAAGCTTGCGGACCGCTATGGCGTGACGCCTCTGTATCTTGCTTGTTCCAATGGGAACGCCGCCATGGTCCGGGTGTTGCTCGATGCCGGTGCGGATCCGAATTCGGCCGATCCAACGGGAGAGACCGCCTTGATGACCGCTGCGCACGTCGGCGGCATCGACGCGGTCCAGGTGCTTCTCGATCGCGGGGCCAAAGTCGATACCCGGGATCCTGCGTTTCAACAGACGGCCCTGATGGTGGCGGTAAGGGAAAACCATCCCGAAGTGGTCCGGCTTCTCATCGAACGCGGCGCAAATGTTAACGCCAAAACCCGCACGGGCGAAACGCCAGGCTGGGTGCTGCCGAATTCGGTTCCCGGATTCGGGCACGGTGTGGGAATTGTGCGCGGCGGCTTGCCTGAACGTGGCTCGCGCTACACCATCCCCGGAGCGCTCACTCCTCTCTTATATGCAGCCCGTGACGGACGACTTGAGGCCGCGCGCATTCTCGTGGCGGCTAAGGCGAATGTGAACGACACCGATGCGAACGGAATCACTCCGTTGATCATGGCCATCACCAACAATCAGATCGAAACAGCCCGTTTTCTGCTCGACCAGGGAGCGGACATCAATGCGACCGATTGGTACGGCCGGACTCCTCTATGGGCCGCGGTGGAAGTGCGCAATATGGACGTGGACAACGCCTCGTTCGAAAACGGAGTCGACCGCGAGCCCGCTCTTGAACTGATCAAGGTTATGCTGGAACGGGGCGCGAATCCGAACACGCGGACCAAGGAGAGCATACCGATTCGAAGATTCATGCTTCGGACGACTGGTACTCTGGAGTGGGTGGACTTCACAGGTCAGACACCGTTTCTTAGGGCCTCATGGGCTGGTGATCTGACCGTCATGCGTCTTCTGCTGAAGTACGGCGCTGATCCGAAGATTCCGACGTTTGCCGGAACCACAGCATTGATGGCGGCTGCCGGAGTGAACTGGGTCGTCGACCAGACTTACGACGAGGGGCCGCAGGCGCTGCTGGAAGCCGTGAAGCTCTGTTACGAACTCGGCATGAGCGTCAATGACGTGAATTCCATGGGCATTACTGCACTGATGGGCGCCGCCAACCGAGGATCCGATGACATCATCGAGTTTCTGGTCGAAAAAGGAGCAAAGCTTGACGTCGCCGACAAAGAAGGACGAACGCCCATGACCTGGGCCGAAGGCGTCTTCCTTGCAACGCATCCGGCGAAGCCGAAACCGAGCTCGATTGCTCTGATCAAGAAGTTGATGGCGAAAGCCAGTGTGGGCCAGTAATGCACGGGGGTGTGGAACGAATGTTGAAGAAGAACGTATTCCCCTCCTTGCAAAGGCTTGCCATGTCCCACATCTTTTGCGGGACACGGGGGGCATTGAAAACAACTGAAGGGAAAGCCGAAGTCCCCTCCTTGGACAAGGAGGGGTGGCTGCGCCCATTAAAAAAATGCCGCGAAGCCTCCTTAGCGGGCGCAGACGGGGTGGTTGGCTCAAGCCACCGATTATCGGAAGTTGAACGAACCACCCCGTTCTTGATGTTTCGCCCTACCGGGCTCACGCTTCGCGCCGCGCTTCCAAAGGAACGGGACCATTTACTTGATGGCGCGGCCACCCCTCCTTTGCCAAGGAGGGGACTTCGCCTTTCCCGCCGGTTGTCCCAGACGCCCGTGTCCAGCGGACGACTTGTGGGTAATGATCAGTTGCAAAGGAGGGGAATCTTCCAAAGATTAATCCGCATTGCGGCTATGGCGACAGCCCTCCTGGCTATCGTTCCCAGTGACGCACAAATCGCCGGACCCCAGAACAATTCCGCGGTCTCGCCGCAACCTGCCCTCCTCAATCAGTACTGCATTACCTGCCACAACCAGCGGGCAAAAACCGCCGGACTCGCCCTCGACACAATGGACTTCGAGCATGTTGGGAAAGATGCGGCGGTCTGGGAGAAGGTCGTACGCAAAATCAGAACGGGCATGATGCCTCCCAGCGGTGCTCGCCGGCCGGAGCGGTCTGCGCTGGATGCCTTTGCCTCCGAACTCGAAGCGCGCATCGACCGTGAGGCGGCTCTCAGCCCCAATCCGGGAATTCCGGCGCTGCATCGGCTCAATCGAACCGAATACGCCAACGTGATCCGCGATCTGCTCGCGCTTGACGTGGATGTCCCGACACTTCTTCCGGCGGATGATTCCACCGAAGGGTTTGACAATATCGCGGATGCCCTGGGAGTTTCTCCGTCGCTTATTCAGGGCTACGTGTCCGCGGCGATGAAAATCAGCCGGCGGGCCGTGGGCGATCGTACGCTGATCCCGACGCAGATCACGTATCCCGCTCCAAGCGGGCTCTCCCAGGACCGTCACATTGAGGGCCTGCCCCTTGGAACTCGTGGCGGAATGCTCATCCGGCATACTTTTCCGATGGATGCGGAGTACGAATTCAACGTTGGCGGCGGATTCGGTGGCGGAGGTGGCGGCGCCGCGATCGATGTCACGATCGATGGTGAGAAAGTCGCCGTGAGCAATCCCCGCAACTTCCGGCTCGCCGTCAGGGCGGGACCCCACACCATCGGCGCGGCTCTCGTCGACCGGCAGAGGGCGGCCGGCGTGGACGAGGCGTATTCGGACTTCAGAATCAAATCCGTGTTCACAGCGCCCGGAGGTGTGAACAGTGTAGTGATCACCGGTCCGTTCAATGCCACCAGCCCCGGCGACACTCCCAGTCGCCACCGCATATTCGTGTGTTATCCCGTGACGGCCCATGACGGCGTGGGGGGACCGGCCGGCCCTCCATCGAATTCCTCCAGTGGCCGGACGGTGGGCCCCACGCTAAACGACGAGTCCGCATGCGCGCGCCGAATCCTCACGACGCTGGCCCGCCGGGCATTCCGCCGGCCTGTGCTCGACGCGGAAATCGAAACGTTGATGAGTTTCTATCAGCAAGGCCGCAAAGATGGGGACTTCGAAACCGGTATCCAACAGGCGTTGGCGCGGGTGCTCGTGGCTCCCCGTTTTTTATACCGGGCTGAAGAGGAACCTGCGGGATTGAAGGATGGCGCCGTATACCGCCTGAGCGATCTCGAGCTCGCTTCGCGCTTGTCGTTTTTTCTGTGGAGCAGCATTCCCGACGACGAACTGCTGGACGTGGCCATCAAAGGCCGGCTCAGCAATCGCATGGTGCTCGAACAGCAGGTGAGGCGGATGCTAGCGGATTCAAAGTCGGACGCCCTGATAAAGAACTTTGCCGGTGAGTGGCTGTACCTGCGGGAACTCGCGAAAGTAGAAACTGGGGCGAAGGACTTCGACGAGAATCTTCGTCAGGCGTTCGCACGCGAGACCGAGATGTTGTTTGAAAGCATCGTCCGCGAGGACCGCAGCATCACCGACCTGCTCGATGCGAATTACACATTTGTGGACGAACGGCTCGCCCGTCACTATGGCATTCCCAATATTCATGGGAGCTACTTTCGCCGCGTAACCCTCGATGCGGCCAGCCCACGGCGGGGTCTTCTGGGACAGGGCAGCATTCTGACCGTGACATCCGTCGCCACCCGGACTTCCCCGGTGACGCGCGGCCGATGGATTCTCGAAAACATTCTGGGAACACCCGCTCCTGTGCCGCCCGCTGGAGTCGATACCAATCTGGAGAAAGATGCCGAAGCCGTAAAGGTGACATCCTTGCGCCAGCGCCTGGAGTTGCACCGCAAAGTTGAGCCTTGTGCCAGTTGCCACAAAATCATGGACCCGATAGGTTTTGCTCTCGAAAACTTCGATTTGATCGGCGCGTGGCGTCAGCTTGATGGTAAGACGCCCATCGACGCTTCGGGCCAACTCGTGGACAGCACCGCGCTCCATGGCCCCACGGACCTGCGGCAGGCGCTTCTGAGCCGGTCGGACGCGTTCGTGACGACGGCGACCGAAAAACTTTTGACATATGCGCTGGGCCGAGTGGTTCAATATTATGATATGCCGGCAGTGCGCTCGATCGTTCGGCGTTCGGCTCCGAACCAGTATCGTTTTTCTTCGCTGGTCCTGGGAGTCGTTCAGAGCGAACCGTTCCAAATGAAGATGAAGAACTAACAGGAGATGAAATCATGTTCATCACAAGGAAGCATCTTTCACGCCGCACGTTCCTCCGTGGCGCCGGTGTTACGATCGCTCTGCCTTTTCTGGAATCGATGGTTCCCGCCGCGACGCCCTTGAGGCAGACAGCGGCCAGCCCGCGGACGCGGTTCGGTGCCATCTATTTCCCGCACGGCGCCACGATGGACAAGTGGACCCCGGAAAAGGAAGGCTCCGCGTTTGAGTTTTCGGAAATCCTTCTGCCGCTTAAACCATTCCGTGATCGGGTCAACGTCATCAGCGACCTCAGCCATCCGCAAGCGTACGGGGGAGGTTCGGCAACTTCCAACCACACCCGCTCGGCCGCGGCGTTCCTCAGCGGCGCTCAGGCGAAGGCCGGCGCCCAGGCCTATTTGGGCATTACCGTAGACCAACTCGTGGCGCAGAAGATCGGACAGGACACTCCACTGCCCTCAATCGAGATGGGAATTGAGGACCCGAGTTTGAGCTGTGGCGATGGCCTCAGTTGCGCTTACCGCGATACGATTTCGTGGCAGGGGCCGACCTCTCCGCTTCCGATGCAGAACAATCCTCAGGTGGTTTTTGAACGATTGTTCGGCGATGGGAGCACCGATGCCGAGCGCCGGGCGCGCCGGCAGCAATCCCTCGGTCTTCTGGATTCCGTTCTGGGAGAAGTGCCGTCTCTGCAGCGGAAGCTACCTGCAGCTGACCGCAGCCGGCTGGATCAGTATTTGAATGACGTGCGTGAGATCGAGCGGCGAATCGAAAAAGCAGATCAGCAGGTCTCGGCGGATCTCAAAGTGCCGCGCGCACCCGCGGGAATCCCTAAAGATTTCGAAGAGCACATCAAGCTGATGTTCGACCTCTGGGTCCTGGCCTGGCAGGCCGACATCACACGCATCACCACACTATTGATGGCAAAAGAACTCAGCAACGCCGTTTATGCCAAGAGCGGCGTGCGCGATGCTTTCCACATCCTATCGCACCACTCCAACCTGAAGGAGAACATGGACCGGTTTGCCGTATTGAACCGGTATCACGTCACCACGTTCACCTACCTGCTCGAGAAGCTGCAGGCGATCCCGGAGGGCGACGGAACCCTGCTGGATCATTCCATGGTTTTATATGGCAGCGCCATGAGCGACGGGAACCAGCACAATCACGCTCCACTACCGATCATCCTCGCGGGAGGCGCGTCGGGCCGGCTCAAGGGCGGACGCCACATTCGGAATCCCAAAGACACCACCATGTCCAACCTGCTTCTGGCCATGCTGGACAAGCTTGGGATTCACGCGGAGAAGTTCGGCGACAGCACCGCAATGCTGGAGATCTAACCGGACTCTCGCAGTTCGCGGTCATTTCAAGCTTTTTTGGGTCGCTCGCAAACGATAAGTCCAGCCAGATCAGCGCAAGGGTTTGCGACGGACGTTTTCGGTGAAGACCTGCCGTCTTTTCTCACCCGACTCGTTCTGCCATGGTGCGTTTGCAGTGTTAGCGAAACAATTCGGGCCCTCGTCCCGGAAGAGCTGAAGGAGAAACCAATGAAACGTTTTTTTGCGAGTGTTTTTTGGATTTTGACCATAACCGCCATTTCGTCGGCTCAGACGACTTTCTACTATCCACAGATTGTTAACGGCCAGCAAGGGGGAGGCATCAGTTGGGTCACATGGATTTTGGTTACTAATTCGGGGACAAGTCCGACGAGCGGTTCAATCCTTTTCACACAAGACGACGGTACGCCGTTCAACATCTCTTTCTTCGATGCCGATACGGGACAGCCCGCTGGAAACAGTAATATAATTCTGTTCCAGCTCGAGGTAGGGCAGACGCGTATATATATCTCAAGTGGCGCCGGCCCTCTGACCGGAGGTTTTGGCACGTTATCATCGGGCTCCCGTGTTACAAGCACTGCCGTATTTTCCGAATATGGCTTCGGAGGGGGGCCGGGGGCGCCGGGCGGACTGTCCGGTGGATTAATTGCAGAAGCCAGCGTACCGGCTGTAACAGCGTCGATGCGGCAGGCCACCTTCTTTTATGTGGCTGATAGATTCGACAGTGCCGTGGCCCTCGTCAACACCGGTAGCAGTTCGGCAGACATTACACTCCAGATTCTGGATCGGAATGCAGTGGTGATTGCGCCCCCGGTCGTCATACCGCTCGGTGCCAACAACCACACGGCAAAATACGTCAGCCAACTGTTCCCGAGTGCCGTTGGTCATGACGGCACGATGCAGATTATTAGTTCAACGCCGCTGGCCGGGGTGGCTTTGCGTTTCTCTCCGAGCGGTTCGTTTACCACGTTGCCAGTGTTCCTGGCGTCGTTGTTGAATCCCGCGTGGGAATGGCTAGACCAGCGTCCCTGGCTGACGCCGCTCCATTCGCTGGCAAGACTTCTAGGAGGTTCACCATTCAGGATCGGTTAGTGTTGGCACAAGGCGTCGCCGAGCGAAAGGAATTGGCGGTTCGCTCTGCACTCGAGTCGAGCCGCTGGCATATCATGCGGCAAATGCTCGCCGAGAGCGTTCGGCTTGCCCTCGTCGGAGGCGTGCTAGGTTTGTTCAGTCGCGTTATCCTGCAATCACTTCTAAGGGCAGTACAAACGCGGGCTAAAGCCCGCGACTACACATTGCGACAATGTCTCGGCCAAGCATGTAGTCGCGGGCTTTAGCCCGCGTTCGCATCGCCGAGACATGGTCAACTGAAGTCCTTGGGGATCTGGGTGCAAATCGCTTTTCATTCTACGGAAAACGCCAATAAAACGTTGCCGGGGATGACGCCTCCGTGGTGAGAGTAGCCGGAATTCGTAAAGACCATGCCACCGAAGACAGTAAACCACTCCTTGGAAAGAAAATCTTCCCTACGTCTTCTGAACGGCCGAACCAATTTACCTGAGCGGAATGAATCAATTTAGCGGAGCGCCATAGCTGCCGCCGCCTGGGCCGGTTTGCAGGGCGTTCTCTCTCCACACGGCGGAGGCGGCGTGGACCAGACCGTGCGCCCGCTGCCAATGTCGAGTGCAGTTATTCCTCCGCTCGCATTAGGATTCGCGCGATCGAAGTAGGCGATGGCTGCGTAGACGTTCTCGCCGTCTATCGCCGGACCCCACATAACGCCGCCTCCCGAACTCCCCTGACCGACGCGTTGTGCCCACAAGATTTTCCCTTCCCCATCCGGATCCAGGGCAAACACCATGCCCGCCTTGTTTGCGGCAACAATGATCTGGCGGCCGTTCTTCAATTCGACGAGACTCGTCGAGGATGCGAAATCCGCGTCGGGAGCGCTCGCGTCAGGGCAAACCGCTGGGTTGCGATCGGGGCGTCCGCAGCTCGCATTCCAGACATCTTTCTGGGCAACTTGACGACTCCATCGAATCTTGCCCGACTTCATGTCGAAGGCCACGATGGAATCCGACGCCTCGGTTGCCGGAATGGAGTAATTGTTACCGGTGCCGACATACAGCAGATTTCGTTTCAGGTCGAGGGTTGGAGCATTCCAAATCGGGGCTCCGGACGGACCCCAGAGTTGGGTGCCAATCGGATTCTTCTCGGTCTCGTGCGCTTCTTCCGGAATCGTGTACGTCTTCCACAACACGTTGCCGTTCGAGGCATCCAGAGCGACGAGACTTCCCCGGAACCTGCAACACGGGTATTTCAGATCGCCCACCTGGGACTCTTCACGCGAGGAAACCGGCACGTATAGACGCCCGGCATGTAGAGTGGGCGCTCCGGTAATGGCAGAGCGCCAGTAGTCATCGACCTTCTTCTTCCACAGCAACTTTCCGGTTTCGGCGTCGACGGCGTACACATTGGCCGACTGGTCGCCGAAGTACGCCGCGAGCCTGCCAGCGGAGATTTTCCCGATGCTGACCGCGCTCCGGACACCGGCTTCGGCCTCGATCACCCAGTGAACGCAGCCGGTTCTGGCATCCAGCGCGAAGACGTCACCTTCGGCCGTCCCCACGTACAGACGACCACCGACGACAACAGGCTGGGTTCCGCCTGAAGTGGCACCCGGGAATCCGAACGCCCACTTCAGTTTCAGGCGCGGCACATTCGCAGCAGTCAGGCCAGCCGCCTGCGGCGGCTGAAAGCGCGTGTTCGTGAGCGTCACACCCCAGCCGTTCCACCCTGGACCGGCGAGACCAGTGCTGAACGACCCGGCGGCGTTGCCGCAAAACGCAGACCTGGGAATTCGATCGACTGGCTCGCTTCCGAAGGGTTTTCCCGACAAGTACTGGGCCAGCACCCGCCGCTGCGTGCGACTGCGCTCGGCTGCCTGAGCTTTCATCGCCCCCGTCTCGAGCACCTGGAGGATGTGCTCCGGCGTCATCTGCCTTAGAACGTCGCGGCTCGGCCCTCGGGCTTCCTCACCACTCGCGGCTTCATGACAGATCGCGCAATACGTTTTGAAAAGGTAATCGCCATCCTGCGCTCGCAATGGCGAAGAAGGGAGAACAACCCATACGATCCAGGCGAACAAGGTACCGAATCTCGTTGCTTTCAATGTCACCTCGCCGCGCCCCAACTGGAGCGGCACTCTACAAGATTTTGTAATCCGGAACGCGGGCTAAAGCCCGCGACTACACGCTTTGTCGAAACGTTATGACCTTTATGTAGTCGCGGGCTTTAGCCCGCGTTCCGGCTGACCCCCGTTTCGTGTTTTCCGCGCTAGAAAATTTCCGGCCAGGAAAACGTGATCACGCTGTTCATGATGCCGCTCGGCGGGCGGATCCGCTGACCCGCTGCGCTCATGATGATCTCTTTGTGAACAGGATCCAGAGCAATTCCGGATGGCGCATATCCCGTGAGCTGCTGAACTGGGATTTTCCAGCGGGGTGCGACGTCACCATTATCGTTGATGCTCCAGGCGCAAACCGCCGGGCTGGATCCTGCCATCCCCGGGGCGCGGTCGCAGCCGCCGATAATCCAGCCATTCGGCGGATAGACCTGTATTGTGGAGATGGCGGCCATAAGGCTCTTCGGTCCCCGAATCACGGCTTTCGGCTTCGCGTTTCCGCTGGCGGTACGATCAAAAATCAACATGGCGCCGCCACTGTTTACGATCATGGCATTATGGACCGGATCCACTACGACGGGGGACATGCCTCGAATTTGCCCACGTCATTGGCGACATACAGCTCTCCGCGCTCCGGGTCCACAGACATCGCTCCGGGCCAATTCAACTGCGTCTTGGGACCTTGAATGACGCGCAACGGACTGGTGTCACCGTTGACGTTGAGTGGGTAGACCGTAATCGAAGGGGCTTCGAACCTGCTCGTACCCGCAATGCTGTAGTCGCTGATGTTGCCCCAATTGTTGACGAACAATAATCTGTTCTTTGTATCAATCGCAATGCCGTGGGCGTCCGATAGTCGAGTGCTTTCCCCTTGCAACAAGCGCAGCGGCTTCTCGTCTCCGGAGGCCGTCTTCCGGTATACCGCCACCTGGGGAGGGTACTGGACTGACAGGAACAGCTCCTGGTTCTCTTCATCCACAGTCATGGCGTAGCCCCGATGCGTAATTTTCAACTTACGGATGGGCTCGACGTCTCCATTGGCATCGTGAGAAAACACCACAATACTGTCTCCGATGTCGTTTTCTACCGAATAGATGTCCCCGTTCTTCGGGTCCACGTAAACACAACTGTTGAATTGGACATCGGTCTTCGGACCTCCAATCAACCGCTTCGGTTCGGTACGGTTGGCATTGGGCGGCGTATTGTCCAGCCGGTTGAAGACGCGGATGCTCCACGTGTTGGTGTCCTGAAGGAGTACTTCGTCGAGCCGGGTGTCGACAGTAACCGCAGTGTAAATGGGATCCGTATCCCGAATGTTGCGAACCGGCGGACGCCCCACATCTCCTGTCTGCCCGGCATCCTGCGAAGCGGCATAGACGGGCCCCTCCTGGAACGCGGCAAACAGATTGTCTCCTTGCGATGCGCCTGTCCGACTCGAGTTGGCGCTAGCGGGCTCCCACAAGCACATTTCTCCAAGGTCGGGCAACTGCTTGATGGAAACCAATCGAGCTGAGCTGGCGGTTTTTTGCAGTCGTTCCACTGTGGATAAGCCGAAGATGCCTACCGCGATCACCACTACGCCGGCAAGGATCGCCCTTCTACGTTTGTCTTTTCCTACGCGCATATGCCTCCTTCACAGTTAGCCGCGGCAAAATCTTTCCTCTTGTGCGACCCACCACGCTGCTCGCACTAACGCTCTTTTTCGAACAAGGTATAACAGCTTAGAATTGGCCAACGTTACGCTCTCGTATTTAACGATGTCAAGAAGGAGAAAACGCAGGCGCTCCTTGGAACAGGAGGCGCTGCTGCGCCATCCAGAAAATGCTGCGAAGGCTGCGATCGACCTTAAAGGCGCAGACGGGTTTCGAGGACTGACCACCCCGTCCGCGCCAGCTTTGGTGGCCTTCGGCATCATTCTTTTTGATGGCGCGGCCACCCCTCCTTTGCCAGGAGGGGAATAAGTTCCTGTTCAACATTCGACTCATCACGGCCCGAGCTTCCCAAAATGTCAAATGTTGGGATGTCCCATGAACGATGTCAAATGTAGTTGTCCAACGACCAAACAACCCAATGATCCAATAATCTTCTGCCTTGCCCGGCCGCTTTGCCTAACCTGGTTGACGCCACCTGATGTGTGCAGGTACCTTACTCCACTCAAGCGCGTCGTTGGGAGGACAGCATGTCTAAAATTGAATTGAAAATAGCATTGAGCGTGGAAAGAGGGTCCCCTCACCCTGTGGGCGCGACTGCGGATCACGATGGAGTGAATTTTTCGTTGTTTTCGGGGAATGCCACTGGCGTTGAATTGTTATTGTTTCATACCCACGATGACGTGGAACCGTTCAGGATCGTCCAACTGGATCCCTATGTAAACAAGACATTCCATTTTTGGCATCTCTACGTCCGCGGGTTGCGGCCGGGAACGCATTATGCCTATCGCGTGGACGGACCTTCCGACCCAACGGCTGGACATCGCTTCAATCGGAACAAGGTTCTGATCGACCCGTACGCGCGAGGCAACACCAACGCTCTTTGGAAACGCGCGGACGCGTGTGGTCCTCAAGATAATCTCAAGACGTCCATGCGCTCGGTCGTGATCCATAGTGGCAGTTACGACTGGGAAGGAGACCGGCCCTTGAACCGGCCCATGGAGGACACGATCATTTATGAGATCCACGTTCGAGGCTTCACCCGCTCCCCGTCTTCTGGAGTTCGCCATCCCGGCACTTTTTCGGGAATCATCGAGAAAATCCCTTACCTCCAGAGCCTTGGTATTACTGCTGTCGAGCTTTTACCTGTTTTTGATTTTGACGAAAGCGACGTTCTACGCGTTGTTGACGGGACAGCGCTTCGCAATTTCTGGGGCTACAGCACACTAGGTTTTTTCGCCCCGCAATCGGCCTATTGCATCGCTCCCGAGACTGGAGGTCACCTTGATGAATTTCGGGACATGGTGAAGGCGCTCCACAAAGCCGGCATCGAAGTCATTTTAGACGTGGTCTTCAACCATACCGACGAAGGCAACCATCTGGGACCGTTGTTCAGCTTCAAGGGAATCGACAATCGCACCTACTATCTCACGGAACGCGATCAGCGCTTTTACGCCAACTACACGGGCTGCGGCAACACCCTTAACTGCAACCATCACATCGTGGGGAAACTTATCCTGGACTGCTTGCGCTACTGGGTACGGGAAACTCATGTGGATGGGTTCCGCTTCGACGAGGGATCCATTCTGGCGCGCGGTGAAGACGGTGATCCATTGAAGCATCCGCCCGTTGTTTGGCAGATCGAACTCGACGACGAGCTTTCGGATTCTAAATTGATCGCTGAGGCATGGGACGCTGCCGGGCTGTATCAGATCGGCCATTTCCCGGGAGACCGCTGGGCGGAATGGAATGGCCGCTATCGCGACGATATTCGGCGCTTCGTCAAGGGAGATCCGGGACTGGTGGGTGCCCTCGCCTCGCGGCTTGCGGGCAGCGCGGATCTCTATGAAGATGACGGAGAACTCCCCATCAACAGCATCAATTTCATCACTTGCCATGATGGATTCACGCTCAATGACCTCGTCTCCTATGACGCGAAGCACAACGAAAGCAACGGCGAAAACAATCAGGATGGCATCAACGACAACTTGAGCTGGAATTGCGGTATCGAGGGCGAGACCAGCGATCCTGCCATTGAGTTGCTACGAGAACGGCAGGTCAAGAATTTCGCCACGATTCTCTTGCTCTCCCGCGGCGTGCCAATGATCTTGGGAGGGGACGAGATCCGGCGGACTCAGAGGGGAAACAACAACGCCTACTGCCAGGACAATGAAATCAGTTGGTGGGATTGGAGCCTCGCCGATAAGAACCGGCACATGTTCCGGTTTTGGAAGCAGATGATCGAATTCAGAAAGAATCACCCGGCACTGCGTAGCCGCTACTTCTTCAACGGCGCAATTAACGAGCGCGGGCTTCCCGACGTGTCCTGGCATGGCTGCAAGTTGAACAGCCCCGGTTGGGCAGACCCCTATTCCCGGGTACTGGCCATGACGCTTGGCGGCTTCAATGGTGAGGCCGACATCCACGTGATGATGAACATGTATTGGGAGGCCCTTGGCTTCGAAGTCCCACTTCTAGAGGATCGGCTCTGGTTCCGTGCGGTGGATACCGCTGCACTCTCCCCTCATGAGATTCTCGGGCCTGGCCGAGAGAGCCTTTTCACGGACCGCATCTGCAAGGTGGAGGGACGCAGCATCGTCGTGCTGATTTCGAAGTGAACGCGGGCTAAAGCCCACGACCACATTGTCGCAACCACGTTTGGTCCAAATGTAGTCGCGGACTTTAGCCCGCGTTCTTTTTCGACGGATTACATCAATTCGGCAACGAGGTCTCGCGCTAGCTCCTTGGAAATCCCGAGGGGTCGAAGAGCCATAGGTCCTCCCTCGAGAACGGGTTCAGCCTGGTCCAACGACGGCAGATCCGTTCTTTGAAAGAACTTTCCGATCGGAATTTCATCACCCCAAAGCAACGCTTTCTGCATTGCGCCTTGCCAATCCGATGGGTCGTAGGACGGATCGTCCTCGAGCTTCTTGACGCGTTCCCGGAACCAGGGATAAGTGTTGTCGTGGTTGTACGTCACACATGGGCTGAATACATCAATGAATGCGAATCCTTTGTGCCGGAGTCCCTGCTTCATCAGTTCAACCAGGTGCTTCGGCTCGCCGCTGAAACCGCGGGCAACGAACGTCGCGCCCGCGGCCAAAGCCAGGGTGATGGGGTTAATGGGCTCCTCGACGTTGCCGAAAGGCATGCTTTTGGTCTTCATTCCTCTTTGGCTCGTCGGAGAAGTCTGGCCGGTCGTCAATCCGTAAATCTGATTGTCCATTGCGACGTAGAGCAGATCGACGTTCCGCCGCATCGAATGGATGAAGTGGTTTCCACCAATGCCGAAGCCATCTCCGTCGCCTCCGGTGACGACAACGTGCAAGTTGTGGTTTGCCATCTTCACACCGGTCGCGACAGCGAGCGCGCGGCCGTGGAGCGTGTGCATGCCATAGGTATTCATGTAACCAGGCAGGTTCGAAGAGCACCCAATGCCGCTAATGGTAATCACGTCGTGCGGCTGAATGTGCAACTCAAACAGCACCTTCTGGAGTGAAGAGAGGACACCGAAGTCCCCGCATCCCGGACACCAGTCGGGATCCACTTTACCTTTGAAATCGGTCAACGTGAGCTTTCCAGGGTCCAATACTGTCGCCATCGCTTCTCCTTTTACTGACTCTCGGTCCCCCCACACTTAAATTACTGAGTGTCGGTCCCACCGGCCAAGCTACTTATGGTACACCGCCTTTCGGCGGCCTCCTTGAATGGCATTTTGGCCGGTCCCCCACACTTAAACCATGATTTCGTGCATCGGCACCGACAGGTTCGTCCTGCCGGCGAGTTGTTCTTTCACACTGTCGACGATGTGGTGGGGCATAAAGGGCTCGCCATCGTACTTTCGGATGTGGCCGTCGGGAACGTAGCTTGTCTCGCTGCGGAGATAACGGGCGAATTGCCCGCTGTAGTTGTTCTCGACGATGATCGCGCGCTTTCCGGAGGTCTTGAGAATGTCGACGATGGCCTGTCCGTGAAGCGGAACCAGCCATCGGATCTGAAGCTGATTCGTCCGGATCCCTTGAGAGTTGAGGATCTCGACCGCTTCGCCGATGACACCTTTCGTCGAGCCCCATCCAATAAGCGTAACGGCCGCGCCGGGCTCGCCCATGAGCTCCGGCGGTCTCACTGCTCGTTCGATGCCGCCGATCTTGCGCTGCCGCTTTTCCATCATCGCGCGGCGCTTGTGCGGGTTCGTGAATTCATCGCTGATTAAGACACCATCTTCGTCGTGCTCGTCGGTTGCCGCGGTGTGCACATGGCCCGGAACGCCTGGAATTGCGCGAGGAGACACGCCGCTTTCGGTGATCTTGTACCGTTTATAACCGGTGTTTTTGCCGTTATTCTCCGCGGCAGTGATCAACTCACCGCGGTCGATTTTCGGATTAAACGCGAGTTCCTTCGGATCGATCGAGGAGCGGCCTTCCGAGAGGAGCAGGTCGCTGAGGATGATTCCAGGGCACTGGAATCGATCCGCGATGTTGAAAATCTCGGGCACGAGGTTGAAGCAGTCCAGAATGTCGGTCGGCGCTGCGATGACGCGCGGAAAGTCGCCGAAGCCCGCACCGAGCATCTGCCAGAGGTCACCTTGCTCCGTCTTGGTCGGAACGCCGGTTGACGGTCCAGCGCGCTGGACGTCGATCACGACCACGGGAGTTTCAATCATCGCCGACATCCCAAGACCTTCCGTCATCAGCGCGAACCCGCCGCCGGACGTTGCGCACATCGCGCGGGCTCCAGTATGAGCAGCGCCGATTGCCATGTTGATCACGCCGATTTCGTCTTCGACCTGACGCACCATGATGCCGGCCTTCCGGGCGTGCGCAGCCATCCAGTGGAGTACGCCTGTCGATGGGCTCATCGGATACGCGCAATAAAACTTCACGCCGGCGGCAACGCCCCCCATCGCCAGCGCGATGTTGCCCGACAGGACGGCATACTTGTTGCCGGTCATTGGAAGCGGCTCGGCAAACGGTTTGAAATTGGCGGTTGCGTAATCATAACCTGCTCGAGCGATACCAACGTTTTGGGTGACGACCGTGTCGCCCTTCCGTTTGAACTGCTGCGTGAGCACCTCTTCAAGCGGCTGGAAACCTACACCCATCATGTTCAACGAAGCCCCGAGTGCCAGCGTATTCTGCTCCACTTTGTTACGGCTTCCTTTCGATAGTTCGTTCACCGGAAGCGGGCACAACTGAACTCCTTCCGTTCGCTCTTTCGGCTTGAGAGCGTCGCCGTTGTAAATGACTGCCGAGCCGGGACGCATCAGGTGCAAATGCCGATCGATCGTGTCCTGGTTCAGAGGAATTAAGAGATCGATACGATCGCCGAAGTTGGTCACCTCCTCAGGCCCCGTGCGGATCGTCAGAAACGTGTGCCCACCACGAATAATCGATTGATACGCGTTGTACGCGTTCAAATGGAGACCTCGGCGAGCGAAGATCAGGGCAAAGATGTCGCCCGGAGTGGCTACACCCTGTCCCGCTGCCCCACCAATCGAAACGGCAAATGTGCGCTTCATACTCACTCCTGAATAAAAAAGGAACCGGCGGCCAAAGGCGGTGCAATAAATTTCAATCCGCACGTCTTCTAAAAAGTCCAGATGTTTTGTAGTCTAAGCCCGCTATTCGGGATCAGGCAAGGGCTCTTTAAGGACGGCCAATCCTTTCTGTTTCTTCCCGGTGAATTTCGGGACGGAGGAAAAACGCTTGAACTACCGAGATTTTCCTCCGTTGCGATGACCTCATCAACAAACCGATCGATCCTTTGGTCCTTCGGGCCAGACTCAACGGTCATGTTCAGCGAGCGGAAATTCTTTTCACGGACATTCGCGGATTCACTGCTTTATCTGAAGAATTAGATATGTTGACAAATTCGGAGGGGACGGACTCATGTGTATTCGATGGTGAAGACATGGCAATACCACCTTGCTTACGGGTTCCTCCCTAAAACCTCTCTCACTTTTCGAGCCAGCCATTTTGCCTCGAATGGCTTCTGGATAAAGAACATACGCCCATGCAGGACTGCTTGGTGAACAATAGCGTTATCCGTAAAACCGGACATGTATAGCACTTTGAGTCCCGGACGAGTTTGCGCCAATCGGCGCGAAAGATCGATACCGTTACCTCCCGGCATGATGACGTCAGTAAGAAGGAGATGGATTGGCGGAGTGTGGCGCTCGGAGATGGAAGTGGCTTCCTCCGCATTGGCTGCTTCCAGGACTCGATAACCGCGTACCTCAAGCATAGTGCGAGCGAGTTTGCGCAGGGAGTCGTCATCTTCAGTCAACAAGATCGTCTCGGTGCCGCGATCATCTTCGGCTGCCCCGGCATCAGGGTAAGACTCTTGAACCTCTTTGCCTTCGCCAACGGATGGAAAGTAGATCTTAATGGTGGTGCCGTGTCCAACTTCGCTATAAACGCAGATGGTGCCGCCCGATTGTCGAACGATCCCGTACACGATAGAGAGTCCCAGACCCGTTCCTTTGCCCGATTCTTTCGTCGTAAAAAAAGGTTCGAAGATCCGCGCTTGTGTCTGCGCGTCCATTCCAAGCCCGCTGTCACTCACCGCCAGCATCGCGTAAAGGCCAGGCTTACATTCAGGATGTTGCCGAACATATTCCTCCTCCAGGGTAACCCTCTCGGTCTCGATCGTCAGATGGCCCCCGTGCGGCATCGCATCGCGAGCGTTGACAGCGAGATTCATAATAATCTGCTCAATCTGTCCGCGATCCGCTCTTATGTTTCCAATTGAGGAGCTGAGCACTGTCCGCAGCTCGATATTCTCGCCGATGAGCCGGGCCAGCATCCTCTCTGTCTCCGGGATGATGGAGTTGAGATCAAGCACTGTGGGTTGCAACACTTGCTTCCGGCTAAAAATGAGGAGCTGTCGAGTTAAGGCGGCCGCACGGCAACCGGCCTTCTTGATCTCTTCGATTTTCTCCCGCAGCGGATCGTGTGCGTGCAACTTGCCGATGACCAACTCACTGTATCCATTGATTACGGTGAGCATGTTGTTGAAGTCATGTGCGATTCCACCTGCCAAAGCTCCAATGGCCTCCATCTTCTGCGCCTGTCGAAGCTGTGCTTCAAGCGTTTTTCGTTCAGTGATGTCTATATTGACTCCCCGCATACCAGCAGGCTGGCCTTTGTCGTCCGCGATAACCGTGGTATGCGCTTCGACCCACACCCTTCGTCCGTCCTTGCGGATCCAACGAAATTCCGACTGACCACCCTTACCGCTGGAGAATTGTTCGGCCGCTTCAGCGGCGACGCGTTTCTTATCATCTGGATCGACGATGGAGAGCCAGAAGTTTGGTGTCGAAAGCCATTCCGCTACTCTATAGCCGAGGAGCGTTTCAACGTATTCACTGACAAAATCAATGCGCTGATCGGCCTCGTCCGGTTTGCCCCATGCCTCCCAAACAACCCCAGGGACGCTCTTTACGATGCTCTCCAGTTGCTGTTTCTGTTTGGACACCTCGATACTCAGCCGGGCGGTCTCCGCTTCTGAACGCTTGGCGTGAGTGAGGTCCCGCTTCACCGCAACGTAGTGCAGCAGCCTTCCATCCTTACCGCGAACCGGCGAGATAATCGTCTCCTCTTCGTAGAGAGTTCCATCTTTGCGTTGGTTGGTAAGAGGGCCCGACCACACTCTTCCCTCTGTCAGAGTTTGCCAGAGGCTCTTGTAGAACTCGGGGCCCTGTTCGCCGCTTTTCAGGATTCGGGGGTTTTTTCCGATCACCTCTTCCCGAGTGTAGCCAGTAACCCTTTCGAAACTAGGATTGACGTATGTGATCACTCCATCGGAATCTGTAACAATGATGGATTCGTCTGCTTGTTCAACGGCCATGCCTAGCGTTTCCCGCTCGGATTCGGACCGCTTTCGGTTGGTGATGTCGGTCATGGCGCCAAGCAGCCGAATCGGTTGGCGATGATCGTCCCGGAGAATAGCGAATCGATCCGTGAAGTAACCGTAAGTGCCATCGGCTCGCCGAAACCGGTACTCCGCTTGACATGTGTGGCTTTCACCTTTGAGACAGGAGCCCAGGTCAGACAACACACGTTGGCGGTCATGGGGATGAATCAGTTCCATCCACTCATCGTATGTGAGGCTTGGGGACGAGTAGCCAAGCACTGTGCGCAATCCTTCGTTCCACCAGACCTGGTTGTTGATGATGTCCCAATCCCACAGCACATCGTTGGTGGCTTCAGCGATGAGACGGAACCGCTCTTCGCTTTTGGCGAGCCTTCCCATGAAGCCTTGTTCGAGCGGCGATTGATCGATGCGAGTTGTCTGTTTTTGATTATCAGCCGGTGACCGTTCCATCATCCCCATCATCTCATCGAGAACCTCCAACTATTTCTCCGAATAGCATGATTAGGGCCGTCCGTGCCAAATCGCTGATAACGCAAAGAGACGAGACCTGACAGAAAAAGCCTCACTGAGTAATTTTGTCAAAAGGTTGCTGCAATAAGCATTAATGGCCGTCTTGCCCAACAAGGGTTTCGACCAATGGCTCGGCTGCGCAGCCTTCGCGCAGCCGGCCGACGGCCAGTGCGGAAACATGGGCGTGAACAACATTCTGGGCATTCTGGGCCCGGCAATTGACAGCACCGAAACCTGTTTGTTATTTTGGCGCCACTTGTTCCCAGAAAACGAGTCCGCAAAAAACAAAGAAACCGCCTGAATTGTGGGGAGAGAGTAATGGAGTGCATATATGAGAGGAACTGCTTCATCGCCCGTGGTGGAATGGCGATCCTGGTTGGACTGCTATTTTCTGCCGTTATCTGCACCGCCGTTTGGGCACAATCGACGGCTCAGATCAGCGGAACGGTGAAGGATCAGACGGGCGCCGTCTTGCCTGGAGTTGAAGTCTCAGTAACGCAGACCGGCATCGGCCTTAAGCGCAGTGCCGTGACCGACGAGACCGGCTCCTACATATTGACGAGTCTGCCGATCGGCCCATACCGGTTCGAAGCGACTCTGCCGGGGTTCCGCACTTATGTGCAAACCGGAATCGTGCTGCAGGTGAATAGCAATCCCGTGATCAACGCGAGCCTCGAAGTGGGCCAGGTTGCCGAGCAGGTCGAGGTTCAAGCGGATGCCGCCCTGGTGGAAACGCGGAGCACGGGTGTCGGTCAAGTAATCGACAACGTGCGCGTGCTGGAGCTGCCGCTCAACGGACGCCAGGCGGTCGACCTGATCCTTCTTTCGGGCGCAGCCATCAGCGGAGGCGCTCAGGCCACCAACCGGAATTATCCGACGCAATCCATTTCCGTCGCGGGAGGGTTGAACAACGGCCTCACGTACTTGCTGGACGGAGGCACGCATAACGATCCATTTAACAACCTGAATCTACCCTTGCCTTTCCCGGATGCCCTGCAGGAGTTCAAGGTGGAGACGAGTGCGGTGCCAGCCCAATACGGGCAGCATTCGGCGGGTGCGATCAACGCGGTGACGAAGTCGGGCACCAATGACTTTCATGGTGACCTCTTCGAATTCGTCCGCAACGGCATTCTCAATGCCCGCAACGCGTTCGCTTTAAAAAGAGACGAGTTGAAGCGTAACCAGTTTGGGGGAGTGCTGGGGGGACCGATCGTCGAGAACAAACTCTTTTTCTTCGGCGGTTACCAGGGTACCTATGAACGCACAACGCCGACCGACCAGAGGTCCTTCGTTCCCACGCCGAGAATGCTCGCCGGTGATTTTACCGTCATCGCCTCACCGGCATGTGTCTCAGGCGGCCGCCAGATCACCTTGAGGGCTCCGTTCGTCGACAATCGGATCGATCCCACACAGCTCTCGGTGCCGGCGGTGAACATGGTGAAACGGCTCCCCACGCCAGTTGATGAATGCGGCTTGGTCCAGTACGGCCGAAGGACCAACAGTA
>WNGK01000971.1_pt1 | contig 30346 bp, 32 predicted proteins | sample 5400601 | NCBI WGS metagenome assembly WNGK01 (sample SAMN13153376, study PRJNA577476) | soil metagenome | isolation source: 60 cm soil or saprolite under Garry oak tree replicate 1 | place: USA:California | collected 2016-06-15 | reverse complement strand
TGGCGGTCAGCATGATGATCGGGACGCGGCTGTGTTCGCGGATCTTCCGGCAAACAGCGAAGCCGTCCATATCCGGAAGCATGACGTCCAGAACAACGATGTCGGGCGTATCGGCCTTGAGTGCGTTGAGACCCGCCTCCGGATGAGACACAGAGCGGACCGAGAGTCCGAATTGCCCCAGGTACTTGGTCAGAAGCGCGCTGAGGCGTTCATCGTCATCGACAACGAGGACACTCGTAACTCGATTCTGACCAGAAATGTCGGCGCCTTCTCTCGCGTCCATTATTCCACCTGCAGCGCCTGGATAGGCGGCAGCAAAGAGGCTTTCCGGGCAGGATAGGCGCCGAACCCCAGCCCCGTTCCGATCGCCATGGCCAGGGAAGCGAGTATCGCGTTCACCGGCACGGCTATTCTCCAGCTTGTGCCCAATGCGATGACAGTTGCTCCGACGCCGCCCAATGCCATCCCAAACAGCCAGCCTCCAACGGATAGAAGCGTCGCCTCGAGCAGAAACTGGTTGAGAATATCCCTCGGCCTCGCACCGACCGCCATGCGCAGTCCGATTTCGCTGGTCCGTTCCTTCACCGACATGAGCATGATGGCCAGAATTCCAATGCCCCCGACCACGAGCGATCCAGCCGCCAGACCCGTAGTAAGCAGGCTAAGGGAGTTAGCTAACTGCTTCTGTGCGGCCAATGTTTTGGCCGGGTTTTGGATGGAGAAGTCGTCCGGCTTCCCCGCTTGCGCAAGGCGATGACGGATTCGCAGCAGATTGCCGATCTGCGTCATGGCGGCATCCATCTCTTGCGGTTGCCGCACACTGATGAAGACGGGATTGAGCCAGGTGGAGTTGAATACGCGACGCGGAGCGGTGCGGATAGGGATGAGCACAAGGTCGTCTTCGTCGGAGCCGTCCGCCAGGACGCCTTTGGCCTTCAACACACCGATCACCGCGAAAGAATCGCCGCGAATGCGAATTTCCCGGCCAATCGGCTCGTCTTCGCCGAAGAGCGTCTGGTCGATTCGCGCTCCGAGGACAGCAACGCGCTGCGCACCACGATTATCGTTCGCATCAAGAAAGCGGCCCTCGTGGAGTTGGAAGTTCCCAATTTCAAGGTAATTCGGAGTGGTCCCCAACACCAGGCCCGACATCGATCCACTGCCCGACTTGACAGTCAACGTAGCCTCGGTGCCAGGCGCCGCCTCCGCCACCGATGGCAGGCCACGCATGGCTTCGTAGTCTTCCATATTGAGAGTTGTGACCACTCCGCTCAGCGTTTTTCTCGCAGCGGTGCTGTTGACCTGCGCCGGCCTCACAGCCAGCAGGTTCGATCCCATCTTTGCGGTCTCGCGCAGGATCTGCTGTTCTGCACCTGTTCCCACTGCACTGGTGAGAACCACGGCGGCCACCCGGGCTGCCACGCTGGAAAGGGCAAGCGACGCTCGCACCTTGTGTGCGAACAGCGCTCGAATGGACGCTAGGAGTCTACGAAACCCGGCTAGTTTCATCGCATCCACCTCCAAGCCCGAGTAGCTCGCATGAAGTTCTACTTATCCCGTTTCCAGATACCTTCGGTCATCGCAAGGCATCTGCCGGATTCAGGCGTGCGGCGCGCAGAGCCGGCACCAGGCCGGCCAAGAGGCCAGTCAGCGTGGATGCTGCAATGCCCAGGAATGCAGCGTCCCACACCAGGATGTTTTCAAGATGCATTTTGTTTGCTCCCATTCGCGCGCCAAGGTAACCCAGCGCAATGCCTGCGAGGCCGCCGGCGAGTGTCGTTGCGGCGGTTTCAATCAGAAATTGCAGCCGGATGTCTCCGGGTCGCGCACCCACAGCGCGGCGTAGGCCGATTTCGCCCACTCGCTCATTTACCGAAACGAGCATCAAGCTGGCCGCGACGATGCCGCCCACCAAAAGCGAGATACCCGCTACCAGCGGCAGATAGAGAAACAGGACCCTCTTCACCGATGCCACCATACTCTGCACTTCAATGGGAGTAAGAATCGTGAAATCGTCGGGCTGTCCTGAGCCCAGTGCGTGGCGTTGCCGCAATATGTGCCCGATTTCTTCCCCAGTTTGACCCGCCTGGCCGGGATCGCTCACCAGTAGCTTGGCCGTCGAGATGGTGTCGACGTTGGTGAGCCGGCGCATGAGTGTTGTAATTGGAACTACCACTTCGTTGTCGCGATCCATACCGTGGGGATCGGTGCCCCACGGTTCGAGAACTCCGATCACGCGAAACGGAACGGATCCAATCTGCAGCTCGGCTCCGATGGGGTCCTCGCCCGGGTAAAGTTCATGTGCGACTGTTTGGCCGATGAGCGCCACGCGTGCCGATCCAAGAACCGCGGCGGCATCGAAGCATTCGCCTTCGGAGAGTCCTCGCCCCCATACCTGGGCGAACCTCTCGGAATCTCCCGCAATGCTTGCGGCGCTATCGGTGGCTGCGCCGTGCTTCAAATCCACACCGGAAAGGCTCTGCTGCGGGTCCCAGGCCTGGATACCGGGAAGCTCTCTTGCGATCGCGTCTATGTCGGCGACCTTCAATCGACTGGCCGGTCCATGCGGTCCGCCCATCATCCTGCCGCCGCCGTCATGAATCAGAATCGACGAGTCACCAAACATCCTGCTGACCGTAATCAGCATTTTCTTTTCGGCGGCCTGTCCAACCGAAACAACCAGCGTCAGCGCTGTGACGCCGATCAGGGTGCCCAACATCATGAACCCCGTGCGCAACTTGTAACGGCTCATTGTCCTTATGCTGTGCTGGACTAATCGGACTGTGCTCATCACGCCTCCTGGAGAGCGACTTTCGGTTGGGCAACCAATCGGTCAGACACGATGCGGCCGGCTTCGATCCTCGCAACCCGATTGCAGTGCGCGGCAATTTCGTGGTCATGAGTTACAAGCACGACGGTCCGTCCGGACTTATTCAATGCCTGGAAGATCGCCATCACTTCGCGCGCTGATTGCGGGTCGAGATTTCCAGTCGGCTCATCGGCAAGAAGCAAGTCGGGCTCGTTGACTAATGCACGCGCGATGGCTACACGCTGCTGTTGACCGCCGGAAAGTTCGGACGGCCGGTGATGGATTCGGTCAGAAAGTTTGACCGCCTCCAGTGCCTGCCGGCCCAGACCCTTGATAGAAGCACGGTCGGAGTAGAGCAGCGGCAGCTCCACGTTCTCCAAGGCGCTAGTTCGTGGCAGTAAGTGAAACGTCTGGAACACGAAGCCGACCTTCTTGTTTCGCACGCGAGCCTGATCGTTCACGCCCAAACCCGCGACATCTCGGCCATCGAGGAGATAGCTCCCACCGCTGGGTTGATCAAGCAATCCGAGAATGTTCATCATCGTGGACTTGCCGGATCCGGAGGTACCGACGATGGCGATGAATTCACCGCGTTCGATCCGGAACGAGACGTCGACCAGGGCATGGACTGGCTCTCCGGTAGGCCGCTTATACGTCTTGCCGATATTTCGTAACTCAATCATGGGATACCTTCCTTCATTGTGTTTTTGGTTCGCCGACGACAACCTGATCGCCTTCCTGAAGGCCGCTGGTTATCTCCCAGTAGCTGTCGTCCCGCATTCCCGTGGTCACCCAACGCCGCTCGGTCGCGCTCCCGTGCCGCGCCATGACATAGGTGCGCCCTTCCTCCCGGCGCACGGCTCGAAGTGGCAGCGCCAATACACCTGTGTGTCGCGCGAGATCGATAGTGACCGTTGTCGTCATCTCCGGACGCAGGGTGTATTGCGGGGGCGGCTTAAATTGCACAACTGTGACGTAGTCGACAACGTTGTTGCGAATCTCCGGCGACGGATGGATGGCGTTGACGTGGCCTTCAAATCCGTGATCGCCATAGGTGTCCACGGTGAAGTCCGCGTTCTGCCCGATCCTGATTCGGCCAATGTCCATTTCATCTACATAGGCCCAAACCTCCAGCCGCGAGAGATCGAGGAGAGTCACGAAAGTTGGTGTGGAGAAGTCTGCGGTCACCGTCTCGCCCTCTTGCGTTGAGACTGCGGAGACGACGGCCGTAATGGGCGCGAATATCTGCGTGTAACCGAGTTGCGTGGTTGCGTCCCGCAGATTCGCCTCTGCCTGGTTGTACTGCTGCTCGGCGACGGCATAGGCTTGCGTGGCAACGTCCAATACGCTTGGCGCGATGATTTGTGCGGCTGCGAGCTCCTGCTTGCGCCGAAGATCGGTCCGGGCATAGTTCAAGTTGGCCCGCGCTAACTGTAGCGCCGCAGTGTTCGCATCGCGCCGGGCGGCCAGTTCGCTGCTGTCCAAAACCGCGAGGAGTTGTCCCTTCTGAACCCTGTCTCCAATGCGCACGTAGAGGTGTGTCACAACTCCCGAGGCGCTGGAGCCCACATTCACCTGGGCGCCGACCATAGGCTTGATAACTCCCGTGGCCTTCACCGCTGTGCCGATGTCACGCCGGGTCACGCGAAGGACTTCCGCACCGCGGAGAGTCTCCTGACTCCGCGCCTTTTCCATGCGCGCCCATAGAACGGCCGTGATGGCAATTATTCCAATGACGATGCCGGCAACAACCAGCTTCTTCATGCCGCGTCCTCCATAGGGCGCAGCTTCAGTGTTGCCGGCTAATGTATCCGGAAGATTTCTGTAATGTAACGAAATGTAACTACCGGAACGATTATGTTCCCGAGCAAAACTTGGAGTTGCCGAGAGCAGTAATAAATGACGTGAACGTTCCATGCTCTGCCAGATCAGTAATGAGAAGCGGCCTGCGTTCGCCGATGTCTTCCCCGCAGAACCGGACTGAATGTCAGTTGTTAACAGACCAATGCGCATTTCCAGGCGCCGCCAGCTCTCGAAACGCGCTTTGGCGATTTGCACTAAGCCGCTAGCGCGGCAGGGTATGCCTCTGTGGCATTTGGATAGAGTGTTGGACACCCAAGGAGGTGTCCATGACACAACTACGCCATCGCATGCAGGAAGATCTCCGGCTGCGCAACTTCTCCGAACGCACCATCCGTCACTACACCCATACCGTTGCCAAGTTCGCAAGGTACTTCCATAAGTCACCCGACCAGCTGGGCGCGGAGCACGTTCGCACGTTTCTGTTGCATCTGCTCAACGAGCGGAAGCTGGCTTGGGGAACCATTCAAGGAGCCCGGTCGGCGCTGAAGTTCCTCTACATGCGGACGCTGAAGCAGACCTGGTTCGATCAAGAGATCATCAAGCCCAAGGTGCGCCGCAAGCTGCCTACGGTCTGGAGCCGGGAAGAAGTCTGCGCCCTGCTCGACGCCACCACTAACACTAAGCACCGCGCATTGCTTGCCCTATACTACAGCGCCGGACTTCGCTGTCAGGAAGCACTGGACCTGAAGGTCACCGATATCGACAGCAAGCGGATGCAATCGGCGCCGATGCATTTTCGTGCTTCACGATGCACCAGACGAGAAAGCCGAGGAAGAAAGCGGTCGCTAAGAGGGTGGACGGTTTGATTGATAGCTCGATAGTGGCACGCATTGCTTCGTACGGTTGATAGACGAGGTCTGCGGTGCGGCTTACGTTCAGGCATGAACCAAAAGCCGATTGAGACACCGTGCCCGTTTTGCAAGGCTGAACCAGGTCGGCCATGCAAGAACGCAGAGGGCCGCAGGCTGATGGGTTTTCATCGCCACCGCTATTTAAAGAATCCGCCTATGAGAGAGAATCAGGCCGCTTCAGAGAGCGCTGCTCCCATCAAGAAAATTGGATAAAGCGTAGACTTGCGCATGGGAACTGTCGCGCACCTCACCCCAGCCAAAGACCGCAATGGGAGATTCTCGGGCTACTATAAATGTTGCCTTTGCCCGGCAGAGTTTCGTCCAAATCCCAATCAACTTGGTGAAATGGCATTCTTCTTTGCTGGCCATGTTCGGCTCTCACACCCGACCCCTGGGGCGAACAGTGAGGATGCAGGACGGATCGTAAAACGAGATACAAAGACTTAGAAAACCTGCACTCAACTGAGGTGGCATGGACAATCTAGACACGCTAATTGCTCTGCTAGATATGACGAGGGAAGCCGAGGATTTGGCTTCAGACGCTGTAAAGTCGGGACGCCTCAGATCACTATTTGCAGAAATTAGACAAAAGGCAAAAGACGAACACAACAGGTTGAGACGAGATTCACGACCAACGGAATCGCGCTATGCGCTCTGTATGATCGGAATCCTTGAGGAGTGCAATTTCGGCAGGGTGTCTTGGCCGAATGTAACGGGTCTGGATGCACGGCTGGGCCGCATCCGTGAAGAAATTGACAGAACCATCAAAGATATTAGAGCCAATCGTCTGATTATGTAATGAGTTCGCAATCTCAAAGCACGTAATTGGAAGTGGCTGCGGTTTGGATCGACTGCAAGCGTCTTCAGTACGACATTGCCGATCCCGGCATGATCACGCTTTTGAGTTATCGCATCACCCCTCGGCGGGCTTTGTGATCTGGAGTTCCAATTGTTTCGTCTTGTGGTCATAGCTCAGTTCGACAGCCGCAAGCGGGAATGAACGAAAATCGGTGTCGTTCAGCATTAAGGTTACCCACGCCTCGTTGCAATCGACGAGATGCATCATCTGCAACGAGAAAGAGAACGTCCCGTTGCCGTAGATGAACTTGAACCTGATCGACACCTGCCCGCCGATGTACTGCGATATGCGATACGTCTTGCTGCTGCGCTGAGCTATTAGGTTGTCCAACTGCTGCTGTGACGCCTCAATCGATTCTGAGCCGACGCGAATGAATGACGGACCGGCGAAGTGTGGACGAAGCTCACTTCCGGGCACTATGACGGCGAGAACCTGTTTGGTTCCGTCCGTGATCACCTTGGCGATGTATGGGACGCGCGGATAGATACTTTTGAGTTTGGTGTTGACGCTCTTCTGGATTGAGTCGAAGTCGATTGGTTTTTCCTCAATCTCGCGTCCATCTTTCTGGCCGAGGTACAGAACGCATGGCATGCCGATTGGGGCGGAATTCGCGAAGGCAATCACGGTTTTCACGCAATCGTTTAGATCGCTGACCGTCTTCCGTTCAACGAAGTTATCTTCGAAGTTCCGCAGACGAGCAAGCAGGTCTTCATCGGACATCTTCACCATCAGTTCCACGGTCATCATCTGGTCTCCGTATCCTCCCTGGATTTGTTCTCGTCGGATTTAAGTGGACCGTGGCACGCTTCCAAAGAACTGAACGCAAACTGCGTGAATACGAACCGATAACGCATATCTGGTTCCACGAGGTCTAGTGCTTCATCAATGCTGCTGGGTTGTCGAGTTCTATTTGTGTTGTGCAACTTCACATCAAACTCTCGTCGAATCAGCCCCAGGCGTTCGAAGGTATCGGAAGTCACTCCGCGTGGCAGTGACCAATTATTCGAGAAGACCCATGATGGAAGCGGCATGTCGGGGGCCAAGTTTAGCTTCTGTCGATTCAGAAGAGTTTCGGCGCGGACGCGCTCCAGGTGTCGAGCGTCATCAGGTGTGAGCTGCTTCAGCGTCTCGATGAACGAAGGCGATACCGCGTCGGTCTGCTGCGATGCCGTAGCAAGAAGGCCCGCCCACATCTCCCGCAGCGTTTCGTTATCTTCGACGGAGCAATGTTCGACGATCGGAAGAAGCAATCGCGGGGGCACTGCGTTCGCTGGCAGTCCCGCGTCGCGGAGGATTCGTTCTGTTTTCTGCATTGTTGATACCAAATTCTTGAACGATCTCGATCCGGAGTTCTATCTCCGCACCGTGCTGACCCAGATCGCCGACCATCCCATCAGTCGCATCGAAGAGCTCCTGCCCTGGAACCTCGCCCCGTCAATACAGACCCAATCCTTCCAAGCCGCTTAGAGCCTGTTCACGATCTTTTGGGTTTCGGGAGAGGGGTCATCCAGGTGGATATATGCAGGAGGGCGGCAGTGGCGATAGTTATGGGGGATGAGGTCGAGAAAGCCGTATCCGAGCGATCTGAGCCGGGAGCAGTTTGAGAGGGTACGTCCGTTGCTTGAAGGGGTACGAAAGCGAACCAAGCCACGGACAGTAGATTTGTATGAGGTGTTCAATGCGGTGTTGTACCTACTCAAGAGTGGCTGCCAATGGCGGATGCTTCCCGATGGATTTCCCAAGTGGCGCACAGTGGATTCGTACTTTGCCAAGTGGAGCGAGCCCAGCCCGGACGGTATCAGCGTTCTGGAGCGAGCCTTAAAAAAATCAGGTTGGCGAGGCCCGCGCCAAACAGGGACGCAACGCCATGACCAGCTTCTTGATTGTTGACGCGCAGAGCGTGAAGAACACCGATAGCGCCGAGCAGAAGGGTTACGACGCCGGCAAAAAAGTCTCTGGCATCAAGCGCCACATCGCTGTCGATACGCAGGGGCTTCCGCATGCCATTGCCATCACCACGGCCGAGGTGACTGATCGCGGCGGGGCCTTGCAGGCTATCGACCGCTGCAGGCCGAATCTTGAGCGAGTTGAAAGCGTATTGGTCGATGGTGGATACACCGGACAGCCGTTTGCGGACGGCGTCAAAGAGCGATTGAACGCTACAGTGCAGGTCGTCAAGCGCAACGAACTGCACACCTTTGCGGTGCTGCCTAAACGCTGGGTCGTCGAACGCTCCTTCGGATGGCTGGAAAAGTGCCGAAGGCTCTGGAAGAACTGCGAACGTAAACTCAATACCAGCTTGCAGTTCGTTCACCTCGCCTTCCTTGCCCTACTGCTTAAAAGATCGTGAACAGGCTCTTAGACACACTCATCAGGTGTCCACCAAAAAGGTAGTGGGCACTTCCAGGATCGCTCCTCAGCCAAGTCAAGAGGGGAACTCGGGACGCTTACGATACCAGGGGTATCTCAGACCGCCAAAAGAAGCCATCCGTGACGCTTAGTTTTAATAGGTTACTGCCCGCCTCTGTACTACTTTCACGGCATTTGGCGGCATTGTGGGGAATCGGAGGGTACGGAAGCAAGGGTCATTAGAGCGGAGGTTTTCTTTGAATACGGGGGCGTAGTTCAGCCGGTTAGAACGCTGCCTTATTAGACGTAGCCCTTTAGAATCATAAGCATACGGGTATGAGGCTCGGTTTGGTGTCCACCATGGCCATCTGTAATTCATGTAAGGCCTTACTTATAAAGGCTTTACGTGGAGCTTCCTTCAAGACCGTTGCCCCTGTCACCATCTGGAAATTTGGAAGACTAAGCCGCCCTCATGAGTGCGCAAGATTCTGACATATCTCGGCCTATGATTTGAATATTTGGATCAGGGTACTATCTGACATTTGACGTTCTCGGGCCGCTACAATTTCGGCGGCTGAGCGTTAGCGGCCCCTGGGGAAACGGGCCATATTTCAAGAGCGAACAATGCTAATCAGGGACCGCGAGAGAAGCGGTTTGCTGCCTCCGGCCCGGGTAGTAGATGAAGAAGCCTGGGTATGGTTGACACCAATCCTGGAGTACTCGGATTAGACATCCGTCTGCAAGTTCTGTGGCGACCTCCTGTTCGGCCACGAAAGCCAGACCGCACCGTAGATCGCTCCGCGAATGACGAGTTCCAAATCATCGACGATGAGCGACCCGCTGACAGCAACCAAAAGGGACTTTTTCCCCTTATCGAACTCCACCGGTATAAACCAGTCGAGCTGTGACGGAAATTGATGCAGCGGTGTTGCACCAGATCGCGCGGCACCTTCGGCCGAGGACGCGCGTTAAGGGACGCGGGAGAACCCACAATTGCGGGCCGGTGATCCGGGGATTCGCGTACCGCGATCATGTCTTTCTGAATGTATTCGCCCAAAGTGACGCCATCATTCGAATTTCGGCAACTTGCGTGTGCGGTTCTGACCTGTTGCCATACCGCGGCAATTCAGAAAGTCACGGAGCCCACGCTTGGCCGAAATGGGCCCGTCATAACTGCGCTGCTTTGACTGTCTCGCTTGCACAATTCATCTGGCAGTCCACCGGCTGCCTTCAGCCAGTGAATGAAGCACCTTCAGGTAGAATATCGAGGTTCGCGAATAGCTGTCGGAGAGCTGCCATGATTTCCAGGGCTCAACTGGCGCCTTCACCGCGCATCTGCCGGGTTTTCTTGATCGCGGCCCTCAACGCGAGCTGGCCGCCCATGTATGCACAAAACTCCGACTATCCCCTTTCGAAATATATTCATAGTTCATGGGGCAGCAGCTCCGGGCTGATGACGGTACGCCACGTGGCGCAAACTCCCGACGGGTATCTCTGGCTGGCGACGTCCGGCGGCCTCGTGCGCTTCGACGGAGTCCGTTTTAAGACGTATACGCGAGCATCTGAACAGAGCCTTGACAACAGTAGTGACCTGATGGTCGATCCCGATGGCTCGCTCTGGGTCGCAACTTTCGGCGGCGTGATTACTCATTTTCAGTCGGGGAGATTCCATTCATACACCTCACGGGATGGCCTTCCCTCCGACTACATACATGCTTTGTATCGAGATTCGCATGGCGTATTGTGGGTCGGTACGCGCGACGCTGGAATGTTCCAGATGGTGCACGGCCGATTTGAGAAAGTGCCGCTGGGCATTCCTCCCGGCTTAATATCGAGGTTTCTTGAAGGCTCCGACCAATCTCTCTGGATTGCAACATACGGAAATGGCGTGTTTCGATTGCGACACGGAAGTCTCCGTGCCTTTTCCGTCAAGGATGGACTTCCGGACAACCGCGTTGCGAGCTTGTGCCGAGACAGCTCCGGCAAAATCTGGACCGCCGGGATGAAGGGTATCAGTACCTGGAACGGAACCCGGTTCGTGGGCTCTCCGGCAGTCAATTCAGTTGTGGGCATCGCCTCGGCCTGCACTGAAGACCGCGATGGAAATATGTGGATCTCTTCGGCGACGTCGGGCCTCTTTCGATTGAGAGCCGGACAGGTGACCGAGATGGATGCCACTTCCGGGCTTAGCGCGAATAATGTTCAGGACGTGTTTGAAGATAAAGAAGGAAACATTTGGGTTGCCACTGACGCCGGCCTGGATCGGTTGCAGGGTGCGCAGGTTCGAACATTCACAGTTCGCGACGGTTTGTTTCGCGGGACAGAGGACTTCCAATGGCCCATCGTTGCCGACCGTAACGCTGGGGTTTGGGCCGCATCTGGCAAACGCGTCGGCCGAATCGCCGCAGGGAAAATTACAGTCTGGCCATCGGCTCTGCCATCCAGCAGCAGAGCGAATGCAATGCTTTCCAAGCCTGATTCTGGTCTTTTGATAGGCTTCGACAGAGGGCTTAAGGACTGGAGCCCCTCACATGCTGCGTTGGCGCCAGAAATGGCAGGAATGGATGTACGTTCTTTGCTTCAAGCGCGCGATGGAAGCGTTTGGGTGGGAACCGCGAACCGAGGCCTGCTCCACTGGAAATTGTACCCAGAGTCGCATACAAATCTCGAGGCGGTAGTTCCTGATAAGTTCATCACAACCCTTGCAGAGGGTCATGACGGGGTCATTTGGGCCGGGAGCCAAGGCGGAGGGCTGTATCGAATTGCAGGGCAACAAGTACAGCACTTCGGACAAGGTGAAGGTCTTCCGTCGTCCAATATTTTTACGGTCTTCGTGGACCGCAAAGGTTCGCTTTGGATCGGCTCGGCAGGCGGGCTGAGTTGGTTTCAAGACGGCCGTATCCGCACTGTAAGCTCCGAACAAGGTCTGCGATCGGATCTGGTTTTTGCTATCTTAGACGATTCCTACGATCGGCTTTGGTTTCTGGGTCATGCGGGGATAGCCGCCATTGAAAAGAAAAGCCTGAGTGAATGGGCAGCAGGACGGCGCCGTCAGCTGAATCCAAATTTCTATCGAAGCGCCGACGGGCTACCACTCTGGACTGTAGACAGGGCTTTTCCCAACGCCACCCAATCCGTTGACGGGCATTTGTGGTTCGCATTTGGGGTTGGGTTAGCCGAGGTGACCCCGCCCAACCCGAGGGCGTCTCACGAATTTCCAGTCTTGGTCGAAGACGTCACTATCGATAGTGTCTCCCACTCTGAGCCCGGTCGAATCCAAATTCCGTCGGGCGCACGCTCAGTTGAAATCCGCTATACCGCGCTCACTCTATCAGATTCTGAGACCGTCCGATTCCGATACCGGTTGGAGGGAATAGATGATGATTGGATCGACGTAGATACTCGCCGTATTGCGCCTTACAGCAATCTCAAGCCCGGTGCATACACCTTTAGAGTAGAAGCAAGCGCTGGCGAGGAACATTGGCTGGAATCATCCCCGCTGCTACTGGAACGGAAACCCTTCTTTTATCAGACTAAGTGGTTCTTGTTCCTGGTATCGGCGACGGCGGTATCTCTCATTTTCTTCCTTTACCGACTCCGCTTGCGCCATGCAGTCGATCGTATCAATGCCGATTTCCAGCAAAGAATCGATGAGCGAACCCGCATCGCACGCGAACTGCATGATACCTTGCTGCAGGCATTGCATGGCCTGATGTTTCAGTTTCAAGCGGTCCGAAACTTGATGTCGCGGCGACCCAAAGAGGCAATGAAGTCTCTCGATGAAGCGATCAGCGATACAAAAAGAGCGCTCGCCGAGAGCCGGGAAGCGATTCAAGGCCTTCGATCGGAGCCGCTGTTAAAAGGAAATATTGCTGAATTGCTGATCGCAACGAGCCAGGAGTTCGCTCATGCGGGCGGTGAAGAGCGTGAACCTCCGAAGTTCGACTTGATCGAGGAGGGCGAACGCCGAACCTTGTCTCCGGCCATCCAGGACGAATTTTGCCGTATCGCACTCGAGATATTGAGAAACGCGTATCGGCACGCAAACGCCCATCGAATCGAGACGGAGATTCGATACGAGAATCACATGCTTCGTCTGCGCATTCGCGACGATGGAGAAGGTATCGATGCCAATGTGCTTAAGGGAGGCGGGAGGGCTGGACATTGGGGAATTCGGGGCATCCGTGAACGCGCCGAACGCATTAGGGCCCAGATCGACTTTTGGAGCGAGGCCGGGGCTGGCACTGAAGTTCAGGTTGCGGTCCCAGCCTCTATTGCGTACGAGACGTCGCAGGAAGGTTTTGGGTTACGATTGCTACTCAAAGGGAGAAACCGTGCACGCCGCCCATAATCTAATTCGCATCCTCACGGTAGATGACCACCCTCTTCTGCGAAAGGGCATTGTCGCGTTGGTGAATGCCGAACCTGACATGAAATTAGTTGCAGAGGCATCAAACGGGAAGGAGGCAATCGATGTCTTTCGAACGCAACGGCCTGATGTTACGTTGATGGATCTCCAGATGCCAGGGGTTGACGGACTCGATGCCATTCAGGCGATTCGAGACGAATTCCCAGAAGCTCGGATCATCGTTTTGACGACGTACAGCGGCGACATGCGAGTGCTGCGCGCTCTTCGTGCGGGTGCAAGAGGGTACATTCTCAAGGGCAATGTGCACGAGGAACTCCTCAATAGTATCCGGGCAGTTCATGCAGGACACAAACGAATTCCTGCCGATGTGGCTACGGAGTTAGCAATTCACTCCGCCGATGACTCGCTAACCGAACGGGAAATCGACGTGCTAAAACTGATTGCCGTTGGTAACGGAAACAAGCAGATTGCCGACAGGCTTTCTGTCACCGAGGCGACCGTCAAGAGCCGTGTGACAAATATCCTATCTAAGCTCGGTGCCAACGATCGAGCACATGCGGTCACCATTGGGCTCCAGCGTGGCATCATCGCGCTGGATACTAGCCAAAAGTAGAATTACCGTTCCGACTTTTGGGCATTCTCTTCGCTTAGCAACTCTCTTACGATCAGTTGGGAGGGAGTTGTGCAACGACTATTTTCAACCTTCGCCAACGGTTGGCCTGGGACAGGTCTCCTGCTTCAGCGGATTCTTACTGCTATCTTGCTCTTTCGACTCGGGGTCATCGAGTTCAATGGTGCCCCGTTTTCGTCATCAATGATTCCTCAGCTCATTTGTTCTTTGGCGGGTGTACTTCTCCTTGCTGGCATCTGGACCCCAATTGTGGGAACATTGATCGCCGTACTCGAACTGTGGATCGCCTTAACCCGCACCGGTGATCTGTGGATTTCGATCGTCCTGGTCACGCTCGGTGCAACCCTCGCGATGATCGGACCAGGGGCATGGTCCCTTGATGCCCGACTTTTTGGCAGGAAGCACTTGGCGACATAGAAAGAACACCCCTTTAATCCCCAAAACGAATTCTTTTGATCGACTTTCGTCGATAACACAATTCGACGATCTACTGTTGCGGCGACAGGTCAGATTGATTGACAGTTAGCTCACGGGCCAAAGTCTTCGATCGGTGATGGCATCACGGAGGGAGTATGACCTTTGCCGAAATGAATGATTGTTCAAAGGAAAGCAACAAGGAAACCGCAAGGCAGCAACTCGCGTCCCCGCTTGCTCAAGGCGACCTCAATATTGGGCATCACAGCCAAGTTCAAACCAGGAACGATCCGCACCCCGTTTGCAAATCCAACATCACCGCAGAGGAGAATCCATGACCACAACAGTCTATGTGCAAGGAAGCAGCACGCTGGCAACTGAAAACAGCGCGATTCGTCCGTTTCAGGGAGTGACTTTTCCAGAGGCGGAACTCACCGAATTGCGCCGCCGCATTAACAACACAAAGTGGCCTGAACGGGAAACGGTCACGGATGCAACGCAAGGCGTTCAGCTCGCAACGACTCAGGCACTCGCGCGATATTGGGCGACAGAGTACGACTGGCGCAAGTGCGAGGCAAGACTGAACGCCTTACCGCAGTTCATCACCGAAATCGATGGGCTGGACATCCATTTCATTCACGTTCGCTCGAAACATGAAGACGCGTTGCCGCTCATCGTCACGCACGGCTGGCCCGGCTCGGTCGTCGAGCAGCTGAAGATCATCGATCCGCTCACCAATCCCACGGCCCATGGCGGCAGCGCATCAGACGCTTTCGATGTGGTGATCCCGTCGATGCCGGGCTACGGATTCTCAGGCAAACCGACCATGACCGGTTGGGGCCCTGATCGCATCGCGCGCGCCTGGGTCACGCTGATGAAGCGCCTCGGATACGCGAAATTTGTCGCGCAAGGCGGCGACTGGGGCGCAGTCGTCGTCGATATGATGGGTCTGCAAGCTCCTCCGGAGTTGCTTGGCATCCACACCAACATGCCTGGCATCTTCCCCGGCGAGATTGACCAAGCGGCTTTCTCAGGGGCACCAGCGCCATCGGGTCTCTCTGCCGATGAGAAGGTTGCCTACGAGCGCTTGCAGTTCGTCTATCAAAAAGGAATCGCCTACGGGTTCCAGATGGGGCTGCGACCACAGACTTTATACGGAATCGCGGACTCCCCCGTCGGCTTGGCGGCTTATTTCCTTGATCACGATGCACGCAGCTATGAGCTGATATCACGCGTTTTTCAAGGGCAGGCCGAGGGCCTCACGCGCGACGACATCCTCGACAACATCACGATCACCTGGTTTACGAACACGGCGATTTCTGGCGCCCGTCTCTATTGGGAATATTGGGGCAAAGGGTATTTCAATGCCAAAGGCGTCTCCATCCCGGTTGCCGTGAGCGTCTTCCCTGACGAACTCTATCCAGCACCGCGGAGCTGGGCAGAGCGGGCGTATCCCAAACTGATTCATTACAACCAGCTGCCAAAGGGCGGACACTTCGCCGCTTGGGAGCAGCCGCAGCTCTTCTCAGAAGAAGTCCGCGCAGGCTTCCGGTCACTGCGGTCAGACGTGAAAAGCACAACAGCCTGATCTGATCTTGGCGAACCCTGAACAATTATCCTATCCGCAAAGTTGCAGGAGAGCTTCGATGGTAGAGGCTCTCCTCTCTCAATTCTTTCTGCACCTATGAGGAGATCGCCATACGTCCCGTAACTCATTTGGAATGTAGGGCGGGGACGACGGGGGCTCGAACCCGCGACCTCTGCCGTGACAGAAGTGTTTTTAGAAATAACTCATTGAAAAGATGAGCACCGATGGCTAACAAATGCACTCAAAAGTTATGGAAAACGCGGGTAGAAACTCTTTCAGCACCCTCCTCAGTGCCCTCGGCTTCCTCTGCCCTGACCTTTGGCGTTCGGCGGCAAGGGCCAAGCGCAAACGAAGTTTTGATGGAATATGTTCGTGTCCGCGATGACACGTGAGCACTCGAGCCGAATTGGTCGGTCAAATTCCTCGTTCGGGCATCTGAAGTGCTTCGGTTGCGCAATTTCGGGATCCGTTTGTACGAAACTTTTGCATCGCTCCGATTTACTTAGCATCTGAATCGCAAGGTACATATATTTCGACCCTTCGCCGGCCCACCGAGCAGAGGAAAGAAGTTATGTCCAAGTCGATTCTTGATCTGTCCAAAGAATTCGCCGGCCGCCGCGCTCTCGTCACAGGGGCTTCCCGCGGCATCGGCGCTGCCATCGCGCAACGACAGCCACAGGAACATAGTGGACATTTCATTGGCGTGGAGGTTGTATGAAGGAACATGGCCTGATTGTGACCTGCCTCTTGTTGGCTTACTTCATCGCCAACATTGTAGTGGCTGTGAGAGTCAACGTGTTTGCGCTTGCGAGAGGACGCAAGCGCAAACTCATTCTTTATACGTTTGCGTTCTTGTTGGAAGGCTCGATCATCATGCTCGGCATCGGTTTGATCGCAGCGATGCGCCGACTGGATGACGATAGTGATTAGTAGCCCATAAACTTTAAGGCGAGATCGACCATCTTGTTCATCTCCGCCTTGGTCGCACCGTTGGCGCCCTGGACTCCCAGACCTTGAATAAGGGTTTCTAGATAGCGAGCGTAGGCTCCGGGGTCGGTGTCTGCCGGGAGTTCGCCGTCTTCCTTGGCCTTCTCAAACCGTCTCTTCACCATGGCCTGGCCGTGCTTTCTGCCCTGAATGAGCCATTGCTTCACGGAATCTCCTTCCGGGCCGGTAGCCAGCGCTCCATGCACCGAAAGACAACCATTGGGATTGCCAGGGGTCGAGAGAAAATCAACATTCTTCCGAAGGGCGTGCTCAATGCACTCCCGGATCGTCGGTTTTTCGAGAGCCTCCCAAATGTGAGCCAAGTGGACACTGACATACCGCTCGAATGCCTTCTTAAAAAGAGACTCTTTGTTCCCAAATGCCGCGAACATGCTCGACCGATTGATCCTCATTGCACCCGTCAAGCTAGCGAGAGTGGCCCCTTCGTAGCCTTCCTCCCAGAAGACCCGCATCGCGGCGTCGAGAGCGGCATCCTCGTCAAATCCCCGAGGACGACCCATTTTCGTGTTTTTCTCCGGTCTCGCCATACACGATTATTAGACGCAATTCTGAACCAAAAAGATTTAAAGTAATGAATCCGAGTCCGAACCTCTTACATCTGTATCGATAGGTACTAAACTGTAGCTCCAAGTGCTCTGAGCGGCGGCAAGCCGACGTGTCGCCAGCCCGAACGGAATCTTCAAGGGAGAGGATTATGCCTGCATTGGAAGGGAAAGTTGCGGTGTTGACCCGCAGGAACGGCGGCATCGGATTCCCGACCGCGAAGCGGTTTTGTTGAGGAAGGCGCCTAGCTCAGACGCAAAGCAATCAAGGTTTGACAACCACGAAAGCAGGAGCAAGTGACCAACGAAGAGATTTTTGCCGCTATCGCAATCAAGACCTGGAACCTCGCGATTGGACGCCTCAATCAACTCCTCTCCTCGCTGACCGATGAAGGGTTGCAGACCGAGGTATCGCCAGGACGGAATCGTGTCTACTACATCGTCGGTCACCTCGCGGCGCATCACGACCGCCTCATTCCCCTCCTTGGTTTGGGAGAAAGACTGCATCCAGAACTTGACGACATATTCATCGTCAATCCTGACCGAACCTTTCCGGATGAGTTTTCTGCTGCGGACCTGCGCAAAGCACTTACAGAAGTGAATGCGAAGCTGGCCGAAGCGATTTCAGCCTTGCCAGCCGCAGATTTGCTCGAACGTCACACATCGGTTTCTGAGGAAGAATTCGCAAGAGAACCCCTCCGCAACCGTCTCGCGGCCTTTGAGCAGCGGACCGCGCACGCAATGTTCCATGCCGGACAGATAAGACTCGTTACAAAGCCGTAGCGGAAGCCGCGTTTGTCCACACGAGGACCGTCAACACCTGAAGCGCTGGTTCCACATCTGGATCGCTAGGTACAGATACACGCAGAGGAACAAACGAAGGGAAGGTCGAAAATGGCGCAACAACCAGAAGTCGATTCCGCTCCGCAGGAAGTCGATTCCGATGCGGATGCAAAGCCGAAGAAGAAACCCAATCCGCTCATCCTGGTCATCATCCTTGCAGTAGTGGGTGTGGTGATATGGCGTGTCTTTTTTGCCGGTCCATCGGTTCCACCCGGCATCGTCGCCCTCAGTGGCCGCATCGAAGGGGACGATTCCGCAGTTGCTCCAAAGACCACTGGTCGCGTGCTGGAAGTGCGGGTACGTGAAGGCGACCAGGTGAATGCCGGCGACGTGATCGCAGTCCTTGACGAACAGCAGATTAAGGACCGGCAAGATCAGGCGCAGGCAGCCCTGACTGCGGCGCAGGCCAGAACCACCGCAGCGACGGCCGAGGTAGCGGTCCTCGAGCAGCAGTTGAAGCAGGCCCAACTCACGGCAATTCAATCGAACGATGATGCCCAGGGCCGAGTGCGGCAGGCCGAAGCGGATCTTACAGCCGCAGAGGCGGACCTCACGCAGCAGGAAGCGTCACTGAAGCTCGCGCTTTTCGATAAGGATGCGTACACGCGGCTTGTCCAAACTGGAGCTGTTTCAGAGCGGCAGGGCAAAGTATCCGTTTCCACCGCCGATCAACAGGAGGCCGCGGTGACAGCCGCCACGCGGCGGGTCGAGGCGGCACGCGGAGCGCTCACGACGGCACAGGCGAATCTTGCGAACCCGGAGATCCGCGCGTCTCAGGTCGCCGGTGTCCGTCACCAATTGATTCAACAACAGGCTGAAATTGCCAACAGCGCCGCAAGCTCGGAGCAGGCCCGCTTCCAACTTGCCGAAGCGGACGCGAATCGTCAAGACCTGATCGTCCGCGCTCCCTTCGCGGGGACCATCGTCACGCGAGCTGCGGAACCGGGCGAGGTCATCACTGCAGGCACAGCCATTGTCACCTTGCTTGATTTAACCAAGGTGTATCTGCGTGGGTTCGTTCCCGAGGGCGAAATCGGCAAGGTAAAAGTAGGGCAACCAGCGCATGTCTTTCTGGACTCGAATCCCAAGCAACCGCTCGATGCCTACGTTTCTCGGATTGATCCTCAAGCGACGTTCACTCCAGAAAACACCTACTTCCGGGACGACCGCGTAAAGCAGGTTGTGGGAGTCAAGCTACAACTCAAGTCCGGTTTTGGATACGCCAAGCCAGGTATGCCGTCCGATGGTGAAGTCCTTGTTCAAGGCGACGTATGGCCGAAACACAAGGTGTCGAGATGAGCATCGCTGCCCACCCATCTTCCGCTACCGATGCTCCTGACGCGGTTCCGCTACTTGCGATCCGGACAGACAAGCTGGAGAAGAAGTACGGCAAGACAGAGGCCGTGCGCGGGATCGATCTGAACATTGAGCGTGGCGAAATCTTCGGACTCATCGGGCCTGACGGTGCGGGCAAGACCACGACTTTTCAGATCCTAGCAGGGATCATGGGAGCCAGCTCCGGCAAGGTTGAAGTATTTGGTCGGCCCGCGCGGGAGATGCGTTCGCAAACGGGATACCTGACGCAGACGTTCAGCCTATATCCAGATCTGAGCGTGGCCGAAAACATCCGCTACATCGGGGACTTGCGGCACGTACCAATGAAGGATATTAAGGCGCGCTCCCTGCACTATCTCAAGATGTTTGACATGGACCGTTTTCAGGACCGTCTCGCTGGACGGCTAAGCGGTGGCATGAAACAAAAGCTCGCGCTTGTCTGTGCACTGGTCCCGCAACCGCGCATTCTTCTCTTGGATGAACCGACGACAGGCGTCGATCCTGTATCGCGGCGCGAGTTTTGGGACGTGCTCGCCCATCTCTCTGCAGATGGCCTTACCGTAGTTGTGGCAACTCCTTATCTTGACGAAGCAGAACGGTGCCATCGTGTGTCCCTCATGCACGAAGGAGTGCTTCACCACACAGGAACTCCAACGGAGTTGAGAAACACCATTCAGGCAAAGCGCCTGGAACTGAGAACCGAACATCTCGGAAAAGCTGAAGCGATCCTTCAGCTGCAAGCGGGGGAAGGCCGGGAGATCATCGACGTACAACGCTTCGGGGATCGTCTCGACCTGCTTGTCGCCGACCCGGAACGAGCGACTCCCATCGTTGAAGACCATCTTCGTGCGGCCAATCTAGATTTCTCCGAGATTCAGATTGATGAACCGACCTTGGAGAATACGTTTGTCGCAATCCTGCGTTCTCTCGGGCAGGAGATTCGTTCGCACGATTTTCCCAGCGACTACGACCATAACAATCTCCGGGGACAGATAGCGATTGGCGCTTCCGGACTCTCCAAAGAATTCGGCTCATTTACCGCCGTGAAGGATGTGAGCGTTCAGATCCGCTACGGAGAAGTCTATGGCCTGCTTGGAGCGAACGGAGCCGGCAAGACAACGACGATCAAGATGCTCTGCGGCCTGCTTCCGCCAACATCGGGCCAGATTCGGCTCGCGGGGGAGAGCGGCAGCCTGCGGTCGCAGTCAGTGCGACAGCAAATCGGCTATATGTCCCAGAAGTTTTCGCTTTACAACGACCTCAGCATAGAAGAGAATCTCGGTTTTTTCGCAGGAGTGTATGGCGTTCCCGATGCCGAACGTGCGGCAAGACGTGACTGGGCGCTTTCGTTCGCAGGACTCGAAGGCAAAGAAAAACTGGTAACGGGTAGCCTTCCTGGGGGCTGGAAACAGCGGGTTGCACTTGGCGCGGCCATCATGCACGAGCCGAGCATTCTCTTCCTAGACGAGCCTACGTCAGGTGTCGATCCCCTAGCACGCCGCGCCTTCTGGAGAGTCATCAATCGTCTCGCAGACCTCGGTACGGCAATCCTTGTAACTACGCACTATCTGGAAGAAGCCGAACAGTGCAACCGTCTCGGCTTCATGGTCGCCGGTGAGTTGGTCGCCGAGGGCACTCCGACTGAGATCAAGAGCACACAGGAAGGCCATCTGCTCGAATTCAACATCGACCAACCTCAGCGGGCTTCAGATTTCCTGAAGCAAAGCCTCGACCGGTCGCGGGTTTCGTTGTTTGGCGATCGCTTGCACGTTATTACGGACGAAGAGACAGAGCCCGGCATTCGGAACACTACTCGGCTGTTGAGCAACTACGGCATAGGCGTAATGGCCGCGAAAGAAGTGCGCTTTTCGCTCGAAGACGTGTTTATCGGAATTGTCGAGAAGGCGCGGCAGCAAGGGAAAGTGGCATTGGAGGATTAGGGAATCATGAAACGAATACTTGCACAGGCTCGCATTGAGCTCATTCAGCTTTCCCGAGACCGGCTGTCCATGATCTTCCTGTGGGTGCTGCCACTCGTCATTCTAATCATCTTAGGTTCTACGTTTAAGTTGACGGTCAGCCATTTGCCCATTGTCGTGCAGGACTTTGATGGTTCAACCGCCTCGCGCCAATTCGCGGATGCCTTTCGTGCTTCCAACTCGCTTTATGTTGTCTCATGGCCAACTGATCGGCAGTTGCAGGACGCATTCACTCTGGACAAAGCGAGAGCTGCGATTATCATCCCTGCGCACTTTGAACGGGAACTACTGCGAGGAAGGACCTCGTCGGTTCAGATGCTGGCCGATGGCTCCGATGCAAATACCGCCAGCCTTGTCGCTGGATATGTCTCGTCCATTGTGAATGCCTATAACGCCTCGCATTCAGGCCAAACGAACCTGCAGCCGGTGCGAGCTGAAATCCGGCTCTGGTTCAATCCGGGTCTTGATAGCTTGAAATTCACGGGTCCGGGCGTCTTTGTCTTGGTTATGTCCATGAATGCTCCGCTCATCGCGTGTCTGGCAATGGCGAAGGAAAGCGAGACGAAGACCATCCTTCAGGTTTACGCGTCGAGTATCTCGGCGATTGAATTCGTCCTTGGCAAGATTCTCGCCTTCACTATCGTCGGACTAGCAGAAGCCGTACCGCTGTTGATTGCCCTCAGAGTCTACTTCGGCGACACGTTCGTCGGCGAACCGAGCTCCTTCTTTGTTGCGACTCTTCTCTATTGTTTCTGTGTGGCCGCGTTCGGCGTATTTGTCGGAGCAGCAATCCCTAGTCGTGCGGCAGCCTTGCAGGCCGTGTCGGCGGGCGGATTTCTTCTCGTATTTCTTATGTCAGGTCTGATCTTCCCGGTTGACAACATCCCCTTGGGGATTCGCTGGATCTCGAACCTTGTCTGGGGTAAGCACTACATCAGCATAGTGCGCGATGCTTTCCTTGCGGGCGGTGGATGGCGAGCCAACTGGCTCGACATACTCATTGTCGGATTCATCGGCGTGATATTCACCGGACTCGCATGGAAGAACCTCGAAAAGATGCAGGTCAACGCTTAGGAAGGAACAATCCGTGAAACAGCTACTCAATCCTCGCCTTCTTGCTCTCGTTCAGAAGGAGTTCAATCAGCTTCGCAGAGACCCGAAGGTAGTGATATCTCTGATTGTTCCTCCTATCCTGCAGCTGCTTCTCTTCGGATTCATTCTGAACTCCAAGATCGAGAATGTGCGCCTTGGCGTTATCGATCAATCGAATACACCAGAAAGCCGGGAGTTGATTGCTGAACTTAGCGAGAGCCGAAGCTTTCGCCTTACGTGTTCCTACCTGACTCCGGTGGACTTGACCAACGCCATCACCGATCGAACCTTGCAGGCGGGACTCGTCATCCCGTATAACTTTGGACGCGATCTGGAGAGGGGCAGACAAACCAATGTGCAATTCCTTCTCAACGCAACGGACGCCAACACCGCGACAATCGCCCGAAGCTATGCGCAGAGTGTCGTAGCGGCCTATTCCTCGAATCTACCGAAGATGGGTCTGCACGCTCAGTTCAATCAGATCGCCGTGAGCGGCGTTGGTAGCCCAGGCAGCGTCGATCTTCAACCATCCTTCCTACACAATCCCGGTCTCGAAGGGGCCTGGTTCACTGTCACCGGTGTGCTTGGACTGCTCGGCATCTTGAGCGGCGGGCTGGTGGCTTCGGACACGATGGTGAGGGAACGGGAGTACGGAACGATCGAGCAACTACTGATGTCTCCCGCAAGCACATCTGAGATCATCATTGCCAAAATCGCGCCGCTCTTCGCCTTGCTCTGCTTAATGACCCTCAATGCCATCTTCGTAGGCCGTGTGGTTTTTCAGGTTCCGTTCCACGGAAGTTTCTTGCTGGTGTATGGCGCCTCCATCCTGTGCGTGCTATGTGGAATCGGCATCGGCACATTTCTTGCGACCTTCACGAAGACAGCCTACCAGGCAGGGCTTGCAGCCTTCTTCGTCAACCCACCACTCGCGGCCCTCTCCGCCTCCGTCACACCGGTCGAAGCGGTGCCTAATTGGCTGCGGCCGTTTGCCCAGACCAACCCGATCTATCACTTCGGAACTATCGCCAGGGCGGTCATGTTGAAGGGCAGTGGGATAGAAACCGTCTGGCCGCATTTTCTAGCCTTGGGCATCATCGCCTTCGTTCTGGTCTCGCTCAGCGTAACGCGATTCCGGCAGCAACTTGCATAAGGAGATATCAATTCATGAAGCTGTCAACCTCTAAACGGGCGAATGCTCTGGAGAGCGTTATTGTCCTGCTCATGACCGCCACTCCGGTCGTTGCACAGGTCGGTGTTCTCCCCAACGCACCATCACAGGGATCAACCGCAGTGCAGCTTCCACTCTCCGGCAGCCCGTCCCAGATAGGTGGAGTCACCGCCGTTCAGGAGCCGGTGGCCGGCACGACGACCAGCGTCAACACCCTTAATACATCGGTGCAGGCGTCCGGCCCATTCGCTGGCAGCGTCAGCAGCTTGGCAAAAGCGCCTTTTGCGGGGTCGCTCTCGTTCATCGATGCGATTCACCGCGGGTTGGCCTTTAACCTGGGTACTGAAGGTATCACCCAAGCGATTCGGCAGGCTCAGGGGCAGTCAAAGGCCGTTCGCAGTGGCCTGCTTCCAAATCTTGACGCGACGGCCAGCGAAACGGTCGAGCAGGTAAACCTGCGAATCCTCGGCATTCGGATCAACTCGCCGGTTCCGGGACTGACAATTCCAAGTATTGTCGGCCCATTCAACTATTTCGACCTCCGCGCTCACTTGACGCAAACCATCGGTGACATGACCGCATGGCAAAACTACAGGTCTGCCCAAGAGAACGTGCGCGCCAATGAGCACGCGTTGAAGGACGCGAGAGACCTCGTGGTCCTCGCTGTGGGAGGCTCTTACCTGCAAGTCGCCGCTGCAAAGCAAAGGGTACTTTCGGAGCAGGCTCAGCTAGACACGGCTACAGCACTCTTCAACCAAGCCTCGCAACAGCATGGCGTCGGTCTGCTGGCGCAAACCGACGTGAACAGAAGTCGCATTCAGATGCTCACAGAACAGGAGAGGTTGGAGACACTTAAGAACGACCTGGCGAAGCAGAAGATCAACCTTGCACGCATGATCGGGCTGCCGGCCAACGACCAGTTCGACATCTCGGACACGATTCCATTCTCAGCTGGCCCGGCCATCGACCTGGAAGGCGCTCTGAAAAATGCGTATTCGCGCCGCGAAGATCTTAAAGTCGCAGAGTCCCAGCTTCGGGCATCGCAGTTGACGCGCTCAGCTGCCCGGGCAGAGAGGCTGCCTTCGTTGGCTGCAAGCGGGGACTACGGTGTGAACGGGACTAACCCGAATCAGTCACACGGAACCTTTTCGGCGACTGCAACCCTTTCGATACCGATCTGGCGCGGAGGCCGCGCCGAAGGCGACGTACAGCAGGCCGATGCAGCTTACGCCCAGCGGAAGGCCGAGGCCGACAATCTCCAGGCCCGGATTGAGGGTGACGTGCGTAGCGCTTTTCTGGACATGCAGGCAGCCGCGAATCAGGTCGCCGTGGCTCAGGACAATCTCACGGTTTCCCAAGAGAATCTCGATCTTATCCGGCAGAAGTTACAGGTTGGCGTCTCCGACAACGTCGAGGTTGTCCAAGCCCAGCAAGCCGTCGCGAGTGCTCAGCTCGATCTCATCAACAGCATCCTGGCGCACAACGTAGCCAAGTTGACCCTCGCGCGTGCAATCGGCAATGCTGCCGATAGTCTGCCCGACTATCTCAAGCTGCCCTAACCAACGATTGGGCCAGTGGTCGGCAATGTGGATGACGTTAACTAAACTTTCCGTTCTGAGCGCGCATCACATCCGCCCGTCTCGAAGAGAATTCGACACCCCGTGATTATTTGGGGGCACCGAGTCTGTCCTTGACGCTGAAGATCGGCGGGTGGACGCCTGGCCCAGCTGGTATTTGAACGTTAGAGGTTGGACGCGTCAGGAAGGATCATAGGATGGCGAGAGCGGCGACCACTTCGGATCCATTCAACGCGGTTGCCGAACCGAGAAGACGCCAAATTCTGAGCTATTTGGCACATCAAGAGCGGTCGGTTGGGTATATAGCTAAACGCCTACGCCTCGGTCAGCCGTCTGTCTCGAAGCACCTGCGCGTGCTGAAAAAAGTCGGCTTGGTGAGTGCGCGGCGGAACGGGCGGCAAATCCTCTACAAAACGAATGCAGAAGCGATTCAAGCCTTTTACGAATGGGCCAAAGCGTTCAAGACCTCTCGCGACGGCAGTTAAGTTCGGTCAGGTCCGAAGCGGCGAGCACAATGAAGGCCGCAAAGTCAGAGGGGCCGACAGAAGCCTTGTTGCGTCTGGCCCGAAGAGCAGAGAGTGTAACGCGTTCGCCCTCGGCCTGAAATCGCGGCCGAAGTAATCAGTCGGTTGCTCATTGATCGTGTTTCGAAACACTCGTACAGTGCGGGGCGACAGGCAAAGACATGTTCTACTGGACTTTTTGTGGCGCGATGGGCATTCCAGACTCCGGGCAACACTAGCGAAAACGGGTCGTCTTGCCAGGGAGATATCGCGAGCACTCACCATTCTTTGGTCTCGATTCTGCACGCTTATTTGCTTCTCTGCCGGAAGTGCTGCCTCGCATTGCTGGTTGCTGACACTTGCGCGTTGCGCTTCGCGCTAGGCCTTCGGATAGCAATCTTTCGCGCCAGTTCTCCGTGTGGCATTTGTTCCTCGGTTGTGAGCCTCGTGTCCGACTAGTCTCTCTACGGCAGACTGTGAATTCGTTCGGCGACCACACTCTGTCCTTTCCAGACTCGAGTCGTCCGCCAGCGAATGGGGATGATCCCCGTTATGTGCGCTCCGTCGAGCACCACCTCCCAATCGCTATTGAATTCTCCATGAGGCCCTTGGTGAGTGGCTGTCACACGAAAAATTTCGATCGTGGCCATACCCGTTTCGAACAGCATGTGAATAAGGTCGACGGCTCCGGCCATACGCTGAAACGACGCCTGCTTGCCTTGTGTCAATTGATCCTGAAACCAAAGCACGACATCCTCGCTGTAGTATTTACCCAGACAATCGAGAAACAAGGCTTCGAGGTCAAAGTCCGCGAAAAGAAAGTCAGTGCCGCTAAGCACAACGATTGCATCGTTGAGTTCCGATTCAAGAGCCAATTGCCACACGTCCATACTCGCTCCCGATAATTTCGCTCTCCTCACCTTCCCGATAAATGATGTCTATCATCTAACTTGGGATCGAGAAAATCTGCTGCGTGGCAGTTGTCGCGGCATCAATCCCGCGAAATTCAAACACCCACCGATCCTGTCGAGTTCCACCTGCTCCGCTTCAAATTGGTCAATTCCTGTCGTTCGTGGCTCCAACGAAGTACGGGGTCCGCAATGGCGGACACTTCGGCCATTAGCGTTTGCAGCAGCGTCTTCGCGTTGCTCTGTCGGGAAAGGCCTGCGCTCTGTCCGGCCCAAAGTGGTAGAAACTCCGGCCTGGCAGCACTTTCGGCAGGGACGGAAAGGTTTTTCACGAGAGCGCGCTGCAAGGGATACGGGAGAATCTCAACGCATGGGCGATTGAGTTCTTCGAGCAGCTGGTTATGAATTCCGCGAGCCAGTCGCCCAGAAAAGCCCCTGGTCAATGCTGTTCTGTAACCCTCGCGCCTTCAGCCGCGCGAGGCAGGCCCCAACGATCCCCACCACGAGCACGCTGTAGTACACCAGGTTCTCGGGATGTCCCGAGTCCGCGACCTGGACCATGTTGGACCAGCCCAAGGCAAGCCCGGCCACCAGCGCCACACCAACGCCTGCCTTGTACGACCATGCGCCCATCTTCCTCGCGATCAGCGCATACGCCATCCCCGTCGCGAAGAACAGGACATACACGAACACGAAACCTCCCGCGTTCCAGTGCCATCCCTCCACCACCCGCGATGCCACGAGCGGCACCATCAACGGGGCCAGCGACACCAGCGCCACACGCAGCATCGTCTTTCCCAATTGATTCATACGCATTAGGTTTTCCATAACGATTCCTCCCAACGTCTCGCAAAAGATCCCCAGCACGAATGCGAACAGTCCCCGCTCGGCATCCTCGTGCTCCCGGCACAAGTCGTGAAACGTCTGCGCCATCCCCTCGCCGAACCGCTCACGGAAAGGCCGCGGATACAGCCGCAGCAGCATCGCATAACACGCCCGGTAGCGCCGTATCGCGATATTAGTGGCCATGTGCCAACCGTCCTTCCGCCACCGCCACCACGCCGCGATACCGCATCAGCTCGGCCTCCAGCGCCGCCCGCCCCGCGGCTGTGAGCTCGTAATAGATTCGCCGCTCGTCATCCATCTCCGGATCGACCCGCTTATCGCTTTCCCGGATCAGCCGGGCCTCCATCATCCGGCCCATCGAGCCATACAGCGTCCCCGGGCCCATCTTCACCTTGCCCTGCGAGTCTGACTCCACCTGCTTCATGATCCCGTAGCCGTGCCGCTCCCCCGTCGAAAGCACCAGCAGGATGTGCAGCACCGCGGGCGTCAGCGGAGCCTGCGCCGTGTTCTTCTTCGTCATATTCCCATACTATATCCATGACGGATATATGTCGAGCCCAATTGAGTGGCAGGCGGGGCGGACGCCCTCGCCTCTAGCCGATTATCTGGAGCGAGCTGAGCATGATTTGCTAGAATTCTGGCGGAGCACACGGGGTGCCTCTAGTCCGCAGAAAGAGCCAAGCTCACCCGGGGCGTCAGACAATTTGAAGGCAATGCGTACTCCTTGCCTGCTGTGGCGGACACAGGCGACATTTCCTGCTTTGTGCAGGGGAGGAGATCGCTATGCCAACACGTCCGTTACCCTCCGATCCGTCTTTTGACAACCTGAAGAATCAGGCCAAGCGGTTGCACAAAGCTGTGCATGCCGGAGACGTCGAGAGCGTTGCTTTGGTTCAGGAATTGCACCCTCATTCGAACAAAGCACTGGGAAAGTTTCTGCTTGCGGATGCGCAGTTGGTGATTGCGCGTTCGTATCGGTTTGCCAGCTGGGCGAAACTCAAGCAACATCTCGCGATGGTCCAATTTCCTTTGGGATCCGCCTTCCGATCCGAAGGCACCGGGCGGGTCGATGGTCGAGCGGTTTTTGCGACTGGCCTGCTTGACCTATGGCAATTGGAATCTTTCGATGGCGGAGGAGGCTCGTCGCATGCTCGCCGAACACCCCGAATTGGCGAGAGATGACTTTTACGCGGCGTGTGCCGTGGGCAATCTTGAGGCGGTGGGTGGGATGCTCACGCATGATCCGTCCCTCGCGAACAAGACAGGCGGCGCGTTGCATTGGGAGCCGCTGCTCTATTGCTGCTACTCAAGACTGAATAGCGAGGAGCCGAACTATTCGACGCTGGAGGTTGCGCGGTTGCTGTTGACGCGCGGTGCCGATCCAAATGCCGGGTTCCTATAGCGTGGAAACATTCCCGCGTTTACGGCGCTGACGGGTGGGTTCGGCCATGGAGAAGCCGGCGCGCACAATCCTCCTCACCAGCACCGCGACGCTCTCGTGCGCCTGCTGCTCGATGCTGGTGCCGATCCCAACGATGGTCAGGCTCTCTACAACACCGGCGCGCCCGTCGAAGTATTGGAACTGCTCTTCTCGTACGGGCTTGGTCAGAAGAAAGGTGGCCCGTGGCTTGAGCGCATCGGCAACCGCTACGGTCGCGACCAAATGCTACAGTGGGAACTTTGGCGAGCTGCGCGAAGCAACCAATTGGACAAAGTGAAGCTCCTGGTTGAGCACAGTGTGGATGTCAATCAACCAACCACTGGGCATAACCGAACCCTTTATCAGGAGGCGCGTCTAGCTGGTCATGATGAAATTGCAGACTACCTGACCGCGCACGGCGCCAAGCAGATCGAACTCGAAGAGAAGGAGAGGTTCGAGTCGGCGTGTAATGGAGGTCGACGGGAGGAGGCGCTTGCAATCCTACAGAAGAACCCAAAGCTCCTAGAACAGCTTGGAGAGCAGCGCCGTAGCGAGATCGTGCATAGCGCCGCGAGTTCGGGCCGAGCGGAAGCTGTCCGGATCCTTGCCGAGCTGGGTTTCGATCTGAATGCCATGGTTTCTAGCCGGACACCCATGCACGACGCAGCCTGGAGAAATGATGTGGAGATGATCAGACTCCTACTTGAATTAGGTGCCGACCCTGCTATCCAGGATGGTGCATATGGTGGGACGCCGCTTGGCTGGGCAGAGTAAAACCAACAGCGAGAAGCGGCTAACTACCTTCGGACGATTGTCGGGGACCGTTGAACGTCTGATCCTAGATGAGAGCGCCGCAGTGTTTAGCGATAGCTTCAGCATCGTGGGCTACACGGAAGTTAGACAACCTCAACTTCTCAGTTGACGCAAAATCGCCAAGTGCGTTTCCAACCATCACTATTCCGGAAAACGCGCTGATCCTGATTACAGCAAGTGAGATTCTGAGTTCTCGGGTGATCATCCAAAGTCTGCTTCCGCCGAACTAAACTCCTTGCCGATGGACCTTTCCCCGATCCTGCGCCCAGATCGGCTCCATTCCTATTGCATTCCCATAGGTAACCGTGATACATATGGGAGTCCAAGAGGTCTGGAATGGGAAACCGGAATGAAGTCTGGCTGGGCACGCTGTCCCTCATGGTGCTTCGTACCCTGGCAACCATGGGGCCGCAGCATGGATATGGCTTGGCCAGGCGGATTGAGCAAATCAGCGGAGATCGACTGACCGTCAATTACGGAACGCTATATCCGGCACTGCTGAAGCTGGAACAGGATGGGTCCATTCGCTCGGAATGGGGCGTCTCGGATACCAACCGCAAGGCGAAGTTCTACAAA